>ENA-UERZ01000670-UERZ01000670.1-human-gut-metagenome-genome-assembly--contig:-NODE-670-length-32163-cov-9.907467_pt1 | contig 32163 bp, 24 predicted proteins | sample MGYA00242997_ERZ507998 | MGnify/ENA primary metagenome ERZ507998 (study PRJEB26167, sample SAMN06115470) | human gut metagenome | host: Homo sapiens | place: China:Henan | collected 2016-06-23 | study... | reverse complement strand
ATAAAAGGTGGATTAAATCCAAATTCATGCCTTATGCGATGGTCACAGATAGTCCATCTTGGCCATTTTGGGAGAGAAACAGGATGAATGAGAATTTCTAAAAACGATATGCTTAGGCAGAGGGATTTATTTATATCGTCTGCCTGCCTATGCAATTCCTAAGGCGCTATGTAGCATTCGATTGTTATATACCTATAACATATTGAAAATATAATATTTTGTCGTTCAACTCCATTACAAAGAAAACTTTCTTTAGTATCTATCTAAAATCTTATGGAATAGGATTTCAATCAGTTACTGTGACAGAGCCTAAGTAAATCTCACTCATAGGCATCCTCTTCGGATTTAGAGATAACTCCAATATTTTTTTATTGTCAAAAACTACAGCAATCCCTCCATCGCCACAGCAGATAGGCAAAATTGTCGGCTTGCTTGGGGCTTGGCGGGTTCATGCCAGCCCCCCAGAGCAATTCCGAGCGCCCGATAGCCGGACAGAGCCGCGAGCGTACAGGCCGCACCGGCTGCAATTTGTACTGTGATTTGAGCAAGATGGGTTGAGGATAGGGACCACAGAGCGCAGACATGCCCTTTGTGCCCCACAGCAAGAGGTTGTTGTGGCTCCTAGCGATGGATTTCGCGGCGACGTTCGCGGCCGCGCGCACCCCGGAAGCACCTTTTGCCGAACTGTATCCCGTCAGAGGATAGATGGGCCCCCATTCCCCAGCGCACCAGAACAACGCATCAACCGGATGGCCCGCCGTCGCCGCCACAGTGTCGGCCATGCAGGCGGCAAGCGCTACCGGATTGGCAAACAAAAGTGTCTGGGGATACAGCATGAGATTCAACTGACCATCCAGATGCTCAGGCCGAACCTCCGAGATATCGCTGATCCCGGTCGGAGATTTATCGAGACACCGGGCGTCCATGAGCAATTCCAACAAGAATAGCGGATTATAAAAATAACTGTGCGTATGCGCGCTGTACTCGGAGCGTTGTCCGTAGCCGTCGCCGCCGTTGACGGAACTGCCGTCCCCCCAGACCGAGCTTTTGCCCATATCAACGCCAAAGCCAGCAAAGCACCATGCGTCTTTCACTACATCAATCATGAACGCGGGCTCCCTGAAGCCCATGACGAGCCCTACCCGTTGGATAGCGCCGTCCTGGCAGGAGCACAGAGGCGTGGAGAGATAGCTTTCCGGGTCCGGGGAAGAGGGTGAGATGCGGACCCCGGCCAGCCGGATGGGAAATAGGCACTCCCAACAGGTGTCCGTCAAAGGGTTCACGAACGTCGATTTGCACACGGCATGGGCACTCTGCACGAGCCCGCCGAGCAGCAGCGCCAGACAAAACACCAACTTGTTCATACATGCTCCTATTGAGGTATGCCGCTCATATATTTTTCAAGGAGGTTGCTGATCTTGGAGCCGACCTGTTCCTGGTTGAGCATCTGCCGCGTCAGATCATCGGTATATTCCCCCAGGTCAATCTGTGTGAAATCGATGCGCATGAATTCGTCCATATAAAAACCCCGGCATTCAGGGTCGTCTCCGTCGCCCCATCCCAGACCAATCTGAGGGCGTCCTTGCTCGTGGATGATTCGAGCCAGTACAGTATCAAAGCAGCAAAAGACTCTCTTCTTCTGCCCACACATCCCGAATACCTTGAACGTGCATGTCGTGCCGACATCGTGGCATACGCCTTTGCTGCGCTTACAGCCGAGGATTTTTTCTCCGGCCAGGCATTTGGTCATCCCATCCACAATATTGTACATACTGTAAATGGTATACGCCCAACCGACCCAGGAAATCGCGTTCAGGTAGACCGCCGAGAGCTGACTAACCGCTGATTGCATCCCGGCTTCCGACCCCACATAGGCCGTGAAGCTCCCCGACGAGGACACAAACTCGACGCCCACACCGGCAATCGAATCGTTGACGAGGTGGATGGCCCCGTCTCCGAAGAGAGAACCCAGGCCGGATGTCACAAAAGAGAATGCTCCTTCGGTAACGGCCTGATTGATCACATATTGCGCCGCCCAATTCGCCAGTCGCTTTTTCGCAAAATATCCCCCCAGACTTGTGATCATGGCGATGGCCGCGTCCGACCAGCCAAGCTCTTTCGCCAGATTTTCAAAACCGCAGGCATTGGAAGCTTCATCCTCATCCTTGCAGCAATTGGAGCCCATCGTTTGGACGCCGGGCTTACGGCACTCCTCTTTCGTTCCCGGGAAAACGTATATTTGCCCGTCGCAACCGAGGGGCGTCGCCGTGTCGCCACTCGTTTTCAGCATGCACTGATCCGGGGAAGGACATTCGCAGTGACCCGGCCCCCAGATTTGCTCGCAACGCTCAAGCGTGTACATCCCGGCAGCGGGCCGCTTGTAATAGCAACCGTAGCCCCCTTGCTCCAGTTCGATGCAGGCGCAAAAATCCTGGCCGTACTTCTGGATGCAGGTGAGCTGATCCAGCAGGACAGGCCGCCCCAGGAGTGGATTCGTCTCGGCGGGAGTATACTCTGCCAACACGGGCACCGGATGGAACGCCAGGGCCAATATGATGACCAGGACGATCATCTTTCTCCCGCGCTTATTGCCAGTCGCCATCGTTCACCATCCCGCAGTTGCCAAGGTTCTGGTCGGGTTCAATGACCGCATCCGGATCGCAGCGACGCTCGAAACACGCCGGTCCTTGCACCGTCCAGTCCACCCCTCCAAACGGCGGCACAGCCCCACAGGTGTTGGCCGTCCCCGGGCGGATCTCTCCGGTCGGGCACTGGTAGTAGTAGACATAGGGCAACAACCCGCCCGCCTGAAGCGTGAAGTACCCGAGACGTAACGAGTCATCGTCCGTCCAGACGCCCGAAACGCGCTTGTCCCAATACATAGGCGTGTTCGGGACCGTTGTTTTGCCGCCGTCCGTCCGGGGCCGGTACACGGGCGGGTATTTCGGCAGACTGTGCGGCGTGCCCGAGCTGGCGTCCCTTGCCGCTTCTCCGCGTTCGGCGGACCACTGATAGATGAGCGCATCCATGGGCGCGTATGCAAATTTACCGCTTGTGGCAGGGTCCGTGAACGCAAGATATGGTTGCGTGTATCTGTCTACACACTGCTGGAGGATACGGTCCTCATACGGATACAGCCATGAATCAATATGCACCGCGTCAGGGCTGACCACATCCAGGATGGACAAATAGTCGTTGGAGTTATTGCGAATGGTGACTTTGAAGCGGAAATCGTCCGACTGCGCGTTACAGGCCACAGGTTCCGCGCAGGCCGCCGTGCAATCCGCCTGAGTCTGGAACGATGCTCCCGGCATTTTGGAACATACCCATCGGGGACACAGTGCCGGTTCGCTGACGATCGGCCCGTTGGCGCAGGCATATTTGCGTACCACGCCGCAGCCGGCGGAGCACGCGGCCTGGTCATCGCACACATAGCGCGGTTCTGTGGTGCATGTTTCGTGCTGGTACTGGACGGAGGTGCGCAGACTCCCCGTACACCGGCTGTCCGTGCGGGCCCCATTCATGGACAAGCGCAATTCCAGCGTACCGGACAAGCACGAGTCCGGGATTTTGAAGGTGTTGTTGAAAGGGCAAACATGAACCCCGCCGCCCAGATTCTCGTGATATGTACAATCTATGGCTGTGGCGTACCCCTGACGCCATCCGGGACAGGCTCCCGTCTGGTATTCGATGGCGGCGTTGCCTCGAAGACAAGTGGCGTCAAAATTCGTCCGTACCGACAAATTACCGGCACCTGCGGGCAGTCCTTGCGAATACAACGGGATCTGTCGCGTGATGTACGCGATAATGTTACTCAGATTAGCGGTATACGGTCCTGCAATACCTGATTCAGCGCAGTTGGTTATTGTGCCGTCCACAACGCAGTTGGAGGGCATGGTCGCCGTCTGTGCGAGGCAGCCGTATTGCGCCGTCTGTGTGCATGAGAGCGACCGATAATAGATTTGGTCAACCCATAGATGACGCCCGCTGTAACCCCGACCACCTTCTGAATGAACATACACTTGCAAAGCTGACCCGTTGAGGCATTGCGCGGGCACCGCGCCTTCGCGTGTGGTTGATGCCGTGTTGCCGTCCGGAAGCGTGAACGACCATGCCGTCCCTGGCACATAGGCCCCGCCTGGGCATCCATCCGAGTACACCAACAATTGAACAGTCCCCAGATGATCATGCTCCTGATACCAGACATGCAGGTCTATGCCGCGATCCGTGGCGGACAGGGGCACAGCGCCGACATAATATGTAGCCGTCCCACTCCCTTGCGGCTTCACGTCAAAGGCCCCCCTGTAAGAGATCCAGCCGCCTTGGGCACAGTCCTCACGGTTACGAATCCAAACGCATTCCTGCGCCGCTGTCGTGATCTCCCCGGGCGCCGGGGATTGAGTACAGGTGCCGCTTGTACTGCCGCCCCAGGAACCGATCCGTGAAAAATAAAGATAAGCGTCACCGAAGGGGTCTCTGTCGGTTGGCCGCAACCCGAGCTTGTCCTCCCGGTTGATATTGGCGACCGAAGTTTCCACCGTCCATGTGCAGGTCGTTGCGCCTGTTTGTGTCGTCAAAGCGCCGCCGCTTCCGGGAATGGAACTCGTTTTAGCGCCGCACGGACATTCGGGCCCGGGATCGGGGATAAAGCGCGGGTCGGATTTCAACACATCGATGATGCGAGGGCCCGCCTCCTGCACGGGGATGTCGAACCAGGCCGAGAGAGGGACGAGTGGGCCGAGATGGTTGTCAAAATGATCGTCTTCCGGGTATCCCGGCACAAACGCCTTGCACTCATAAGCGTCCGTGGTCTCCACGCGATGCGTCTGCGGACTGACTTCCAAACCGCGCCAGAGCTTGGGCTGACAGTCCAGGATGCCCGAAGGCTCGATCTGCACCTCTCCGGAAGGAGACATGGAAAAATCGCCGCAAACAACCCGCTTTGTCTCCACCCCCTGGTTTTCCGGCGTGCAGACCCCCACGTTTTCACCAGAGGAACAAATCATATTGGTCGAAGCCATGTTGATGGCCTGGAGAGTGCCTACGACCTGGCCGAATGACTCTTTGTCGAAGCACTGGCAGCCAGCGACCATGCTTTCCCCCTCTTCCAGGGGACAGGTCCATGTTTTGTCGCGCTCCTCACACTCCTTGATGTATTCCACCACCGTATCCTTGTTCAGCGTGGTGGAGAGCTGGCCGTCCGCCTCCATATGGTAATTGCCGTCCGCCGCGAGCTTGCCCTGACCGGGAACGTATACGTCAGTCGTTTTGGCCGACTTGCGCACGCGACATCCCGGAAGACAGGATTCCGCCGCAGGCATAAATTCGAGGTTCGGGTCAAAAACGCGAGTGGTTTTCTCTTCTCCCTGCCACGTCAGATCGCCCTGGTGTTTCCAGATATTGTTGTCGAAATCGTAGTCGATGGTGTTGCCAACATGGACAGCACGTTCCTTGATTTTGGAAAAATCCGGCTCGTCGGCCTTGCAGCGGTAAACGCGCTCGCGCCGCCACCACGGCTCGCAAACCTGGATGCTCCGCAAACCACCACTGAATGTCTTGCAGGATTGGGCCGGTTCAAGGCCGGTGCCCGCGCCGTCCCGAACTGTGTATACGCCGTCCGCCAGCTCGGTCTGGAGCTGGCATTCTCCGTCAACTCGGCGTTTTTCCAGGGCCGCGCAGGAATTTTCGGGCTCACGCACTTCTTCGCAGCCCTGGTAGAGGGCCTGATTATACGGAGCATTCCGAATCGTTTTCCCGGGAAGCGACATGGAGGGCGACTTGCAGACAAAGACATCATCCCGGCGCATGCCGGAACAGGTCATCTCCCAGAGCTGATCCGCCGCGTCGTTATCCGCCCCATAACAGTCGAAGTAATTTCCAATCCCGGACGTGGCGTGGTAGTCGCTTATGCCGGTGATGGATGTGAACGTGCCGCCATTAACCAGCAGTTGGTTGCAGATGTCGGAAAGGCCCGCGGGCACGATCCGGTCTATGCACTCGCTCAGGTTGCCGGTTTCACCGAATACCGACCCGCAGTAACCGCCACGCGCCCAGAAACACTGCTGACTGCCGCCGTCCGCGTCCACGCCGATCCCGAAATCAAGTTTTGAACTCCGTTCAGCTTCTTTGGTCTCCACACCGACTTTGGCCTGCATCACGCATTTTTGATACGTGCTTCCATCATCCCCAAAATGTTGCGCGATGCTGTTGTAGGGATGGGCGGGGTCCGCCTGCGTGTTTTTGATTACATCATCGGTGGGAAAGTCGAACTTGCCGTACAGATCGGTCAGATCCGCAAGCTTGGCGTCGCCGTCCACCTCCGAACAGTTGCTCATTTTGGTGCCCAGATAGGAGAGCTGCATGGATTCCGGCTTGAAATCCGTCTTATTTATCGCCAGCGCTGGATGCAGAGCACGCAGTTGATCGATGATGCCCCCTGCCGCGAAACTCAGGACAGTTTCGAGCATCGACATGACCGGAGCCCCGCAACTGGCGTTGAAACAAAAGCAACCGCGCATTCCCTGCGGGCCGATGGGGGCCTGGCCACCCTCCGCACCGCCGTAATCGCATTGCTCGCGGATTGCGCCACCCTCCAGGGACCAGCGGCAGTAACGGCAGTTCAGCCACGACCCGGACGGCGAGCAGTCCCGGATGATCCCGTTGCCGCACATCCCGGCCACGTTGTTCACGGTCAGGACGCCCTCCAGCCTTCCGTCCAGATCGCGGTCGTATTCAATCCGCAGGTTCAGTTCCCCAATGGCCGTAAGCGAGCCGACAGGGTACGCGGTCACTCTGACCACCGGTGCTTCCGAGGAACACATGAGATTGGCCCGAAATCTGGCGCTCCCATCGAAGGTCTCGAATTCCCGCTCCGTGGACAGGGCGGGTTGAAAAAGCCGGTCGTTGATGGCGCCAGGGCTCTTGAGCGTGGACTTGTGATCTTTGGCAAATTCCAGAGCCGAGTCCTGCGTCGCGGGGGGACTCGCCCGGGCCGGGAAAGAGATCACGACGATGGCTACAAAGACGATGCCACCCAATCGCCAGTGGAACTTCATGTTGCGCCTCCCTTATGTGCGGTTTTCATTCAAGAGGAGGCGGGAGAGATGTTTTTGCAAGATGGAGGGGAAAACGCGGCTCATGCGGAGTGACGGAATCAGGTGATCTATCCGATATTTTCCTATAACGGAGAACAAGGAAAGAATACCGGTTGTCGAATAAATTAAAGAGTATAATACATTGATTTTACAAATTTTATTAACACAAAACACGTACATTCATATGCTGGCGTGATGAATACCTCCCCCCATGTCCCTCTCGTTGCGTATTTTGGGAACGGCTCTTCTGGATTGCATCCCGGAAGATCAACGGATTCCGCTGTACCTTTCTCCTGTGACGGCCGGATTTCCTCCAACGGCTGATGATTACGTGGACCAACAAATCAATCTGCACGAATTGTTGGTCCACAATTCGGCGGCTACCTATTTTGTGCGAGCCGTGGGTGATTCCATGCTTGGGGCGAGAGTTCATGACGGGGATCTGCTCATTGTGGATCGTTCCGCCGAGGCCAGATCCGGGCGGGTGGTGATCGCGGTGCTGGAGGGGGGAGCTGACGATCAAACGTCTGATACGCCGCAAGGGACGGGTATTACTCGCTCCGGAGAACCCCGCGTATCTGGAATTGACATCACTGAGCGGAAGCATGTGCACATCTGGGGCGTGGTGACGTATGTCGTGCATAAACTCTGATGAAAGTCTCTCGAAACGGTTCTGTCTGTCGTCTTCCTCGGCGGTAAGTCTGATCGTCCGCCGTCTCTGAAATCCGCTTGTTGCCTTCTGTTTTTCCATCTGCCTTTCCTGCCTTTTTGAGAGCGTGAGAAGCGAAGCGTCGAACGCTCTGAGGGAGTCCAAAGGCGGAGCCTTTGGCAGGATAGTAGCTGTCGTCAGACAACTACTATCCTGTAAAGATGAACCTCCGGCGCGGTCAAGGTTCATGCCTTGATCGCGCCGCCTTTTGGAAATGGATCAGATGGCGTATTCATCTTATTTCTGTACTTTGTTTTTCTTCTTAAACAGATTGCAAGAAAAGCTGTTTGATGAGGGTGGATTTGTTGAGGCCTATAACCCAAATGCACAACCATTTGTCTGGAGGAAAAAACTCAGGGGATGCCGACTTAAAAACAATGCTTGAAACTTTTACAATTAGACACTAATGAAACTATACATACTTCCATGGAGAAGCAATATGGCGAAGCAGCTCAAGATAAAAGACTGGTTGAATGATTTCCTGGCCAGCAGGGAACTTGACGCCCCAGACGGCCGCCACTTGTTTTCCTATCATGCCACACCGGACGAATTCCTGACTCTGGAAGAAGGCCTAAAACAAAACATGACATTGGCCTCCATGCTGGGCTGCCAAAACCCCTTCTGTCTGTGGGACAATGCTCCCGACTTCGATGCCGTTTTTGTGCTTTATGCCGCTTTGTGCTGGCAGCAAAGGTACGGAGGGACGACATGGACGTATGACGTCATCCTGAACGGCCTGAACACCTCTCTCTCCAATCCCAGTCTGGAGCTGAGGGATATCATTGAAAGAGGGCTGAACTTCTGGGGCCTTGCCAAAAGCGAACGAGGCTATGCCTATCTCGGAGCTATCGCGCGCGAGGCCGGACTTCCGCAGAAGCTGCTTGCCGAAAACAGAGGCGCCGTAGGACGCCTTCTCCATTCCGTTCTGAGAGAAGCGCTGCGTTCCGGCCAGTCCGGCAGCATCGTTACAAGCTGGATTGAAAGCTGCAAAACTCTCCTGCCCCAATCTTACTGGAACGAGGAAATCATCGCTCTGTTGGCCGACTCCATCAACGCCATTCTCAACATCAAGAAAAATCTTCGTGCGAGCACGCTCGAAGAGGCCATGTCCGAGCTGGATGAAAAAACTCCCGACTGGCGTTCCTGCTTTCCGCTTCCCCTCTATGACGATACCGCTCGCGACCTTCTAAACCGCCTCCTGGAAGATGCGGCGTCTTCCACACAAACGGTACAGACCGGAAGTCCTGTCTCTGCTGTCCGCAGCCTTATCAGGAATGCCGGACAGGATTGGGATCTTCTGGTCCGTCTGGATATACCCTCCCGCATAGAAACCGGCATCAGCCAAGATAAGCCGCGCGTGCTCTCCATGTGCATCACTTCCGGCCAGAGATCTTTCGAGTCCGTACTGAAAAAACATGCAGACAGCGATTTCTATTTTTTTCAGCAAAAGAAGAATATGACCTTCTCCGGTCCAGACGCCGTGCAAGAAATCATTGTCCGATACACCGCACCTTCAGGCTTCTGTCTGACCCATACTTGTCCCGGTGGCACGGAACTGGACTCTGAACTGCCCTGGATTTTCGAGGGAGAGCAGTACGGCTACCGTTTCCGGCAACAGGGCGGCGGCAGTGTACGTGGAACGGTCTGCTATGTTGCGCTCGCTCCCGGATGGGAAGCCGAAAATGCGGAAGACATAGGTTCTCTACTGGGTACAAACAGGCATGTCTACCGCATGACAAAACCTAGCCGCCTAAAAAAAGACGACCTCGATTTTTCTATACGAACCTCCGAGTTGATCGGTGAAGAGTATGACTGGAGCAGGGACAACCGTTTCTGGGATGTGGAAATGCTTCAACCCGCACTGGCATTCCGCGGTATTCCCAAGGCCGTTGTTTCCACGGGCGGCACGAAAAAAATCCCGCACGGCAAAATGCTAAAAAAAACAGCTGGGATGGAAAAATTTGCCCCGTTTTCTGCCTCAAATGCGCCTGTCGGTGTCACTCAGGTATGGTTCAAGGCGAACGACGGCGCCAGCCTACGCAGTCGCATGCTTCTTCTGCCCATGAAAGCCTCCATCAGCCTGTCCACAGATGCGGAGGGAAACGGCCTTCTGCGCCTTGAGAATTGGAACGCCGAAGCGGCTACCTTCGACCAGCCGCAGGCAGGACTGGAACTTGCCTGCCGACCTCTGGGAAACAGCCTTGAACTTGCCTTTAAAACTCTGCCCGGTCGTGTGCCTCCGGCCACGGTGGATCTTCGGGTGTCTTGGAAGAATAATCCCCAGTCCGCGCGTATCCGCGTTCCCTTTCCCCAGACAGGAGCCCGACTCTTCAACGCCGAAGGTCAGGAAATTCTTTCAAACAAACAAATCTGCGCGCTGCATCTTCACGGTCTGCGCCTGTACTGTTTCATCATGGGAGTGCATCATACTGCGCTTCGCCTCTCCCTGCCCGGCAAAAAACTGGACTATCCACTGGAAACTCATGAGCACTGCATGGGCATCCACCTCATAGACTGGCAGAATGCCCTTCTGGAAATGCTCGCCATGACAAATGGACTGGACGACCGCGTCTCACTCGACATTCTTTTCGATGGCCAGAAAGTAGCGGGCTGGAACGTGGCCCGCTACGAATCCTGTCTTGTCCCGGAGGAAACGAAAGCCGTGCTCGCCCTCCCCAAGTACGGAACCCGACCTTCACAAGGTTATGCCATGAAGGCTCTGCTGCTCGACCACCCAGAACTTGGTCCGACACTGCTTGAGGAAAGCCTGCGTGAAGACGGCACGGCCTCGGGCGAGTGGGAGCTTTCAGAGGTGTTGGACAGGCCTGGCCCCTGGCTCATTTTTGATGATACGGAAGGCACATCTCTGCGTCCTCTGCTCTGGACAGTGAACGGCGACATCGACGAAACGCCCCGCAACTGCCTTCAGGCCGCCATTGCCGAAAAGGACAGAGAATCCCGTCTGCGGGCGTTTCTATCATGCGTCGCTGTCATGGAACACGACCTTGACGCGCCGGAATGGACGACTCTTCTTGCGCTTTTCAAGTATGTGAGGAACCTACCGCTTTCCACGCTGGAAGTCTGGCAGGCCCTTCTTCATTTTCCACGCATCATGGCCATGATCGCCCTGCATCCGGGCATCTCCTTCCAAGTTCTCACATCCAGAGTCGACACGGAACTTCCCTTTTTGTGGAACTTCGTTTCCCGGCAGGATTGGAGTGCAGCCAGCCAGTGCGTCAAACACTATTTTGAAAAGCTCATTCCCGGCGACATGGCCTTCGGCATCTGGCAGGATCATATGCAGAAGACTATGGAAAATCTTGGTTCATGCTGTCCGTCCGTCAACGCACTCGTACACATCGCTAATCCTCTTCCCTGTGAAACACCGATGTTGACAAGTGTATGCGCCTATTACCACGCAGATCAGGTCGCCTGTCTTCTGTTCAAAGACAACAATTCTGAAATGCAAAAATTGCTCCGACGGCACGCCGACGACAAATGGCCGACAGCGTTTGCGTCCCTCGTCAACCGCGAGCGGCACAGCGACGATATCAAGTCGTTCCTGCCCTTCTCGCAGGGGCATGGAAACAGCGTGCTCGGCCTGCCCATTCTTCTCACGCTTCAGGCCTTTGAGCCGCAAACAATGTTTATCCCCGTTCCACCCGACCAGGACACTGTCTTTCACGTCCGCGAGCATCTTCATTTCGACGCCGAATGGTTTGAACAAGCCTCCTCCCTTACGGCTTACTGCTGCGCATCGAAACGCTTCAGCATAAAGGAATCATGAGCATGCCTCTGTCGTATTTTTCCAGAATTTTCCCTCGCCTTCAGGAACGCATCCGGCAGGATGTGCCCTCCGCGCTACCGCTAAACAATGATTCTCTGCGCCGCTGTCTGGACGCCATGCTCTCCTGTGCGCCGGGTGATGAAGGAAGTCTCACAAGCGACCCGGCATTTGAAGCCATGTTCGGCTGGAAACAGGCAGACCTCAGCATGGCCGACCTTGCAGGGAACCTGCTGGATGAACGCCTGGCCCGCTGCCTCAACGAGCCGCCCGAGGAACTGCGGCAGGACTACGAGTTCCCGTCTTCTCGCAGGCCTTACACACACCAACTTGAAGCCTGGAAAACTCTTTGCGGGAAGGAGCCTTCCTCCGCCGTCATCAGCAGCGGCACGGGATCGGGGAAAACGGAATGCTTCATGATTCCCATCCTCGACAGGCTGGCCAGACAAAGCGCGGTACAGGGCGGCCCTCTGGAAGGTATACGGGCCCTTTTTCTCTACCCGCTCAACGCGCTCATCAGCAGTCAGCGCGATCGGCTCGACGCATGGACGCGGGGCTTTAACGGCAACGTACGTTTCTGCCTTTATAACGGTAAGACACCCCAAAGTCTGCCTGCTCATGAAAAGAGATGCGCCAACGAAGTGCGCTCTCGCGATGAGCTGCGCGCCAGTCCGCCCCCCATTCTTTTTACCAACGCTTCCATGCTGGAATACATGCTGGTGCGCACAGAAGACGCACCCATTCTGCAAAAATCCCAGGGCACGCTGGAATGGATAGTGCTCGATGAAGCACACTGCTATATAGGTTCCCAGGCCGCGGAACTCTCCCTTCTGCTACGCCGTGTACAGATGGCCTTCGGAGTGACTCCCGACACAGTGCGCTTTGTGGCCACATCCGCCACCATAGGCGATCCAAATGGTTCGACCGGATTGGAGCTGAAACGCTTTCTCGCAGACGTGGCGGGCGTTCCCGTCTCTCAAGTCACACTTATTGCGGGAGAAAGAATGATTCCCGTACTTCCCCCGCTGGAAGAAAAGCCCGCCATGCTGGAAGAGTTGGAAGGCATGGCTCCCGAAGAAGCCCAAAGTGCCGCTCGTCATGAAGCGCTCTGCCGCTCGAAAACGGCAAAAGTATTGCGTGCACTGTTTACCCGGGACAAAAACGTGGCATGCCTCTCCGAGGTACAGACTCTGCTGAAAAAAGAAGGCCTTCCTGCCGGCACAAATGTCGCCCTGCGCTGGCTCGACGTGCTTTCATGGACACGGGGAAGCGACGGCACACCCTTTCTTCCTCTGCGCGCCCACATGTTTGGTCGGGGACTTTCCGGGATCTGGGCCTGCGCGGACCCAAACTGCCCGCACAAACAGAAAGATTTGCAGGACGACTGGCCTTACGGCGCGGTATGGACGGATCTGCGCGAGCACTGCACATGCGGAAGCCCTGTCTTTGAAATCGTCACGTGCAGAGGTTGCCGCACGCCTTTCCTTCTGGCGCAGAAAAACGACCGCACCGATAGCGACGGACGGCCCGCAGAATTTCTCATGCAGAAGATACACTTGCTGGAGCCGGAATACGAGGATGACAGCCTCATCGACGAAGAAACGACCATGAGCCGCATTGTAGATTCCTACGCCATTCTGCTGGTACGGCCCGGTGCATCGTCAGTCTCCTTCTTTCTCGACAAGGAAACCTTCCGGCTCATGGACACGGACAACGGCCATGCCATCCGTGTTTCATTGAAGGAACCGAATCCCGACAAGGGCAGTCTTGCCTGTCCCCTCTGCCTGGAAACTTCGCGGGGGCATCAAGAATTCTATCATTACAACACAATCGGCACACCCTACCTGCAAAACACCATAGCTCCGGTACTTCTGGAGTTTGCTCCAGACGGCAAGGACCCCATGCAGCATCCCTTCCGGGGCCGCAAGATGCTCACCTTCAACGATAGTCGGCAGGGCACGGCGCGCTCGGCCATGAGCATGCAGCTCTTTTCCGAACTCACGCGCATACGCGGACTTCTCTATCATATCAGTCTGCAGGTCTGTCAGGACGGCAATGACGAAAAGATGGCCAAACTGCAGCAGGACATCGCTAAGCTTGAAGCATTGCCCGAAGAAACCCTGTCCGCTCTTCAGAACATTCTGGACGAAAAAAAGGCAGAGCTTACCAGTCTTGGGAACATGGTTCCCGTTACCTTCGACGACATAGCTAAAAAACTTCAGATCGAGCGTTCCAGCTTCGAGGCTCTGCTCCGAATCTATCAGGAAAAAGCGCCTGCGCTGTTTTCCGTAGGTTCCGGCACATCGGACTTTGCCAGGATGCTCATCTTCCGTGAATTCGGAAGACGACCGGCAAAAGCCGTCAATCTTGAAACGCTGGGGCTCATGGCCGTACGCTATCCGGCACTGGAGCAGGTAACTGCCGTTCCTCGGGAATTGAGTCGCGAAAATCTCACGCTGCAAGACTGGAAGGACTTTCTGAAAATTTGCCTCGACTTCGTGTTCCGGGCCAACGGCGCCACCGATTTCCCAAGAGAATGGAGAAAATGGCTGGGCATGACCTACAACCAGAACTTCATGCTGCCCCCGGACAGGGAAGAGCACGGCAAGTTCCAACTTCTCTGGCCCCAGTGCCGCCGTAACAGACAGCACCGGCTTGTGCGCCTTCTCGAACGGGCGCTGCGCATAAACACCGAACACTGGGAACATGCCGACCTCATCGACAGTATTCTTCGTCAAGCATGGAACCAAATCACGAGCCTCCCCAAGCTCTGCTCAAGACACACGGACGGCGTTCTTCTGCAGCACTCTGCCATGAGCTTCGCGCCGCTGAAAAAAGTCCGCCTTTGCCCCTTCACGCGACGTTTTCTTGATACTGCATTTCTCGGTATTTCTCCCTATCTTCCCCGCAAGGGCGAACAAAACGCGTCCTGTCGGGAATATGCCATGCCTCTCTACCCTTCACCGTTCGAACCCACTTCCGAAAGCGGCGTTCAAAAAGCCCGCGACTGGCTTTCGAAAAACAAGGACGTTCAGACGCTACGGCAGGCCGGACTTTGGTTTGCCGACCACGACAGTGTCGTGGAACTCACCCCTTATTTCAGGGCGCAGGAACATTCCGCCCAACTCCCGTCCGCTGAGTTGGATTTATGTACGCAAAAATTTCGGGAAGGAGACATCAACGTGCTCTCTTGTTCCACCACCATGGAAATGGGCATAGACATCGGTGGCATTTCCATCGTAGGCATGAACAACGTACCTCCTCATCCGGCCAACTATCTCCAGCGCTCCGGCCGTTCCGGCCGCCGAGGGGAAACGCGAGCACTCACCTTTACCATGTGCAAGAACAACCCTCACGAAATGGCGGCCTTTGCCAACAGTCGCTGGGCCTTCGACACGTCCCTTTCCGTGCCCCGGGTATCGCTGAACAGCCCTGTCATAATGCAAAGGCACGTCAACGCCCTTCTACTCACGACCTTTCTCAAGGAACGGCAGCAGGAAGACGACAAAGATTTGGCCAAACTCTCGTGCGATGCCTTCTTCACCGGCAACAATCCGGCGGCTCGTCTCTTCTCCCTGCGCTTCAAAACGCTGAAAACAGACTCGCCCCTTCTGGAAAGCATACGTCTTTTATGTCGCAACAGCGTCTTCCAGAACGAACGCCCGGAAGCAATGGCTGAAAAAGCCGCCGAAGCCATGGACAGAGCGTACGAACGCTGGCACGGTGATTATGACATCCTGTGCCAAGAAGAAAAAAACATGCAGAGCGATGGCGGCAAGGAAAATTCCGCAGCCAAGAAGGCCGTTACCCTCCGCAAGGAGCGCATGGCCAAAGAGTATCTGCTCAAGGAACTCATCTCGCAGGAATTTCTACCCGCCCACGGATTCCCTCTTCATGTGGCCACGTTTGATACCATGTATCTTTCCCTTTTCCTGGAGCAGCAGCGACGAAAAAAAGAAAGCAGGGGAGAGGTGGACAACCTGTTTTTACGCAGAGAACTGCCCAGTCGTTCTCTTTCTTCGGCACTCACCGAATATGCGCCCGGCAACAGTGTGGCCATCAACGGCCTTGTCTACGAATCGAGAGGCATAACCCTGAACTGGCATATTCCCGCCTCCGAAGAGGCCGCCGCGGAACTCCAGAACATACGAAGCCGCTGGAGATGCCGGAACTGCGGAAGCTTCGGCACGGCGGCCAGCCGTTCCCTGACGGCATGCAGCAACTGCGGCGCTCCCCTTACCAAAGAAAACTGGCATGAATATCTTGAACCTGCGGGCTTTGCCGTCGACTTTTTCAGGGAACCTTCCAATAACGTTGCGCTCGGCATGAAAGGTCTGAGTCACGCCGAGGCCAATGTATGCGCCTGCGGCCCGTGGATATCCCTGGGGCTTCCCGAAACGGCCCGCTTCCGCTGCACCACGTCCGGCACGGTATTTCATCGCTCTCGCGGTCTTTACAGCAAGGGATACGCGGTATGCCTAGCCTGCGGCAGGGTAGAGTCCATCTCCGAAACAAGGGAAATACCCTCTGCCATAAAGCATCATAAAAAACTCCGTGGAGGGAAAAACGAAAACGATCCCGCCAACCATATCTGCCCCGCCTGCCGGGAAGGTATGGAATGGAAAATAAAAGCACCTCTCTGGCTTGCCTGCGAAAGTAAAACCGACGTTTTGGAGCTACAGATACGAAAGGAAGACCAATCATGGCTCAACAATGAAGCACAGGCCTTTCCCATAGCTGTCGCCCTGCGCGATGCCTTGGCCGCGCGGCTCGGCATTCAAACGGAAGAGATGGAATGTACCGTGGACACCCGCAGAAGAGAAGATGGCACGATCTGCACCTCCATCTTCGTCTTCGACAAAAATGCCGCAGGCTACGCCTCTTCCGCCGGGGAGTACATGGTGGAACTTATGCGCGACGCGCACGATCGTCTGCTCTGCAAAGGTCATGGCTGCGAAACTGCCTGCCCCCACTGCATCCTCAGCTTTGACCTGCGTTACCAGAGCCGGGAGCTCGACAGGCACAAGGGGTTGGAAGTACTCACGCCTGCATGGTTCACCCTGCTCGACCTTCCCTCGCAGGCGCGCATCTTCGGAGCTTCGACCGCAACGGAAACCATGCGTCTTGAAGAATCAGTGCTGTTCATATCCCTGCTGCATCCTGAGGCAACCATTCTCATGCACCTCGGACCGAATTCTCTGTGGCTGCCCGGCGACGGTGACATGCTACACCTTTTGGACATTCTGAGGCTGCGGCAGGTACATGTTGAGCTGACACTGGAGAAAGAATTTTACGACAGCTTCAGCCAGGAAGAACGCATGCTTCTTGCTCCCCTTATCCACGGCAACGTGACCTGCTCCGTTCTTGAGGGTGACTTTTCTCATCCTCATGCCCGTCTTGCCGTCACCATAGAAGACGGGCTGCTGCATCGCTGGGCCGTGTACGAAGAAGAGGAAAACCGCCTGTTGCTCAAAGGCTGCACGGAAGGCGATGCGGGCACGCGCAGACCGCTTCTGCAAAAGGATCTTCAGGCAAAATCCGGCAACAGCGCCATCGTGCAGATAGGAGGCAACGACAAGACTTCCGTCACAGACTTCGGCCCATGGCTGTGGCACAAACTGCGCCAGTCTCTTGAAAAAAATCTGGGGCTCGATCCCGTTGCCGCCCGGCGGCCCATCACACGCATCCTGTTTTCCGACAGGTACTGCAATTCCCCCCTTACCACTGCCCTTCTCTACAGACTGCTGAGTCATCTGAAAGAGCTCTACGGCGAGGCATGGACTTCCCCCACCTTCTTCGTCATGCTCGCAGACCGGATTTCCGGGGAGTACTCCCATGTGTGGGACGATTGGAGCCGTGCCACAGAGCGTGATGAAGCCGTCAGAGGATTGTTGAACGAACTGGGAACGGCCAAGGTAGTTCCCATGGATAAAAAAATGATGGCTCATGCCCGCTCCCTTCGGCTGGATTTTCAAGACGGCACGGCACTGACCATCTGGCTTGACCAGGGACTCGGATTCCTCAAGGTAGAACGCAAATGTCCCGACCGGCTGTTCCCCTTCCATGAAACCTGCGAAGAACAGATCATTACGCTAAAGAATATGGAGCAGACTCTCGAAGTAGTTCCGGGAGGAACGGTCGTCAGCCTACAGTTGGGCAAAGTCTAAAAAACTGCCCGATACTGCATCCACGGGAACAAACACTATAGCGGAATATGAGGCGAAACAGGAACCTCCGGCATAGCCGGGGGTTCTTCTTGTGTACCTGTAAGGCTCTGTTACCAGCAGCGCCCTAGCAGGCACATGTGCGATCTGACATTTCCATTTCTGTTAATTGCGGCACGTAAACGGGCTTCCTGGGTATGACAAGCTCAGTTGGTCACCAGTTTTATCTGATTAGAGCTGGTGCTTGATGTAGTCTTGAATCTCGGTTTTGTTTTTTCCCACCATGTCAACGTAGTACCCACGACACCAAAATTCACGATTACGATATTTGAACTTCAACTCACCGAACTGTTCGTAAATCATCAGACTGCTCTTGCCGTTAAGATACCCCATGAAACTTGACACGCTCATCTTGGGAGGAATTTCAAGCAGCATATGAATATGGTCAGGGCAACATTCCGCCTCTACTATTTTCACGTCTTTCTATTCACACAGTTTACGCAGAATTTCGCCAATGGCTCGTTTCTTTTCACCGTAGAAAACATGGCAGCGATATTTAGGCGCAAATACAATGTGATATTTGCAGTTCCAGCGCGTGTGAGCTAAACTTTTTACGTCACCCATTGTGACCTCCTTTTGATTTGTTGACTCGCAGTTGCTAGACCGCGAGACCTTTTAACAAATCAAAAGGAGTTTTACTGACATGGGCAAAGCTGTAATCTTTTGAGAATCCCGTGCCTAGCGCGGGGTTCTCTTTCATACAAGAAACACGGCGCGGTCAGGGTATATGTCCCGGTCACGCCGTGTCTTTGGAGTGCGTCAGGTAGCACACTCATATCTGGTGTACGACTCGTGTTTTCCCTCCTGCATAGGGTGCCGGGGAAGCTGCCTCATGAAAGCGGCAATATCCGAAGCCCTTCATACGGTGTCACGCGGTCCCTGCTTGATGGGCTTGGGGTAACGTCCATCCTTGCAGCCCTGCCACCATGCGCTCTTACTGATGGGAACTATCTTTAACACTTGGGACAAGCGTAAAGGGGATTCGTTTTCTATATTAAACATGAGGAACCTCCATACTGAATTTTTCAAAGTGTATCATGACATTTTTCAACACGGTCTGTAGACGTCGAAAACATACTCCAATAACGTCTAAGAAAACCTCGCAAGAATAAATGAGGACCATATTTTTTTGCTTGACAGGTTTTAAGTTTATTGGATTTTTTAGGGAGGGGCTTTTATAAAATATAAATATCCAGCATAGATAAAAAGCGGCCCTGTCCGAGACGGAATCTCTGGTATAGGGCCGGGGGTGTGTCTTGGCTTTTATGATGCCGATTGTGCCTGTTCGCGTAATGTGTCCAGATAGTCAGCGTGAGCCTTGAACCACACGTTGCCGTTCCGGCAGATACTCGGCCTAGTTGTAGGCAGCGCAGACACTGTTGCGCTCGCAATGAACAAGCTGACGCTCTATCCAGTCCGCGAAATAACATGCTAAATAGACATCTTTGGACTTCTAGGACTGCCTGAGTGACTTCAATGTGAAATGCTCTAATACCCCACTTCTTTCTGGTGTTTCACAGCGAGAATCAGAATAGAGTCGTAGCCCACTTCATAAATCAGCACGCAACCTGTAACGTCAAATGGGAAAATCAATTCCCGGTGCTCCGGGTCGAGATCGTCGGTCGACCTGCCAGCTTCAGGAAATCGGGCTAATACGGCGGCATGTTTTTTTGTGGCCCATGCAGCGGCCATAGCCGTTTCCCTGTCTCTTTCGGCCAGGAACCTGTAAGTCTTCTGCACTCCCCAGATGGCGTTCTCCGACCATTTCAGATATGGCATTTGATGCTCCACGTCATGTCCTTAGGCCAGTTCAATCGAGCCAGCCGTCAACTTCTTCTCCAGTCAGATGCAAACCGGTGAGCATAAAATGCTCGTGAGCGGCACGGGCCTCCTGACGTAGAGACTCTCGCTGTTCTTCCAATCCACATAGGACTCGGTGTCTCTCAGCATGATGCCGTGGGCTGACTGGTTTCGGGCCTCGGCAAGACTCTTTATCCTCTCCCGTAATGCTTGCGGGAGCTTCGAGGAAAGCGGCACATGACTCAAGGCCAGTGCCGCTTTCATATCGGTTCAGTGGACGCCATCTCAACATCCGAACGGAAAACGCGGCTCGGAGACGGCAAAGAACGCGTTTATCGGGGTGATTGAACGCTTTCCGGCCCGGGTGGGCTTCCGGGAAAGGCCTATGCGCACCTTCCGGACGGGGGGAGGCCCTCCGGCACAGGGCGGGCCACGGCATACTTTTTCTCGTATTCCTCAACCGGGATCGGGCGGCTGAACAAAAAGCCCTGCACGATCCGCACGCCGCATTCCTTCAGCACCGCCAGCTGCTTTTCGTCCTCGACCCCTTCCGCGATCAGCCGGATGTCCATCTTCCGGCACATCCCCACCATCGCCTCGACCACCGTCCGCGCGTTCCCGTTGATCATGATGTCCTTCACGAACCCCCTGTCGATTTTCAGGGCGTCGAAGGTCGCCATGGACAGCAGCGCCAGATTGGAGCTCTCGATGCCGAAGTCGTCGATGGAGACCTGAAAGCCCGCCGCCCTTACCCGGTCGATCTGCGCCTTCAGCTTCTTATAGTCCACGTTGTTGAGGCTTTCCGTGACTTCGATTTCCAGATACGCCTTGGACAGCCCGTATGTGCCGCAGATGGCGTCCAGCCGTTCCACAAAGGAGGCTTCCATAAAGGAACTCCGCGAAAAATTACAGGAAATCGGAAACGGGGATTCCCCTTGCCCGCTCCATTCCCGTATCTTGGCGCAGACGGATTCAAACACATGGAAGTCCACCTTGCTGATCAGCCGGGAGTCTTCCAGGATGGGGATGAACGCGTCCGGAGAGATGATCTGGCCGTCGTCGTCCCGGTAGCGCACCAGCGCCTCCGCACCCACCGCCTGCCGGGTTTCCGTGTCCACCTTGGGCTGGAGGTACAGCAGGAACCGGTTGTCCGCCATCTTTTCCCGCAGCAGATCGGGGTCGGTCAGATGGCGGGCGGAGTCGGTATGATGGCGGTAACGCCCCGACGGCTGATGGTTGCGGTAGAAGGCCTTCTTGTCGGCATACATGATCTCGTCCGCCTCGGCGATCACGGCGGGAAGGTTCCCGCAGTCCTCCGCCCACTGGGTCCCAATCGCGGCCCGGCACGTCTCACCCTGAAAATTGTTCCGCAGCTCGCGGACGATCTCATAAAAGTTTGTCTTGCCTATCCCGGTGTAAATGATGACGAACTCGTCGCCCCCTATCCGGTAGAAGGAACCCTTCTTGCAGATTCTCCGGATGGTCTGGGCGCACCGCGTCAGCACCCGGTCGCCCGCGGCATGGCCGAAGTGGTCGTTGACCTCCTTGAGCCCGTTGACGTCAAGGTAGATCACGCCCACGGGGACGCTCTGGCCGGTCAGCCCGTTGACGTCCTGTATGTAGCGGTTCCGGTTGTAAAAAGAGGTCAGTACGTCGTGGTAGCTCAGCTTGGAGAGCAGTTCCTCGTCCTCGCTCCTGCGTATCGCCAGCATCAGGAAGTAGCGGAGGGTCTGGAGGAAGGCGGCCGCGTTTTCCAAGTGTTCCCGGGGCGGGTTGTCCAGCCCGATGCAGCCGTCCACCTTCCCTTCGCGCTCCAGCGGCACAAGGACGGCGCGCTCGATGCCCTGAGCGGCAAGCAGCTCGTATCCTTGGATCATCGTCCCCTTGAGGTCTTCCACATCGGCGATGAGCAGGTTTTCCTGGCTGCGGAATATGTCGAACCACATGATGAATTCAGTCTGGGGAAGGTTTTGCAGGTTATGGATCTGCGGCTCCACGCCTTGCGCACACCATTCGGCCGTATTGGAAAAGCTCTCATCCCGAAACTGGAAAACATAGGCGCGCCCCGCCGAAAACAGCTTCCCCACCTGTTCCAGCACAAAATCGGTGGCCTGCGCGATGTTGTGGTTGCGGTGGAGTTCCCTGAGGCACTCCACCAATACCCTGTCGCGCTCCAGACGGTCCCGCATCTCTTTCTTTTCGTTGGCCGTCTCGGTGATGTCGAAGGCGATCTCCATCCTCGCCATGCGGCCTTCCCATTCCATGAGGCGGTCTTTGAGCAGGTAATGCCGCTTGGTGAGGGGGTTCGTAAATTCCCATGTGTACGTTTCATCCGCCTTCATGAGCGGGATATTGCAGAACGGGCAAGGCGCGTCGCGCCCCTGCAATGCCTCATAGCATTTCATGCCCCGCCTTTCGTCGAGGCGGAACGTTTTTTTCCCCACGTCGTTGATGAACAGCAGATCATAGGTATCTATGTCGGATACGTACATCAGTTCCGATATTTCGTTCATGGGGACGAGGAGCTCCTGGGACAGCCGCGACAGGTGCGCGCTCTTCCGGCGGTTCTCTTCCTCGGCCTCCTCAAGCCGCTTCCGCCTTTTTTCGTGATAGAAGGCCGACAGCGCGCTGAGGCCCGCCAGAAAGATGAAGGCCAGGTTCATGTAGAGCAAGGCGTTCTTGGCGTCCTGCACGCTTTCCTCGGTGAAAAGTTCGGCCGCCAGAACCGTACGGTCCGCCAGCGCGAAGTATTCCTCGCTCAGCTGCAGCAGAGCATCCCCGGAGCCGCCGTTCCTGTAGCGGACGATTTCGGCTTTGATCTCCGCCCACTCGAACTTCATCTTTGCCAGCAGTTCCTGAAACTCGGCGCTTGGCAGCCGGATCAGATCAAGCTCGTCGCTGCCTTCCGAAAGGCCGGATAAGATCCCGTCGAGCCGCGCGATCAGCGTATCATCGGAAAGATGGTTCAGCTCTTTTTTGACCAGCCGCTGCGTGGCCCCGCGGACGATCCCGGTGTAATTGATGACACGGGCGTCGCCCTGCAGGCTTTTGATGAAATCGATCGAAAGCACCCCGGTCAGCAGCAACGCTACACTCAAAAGCGTTGGGACGGCTTTTCCCTGCAACGTCGTCAAAATTCTCTTCATCGGTACAGTTCCCCCGGAAGCGTCCCAGTCATGCGCACATATGCTGTTTTTCCGCCGCGCTGCCCAAAGCCCCTGCGAGGGACATCAGAGGCGGGCACCCTCCGGCACCGGTGACATCTGGTCGCATGCCGGGCCATCATGGACAAGCCGCCCCGGCTTGCTACAGGCTTTTGCTGATGCCGCCCATATACTTTTTCAAAACGTTGCTGATTTCCTCAAGGGCAATGGGCTTGGTTATATAATCATCCATGCCCGCTGTATATGCCTTATCCATGTCTTCCACAAAGGCATTTGCGGACATGGCGACAATCGGAATATGGCTTGCGCCCTGCGATTGTTCCATTTGCCGTATCAAACGTAGCTTTAGCCATTGAAGACTCCTCTTGGACATGAGACACTACCCCGAAAACAAACAAATTTGTATAAATAAAAAAAGGCCACCAGGTAATACATACTTGGTAGCCTTTTTATTGAAACAATGGGGGTACTAAAGAATAACGTTTATAAGCAAGGCCTAAGAGAGAGAGAGAGAGAGAGAGAGAGAGAGAGAGAGAGAGAGAGCATGTGGATTTCCTACTCAAAGACACGCTAAACTTTAAAAAAATATCCAGCCGTGAGAACAAGCCCCTCAAAAAAACAGGGGGCTGGTGTCCTTTTCGTAAGAAAACGCCCGTAACGGATAACCACTATTAGGTTTTAACATACGGCAAGGGCCAGCGGAAGTCAAGAAGGCGTTAGAGCACTCCGGGATCATGCACCGTTGCAACCGTTTGACCATGCGGAGCCGACCCGGCGGGCGCCCCTTGCGGGCCCCGTGGCGAGCTGCGCCCTGAGTTCCAGTTTTTCGGCCGTCCGCACGCCCCTTGCGGGGCCGGAGGGCGCAATCCGCCACGGGGCGGCGGGCCGCAAGGCGCCGGCTGCCCGTGGAAAAGGCAGCGGCCGGACACGCGCCGGGGGTTACGCTTCCTTGAAAGCGGCCAGCATGGCGGCCAGTTCGTCCTCCGGCATGGGCTTCGCGTAGAAAAACCCCTGAATGTAGTCCACCCCGGCCGCCCGGACAAGATCCCGGACTTCCTCGGTCTCCACACCTTCGGCGACGATGGTCATGCCGTTGATCCGGGCCATGTCGACGACGGCCTTCAGCAGGGTACGCTGCTTCGGGGAATCCATCTCGCCGTTGATCAGCCCCCGGTCGATCTTCAGCACGTCCACCGGAAGGCGGGACAGGTAGTTCAGGCTGCTGTACCCCGCCCCGAAGTCGTCCAGCACGATGTGCAGCCCGGCCTGTTGCAGCTGCACGGCGATGTCCTTGATCTTGCCGAAGGACTGGATGAGCACCGTCTCGGTGATCTCCAGCGAAACCACGCCGGGCTCCGCGCCGCTTGCCCGGATCGCTTCGAGAATCCCCCCCGTGCAGTTTTCCACCAGAAAATGCTGTACCGAAAGGTTGATCCCCACTCTGGACAGCCCAAGGCGCAGGCCGGCCCGCCGCATGAACGAGCACGCCCGGCGGAGGGCGTATTCGCCGACGCGCACCACAAGGCCGTTCCGTTCCGCGATGGCGATCACCTGATTCGCGGGCAGGAGCCTGCCCTGCGCGTCCCTCAGGCGGAGCAGGGCTTCGGCCGCCGTAAACCTGCCCGTGCGGAGGTCCATGAGGGGCTGATACCAGACCTCCAGCGTCCCGTCCCCCAGCCGGGTTTCCAGCAGCCGCAGGATGACGGCCTCGTCGCGGAGCAGCCGCATCAGCGCGGCGTTGTAGGTGACCATGCCGTCCTGCCGCTTGGCGTAGCGCAAGGCGACCTGCACCCGCTCAAGCAGCTCCTCCGGCGTGTCGGCGTGCACGGGGTAGGTGCAGATGCCGATGTTGACGCTGATCGTGAACATGTCGGGCCCCGCCTTGACGGGCACCGCCAGCGCCTGCCGGAGCCGGTTCGCGATGGCGTCGGGATGTTCCTTCCGGAAATGGATGCCGAGGAAGACGTCGCCGTTGATGCGGTAGATGTATCCGCCGAAGAAGCCCTTCAGGCGCCCGGAAACCTCGCGCAGGATCTCGTCCCCGGTCTGGACGTTGAAAAGGTCGTTGTAATTGCTGAACGAGCTTATATCGATGCAGAACAGGCTGAACCGGCGCTTCTTGTCATAGGAAATCAGCATGTTCGCGTCGCGCAGGTACTTGCTCCGGTTCCCCACGGCGTATACTGGATCATAATAGGCGAGCTGTTCCACATGGCTGCGGTACTGGTTGAGGGCCATGGAGAGCTGCATGACGTCCAGATTGGACGAGTCGTTGAAAGTGACGCCCGTCTGCCCTTCGGCCAGAAGCCTGCACTTTTCGGCGAGGGAACGGATCGGCGATTCGCTCTGGAGCCGCGCATAGAACTGGCAAAAAAGGTTCCTGAGCAGTTCCGCCGCCGTCCCCCCGCCCTGCGGGCAGACGAGGAAATGGTACCGCGCCTCAAGGAAGAGTTTCGTCCCGCCCAGATTGACCTTCCACAGCAGCTGCAACGCAAGCCCCTGCGCCAGATCGGACATCTGCTTTTCAAAGCTTGAGCACAAGTCTCCCGACGATCCAGCTTTCGGAGATCAGCCCCAGGTAACGGCTATCGTAGCTGGCCGGGTGATCGCCCATCACGAAATAGCGGCCTTGGGGTACAATTCCATCATAGAGAGCGGAGTTGAGAGGTTGCCCCTTCAGATTGCGATCTCGGACCGCCCCCAAAGTGCGTCCATCGCAGATCGCTTCATGCGCGGTCACGAGTAAACGCTGACCCGGCCCACAGGCGATGCGCTTGATGAGCTTCATTCCCTGTTTCAAACGGGGCTGGCGGTTGGGATCAACGCCTTGCCACCGGAGTACCACGTACTCGCCGGGGTGGGCCCTGGTCGCCAGCTCAGCGCGTGTTTCCATCAGGGCGAGTGAGCCCGACACGCTGGACCCGAGTACAATGACCCACCGCCAGGGAGAGAAATACTGAATGCCCAGAGCGACCAGCATGAGTACAGACAAGCACCAACACACGGTATTCATCCATCGCTTACCGGCCATTTATTTCCTCCTGTGAAGCGGATACGGTTTGTGAAGGAGCGGACTCTTCCCGGCTGTCCGTGACATGCACGGTGCGGACAGCCAGAGTGTCCGTTCCGACCGGCCAGAAGACGAGACTCGGGGTGGCTCGTATCTGGAACCTGTCCCGCAATCCCCGTGAAAGTTGGTAGACCGGGCGTCCAAGCTCCAGAGCCAAGTCATAGGGATAACCGTCCGTGATGAGCAGTTTGACGCGCGGATCGTCGTTATAGCCGGTGTCTTTGAACCAACGCAGTTCGGCTGGCCGGTCGGCGTTGAGCACGACAAGAATAAAAGGGTAGCCGATCCCTTTTTCAGCCATGATTTTGAGCGGGTTCACCCGAAGGCCCTCCGGGTAGATGGATGCCCCGTTGATGTCGGTCACGGCTTTTGCCAGTTCCGGCGTGATCGTGAACGACAGATCCACCCGGTACAGCTCATCTTTATCCGCAGGGGGCAGTCCCCCCACGGCGTCATGCGGGCGGAACGTCCGGGCCTCATCCTGAATCACGTTTTGTAATTTTTCCTGGAGAGCCCGGGGATCAATTCCGGCGATGCGTTCGGCAATAACCTCCAAAAAATCACGCTCTTTGATGGGATACACAGCGCCACCCCGGCCCACGACAAGCGCATGAGCCGGGATGGCCAACAACAGACAGAGAGCCAGAAGGAGAAGAGTACGCATCGGCATTCACGCCGCCGCGCACTCTTTTTGGGGAGCGGGATTCATTTGTTGCAGCGCCATTTTCTTTATGTCGCGCTCCAAATCCTTGATGCGTTCGTTGTAATCCTTGACCGACTCCCGGCGTTGCTCTTTCAGATCCGCCAGTTCCAGCACCATTGTTTCGAGCGACCGTGCTTGCATGTCATGCCCCCTTATTTTGTGATCGAGCCGATCTCCGAGTGGGCCTTGGCGTCGAACTGATCCGGCCACACCCATTTCGCATCTTCCACCGGCACCCAGAGCGTGCGTTCGCCAGCGAGAGTTCCGAACCAGGTCTGATAGGGCAAGATGACTGTCTCCATGATCACGGGCGACGTCGGCACCGCGGGCGCTTTGTTGCCTTTGACGTATTCCGTGAGCAGTTCCAGGCGCAGCGCGCTTTGTTCCCGATCCGCCTCTGTGGACGCCTGTGCTGGGGCCGGACTTTCCTGCTTTGGACTGTCACCCGCTTTCTGGAGCGTCCCGGTTGCAGACGGATCTCCTTTGACCGCCAGTTCATGAGCCTGAGAGACGCTGACGCACCGTCCGTTTGCCTGTTGCGGACAGTCGAACGTGTCCTTGTACGGCATCACTGCGCAACCGGTAAGGGAGGTCATCGCCAGAGCGACGAGCAACGGGAGGTTGAGATTACAGTGCATCGGTCGTATCCTCCGGGGTAGTGGAAAGTGCTTTCGCAAAGCGCAATTCCGCGCCTTGAGTAAGTACAAAAGTGGCTTTGCGAGCGGCGCCGACCTGGATTACGGGAAACACCTCGTCCGCGAGATCCATGTAGTAATCCGACACTTTTTCCAGGGCCTTGCTCATCCCTGAAAACGCACCGCCAGCTAAATTTTTACCGTATTCTTCGGTGTCCGGGACACTGAGGCCCCCCCCGGAATCCGTTATGGAAACGGAACGTGAGCTGAAGCTGAAAAACTCCGCAAGACCCTGTACAAAACCGGCTTTCATCGTCTGGGCCAGGAGCGCCCCAGCTTTGCTCGCCACCGGTCCCCGTAACCCCGCTTTACCATCCGAATCAGCCACAAAGCCCAGAATTTTCTGATCGATGGCCGTTTTCCCCTCGTTATCCACACAGGATATGGAGAGCCCGCGAATGTTGACCCGTTCTGTCGAGAGCTCGCCTATGCCTTCGGACAGGAGGAAACAGCCGAGCACGTTTTGTTTCACCTCGTTGGGGAGCCAAGCCAAATTCTGGATGCGAAATAGAATAGGGGATGGCGAACTTTTGGCTTTGGCCCCTGTGGGCGCATCCAGTCCCGTGAGGAGCTGAACCTCAAAGAATGCGCCGGAAGGGATGTAAAAACCAGGGGCGTCATCATCCTTTTTTCCCGTAGTTCCGCCCATCCCGGATTTGACCTTGGAGGGGGCCGTGCCGTCCGCTGCCGCCACCGGCGTCGGCGTCGGCGTCCAGGAAAGCACTCCCAGACTTCGTGGCGCGGGTGGGACAGGGCCGTTCTCGACGGTCTGTCCCTGATCTTTGGGCGGTGTCGAGACTTCCGCGCTTTTCTCTTTCGAAGAAGATGTACCAGCAGGGACGGAAGGCGGGGCGATGAAAAGAGGCTCCGAAGAAGGCACAATTGGAGAGGATGGCAGCATCTTGCCGATTTCATCCATCAGAATCGTCTTGTCCACCGACGCGGGAGCGGGAGCCTGCGGCTTGGGAGTGGATGCGTTGGTCCGGCGTCGCTCCTGTTCCAACTGTTCCATGCGACGGTTCATCTCCGCGATCTGAGAGCTTTGAACGGCGATCTTGGCTTGGAGACTCTCTGTCAGGACTTCGGCAGCAAGATCCGGGTTGTGGAATTCATAAGCATCACCAGAACTCTTGCCCAAAGTCCTGAGTTTGCGATCCGGCATTCCGACCATGAACAGCAGGCCGCCCAACACGAACACAGCGCCTAACGTCAGTACCCGGCGCGTGGTCGGACGCAACGACTTCCACCGTTCACTCAGTCCAGACAGGCGTTGGCGTACTCCGGTCATGGGCGATCCCCCGTATCCTTGGTCAACACCACGGCGCGTTGCGTTCCACGCAATACCACACGCCCCAGAGCAACAATGGGACCGGCGACGAAATCCTGGACGGATGCCAACAGCTTCGGCATATCGGCGGAAGCATCCTGAACGACCAGATCCCAGGCCACCAGGTCGCTGATTCCAGTGATAATCCGTTGGCGCGGCGTAATGCCCTTGGGGGCTTTATCGGGATTCACCGGCTCTTTGCGCCAGAATGGCATGAGGTCATCGGTCCAGACGCGCCGCAGTATCCGTGCGATCTGCTCCTCGTGAGGGAGCGCTTCGGCGGTGCGGATTGCCGTGCCGTAGCGAATGTTTTTCTGAGCTGACAGGTCTTCTGTCGGGATTAGTTCCACGTTGGTTGCCGGATATTGGTCGTCCACGACGCCGTTGATCTGATAGACGCGGCCATCGCAGATGATGTTCATATCCAGGGGAAAATGGCTGAACTCGGCGGGCACGTCCACGCCCATACGAAGAAAAAGATCATGGCCACTGTTTTTCAACTCCAACTCCACGCCTTTGGTCGTGGGGTACAGCACGTCCTCAATAACTCCCGAGCAATGAATCCTGTTGATGTAGTTCCGGCTGAATACCGCGAAGTTGCGCCGATCCGCTTCGGCCCGCTGCCATTCCGGGGACTCGATCTGAGCCCGGTAGGCGTCGGTATCCTTGCGATAGCTGATCTGGCGCTCCTTGGGATCGCCGGGGCTGGAATCATCTTTAAACCCCTTCCGGATGCGCTGGATCTCCTCCAACAAAGCTGTTTCACTATCGTCCTTTGGGGACGGCTGTTTCACGGTTTCTTCTGTTGATGCTCCGGGCGCGGGGATTGGCATGCCGTCCGCCAGCGCGTTACTTGTTGTGATCACGCAGCAAAGCATTGTACTCAGCAGGGCTGAGAAGGCGAATTTCCTCAACACGGAACCCTCCATCGGTGATACTGTATGTGTATCGGATATGGATTTCGTCATTGGTCAGTTCTTGTCCGGACGCCCATCGGATCGTGGTGCCCGCCACCAGAAAAGAGTCTTTGAGAAGAGTGAAGGTCTTGGGCATGAACGATTCACTGATTTTCAACTTGCCCACTTGATCAATACGTTGCTGGAGCGAGGTTTTGACCGTCGCCCAATTCTCAGCAGGCACGTAAGCCAAAAATTCTTTGTATCTGTCCCCTATGTTGTAGGGCGTATACGTATAGAGCAAATGGGTGAGGTGAATGCCCATAATACGGATGTATTCAGGCGACGTTGCCTCTCCTTCTATGGCGACTTTTGCGGCAAGATGCGTGGGCACGATGATCACCCGCGCGTGTTCAGCCCTGTAGACGCAATAGCCCGCCAGCCCGATAACAAGTACCGAGAGCAGCGTATTGAAGGCCATGACCAGACTGAATTTCGCATGGGAGTCTCGCAGGTGATCGGCATACAAACGAAAGCGCATAGCTGCTCCTTATCAACCACGAAATGTATTGATGTAACCGTCAGGATAGCCTTTGTACCGAATGATTCCCCAATGGTGCATGAGGTTTGCCATGACGCCGCTTGGAAATTTTTTCTGATACAGGGTGATGGTGTACATATAGGCGCCCGCTAGTCCTAAAAAGAGCAGCAGGTTATGCGTGAACAGCCCGATCAGAAAAAGCGCGAAGGCAGGGACAAAGACATCCACATCCCAGATAAGAATCGTGATTGGCGCATCAAGATAGCGAGGTATTCGTCCCTGCCCCCGGATCATATAAACCCCTTTGGATAAGGATCAGTTTTTCAGCAGATGATCCCGAAACCAGTCACCACATCTTCCAGCTTGAAGAGGACGCCCGCTGTGCAGGTACACAGGACAAACGTGGCGAACGAGCCCCGGATGGCAGCGGCCAGCCCCCAGGCCAGAACGCCGCCGGTAAGCAATCCGCCAAGCGGGCCTGCCACCAGGCGATCATAAAAGACCTCATACATCGTGTACCACATGTCGCCCGCCGAAGGGGCCGTGAACGCCAAAGCGGCACGGGTCGTAGCCAGCACCAAGCAGATTGCTAGCAACGGAATCTTGATTCTTTGCATAAAAATCCCTTCTGTTAAATTTCCAGAGAGAGATTGGCGGCGAGTTGGTGCGCCACAAACCCCATGCACCCGGCAAAAGGCCAAACCCATAACATGGGAGATGTGGTCCAAATCGTGGTTCCGCTCATTTCCACTGTCAGAGGAATAGCGCCGATGCCCGGAAGGATGCTGCCAAAGGGCAGAGTCAAATACAGCATGCACAACGCCGTGCTGAACAACGCCACAAGTACGAAAAAACGGAAACGAGTCGAGGAGACGTTCCCAAACTGGATAAATCGTTCATGGAAAGCGATGCGCCCTTCGCACAGGCCGAATATGGCGGCCAGAAAAATGGTTGGGGCCATGAGCCACAAGCCGAATCCCCTTAACGCCAGCATTTCAAAAATGCCTGCATAGGGTCCCAGCCATTCGCGCAGCACCCCGAATCCCTCTCCATCCAACCACTGAATGTCGTATCCTGCCTCTGTGTAGAGTTTCTTCTCCTGCTCCAGGGGAGCCCAGACCACGTGGTCACGATTCCCCTTGGCCCACGGATTAAAAAAACGCTGCTGCCCCGGTCCCTGGTGGATCACCCATACAGAGAGCCACAGGCTGGAGAACAGCACGAGCAGACCAATGATCATCACGTACCGCAGGCATCCTACGGGCCGCTCCTGGATCATTCGCTGTCGCCTGCCGGAATGAACAAGAAGGTGTCAGATGTGGCGTCCGTTTCGTCGGCCTGTGCCTCAAAGGTCTTATCCGCATCGGATGCGGCAAGGGCCATACTGTCCGGGGAAAGTACCGTGTCCGCATTGGGTGTGGGGGTAAGGTTGGGCGACGAAGCGTGCTTGTTCTGCCGGGGGCGGGTTTCCCTGCGACCCGAAGCCTCGCGCAGACGCATGGCATAATCGTAGAGAGGCGTGCGCACGGTGCCTGCCATCTGCTGCAACTGCTCAGGGGCCAGTAGCGGATAGAGACGCGCATAATCGCCCCGGCCATTACTCAGGGCTTGGGTCGCGGACTGAAGTTGGGATGCGAGATGCGACAAGGAATACACCACGGGACGCAACGGCGAAGGGACCTGCGGCAGTTCCCACCGCAGTTCTCCGGTGCGCAGCCGGTAACTGTGTGCGACAAGCGTGGCCTCCAACCGGAAGGCCAAACGCACTCTCGCCTGCGCGGACAGTTCCCGCAAAGACGTTTTGAGCAGCACACGTTCCAGCGCTTCGGGCGCCAGACTTGCGAGCGCATCGCTCAGTTGCTGTTCCTGGTTCGACAGGGCTCCACGAGACAGATCGGTATCGGGCATAATTGCCTCCTTTTACCCATGACTGGCGGGAGGTCATGTCGGGCAAGGAGGTAATTCTCTATTCACGCAAGACCGAAAAAACGCCCCTGGCTTTTTCGAGTACCCGGAGACGTCGTTGCGTCATCCTCTGTCGGGAACCTGCGAAGTGTAAACGCTGACGTATTTCCTCGTCAGTCGCCTGTTGAAGGTGCAGCAAAAAAATAGCCATATCCAACCCCGCCTGTTTCCGGGCGCGGGATTGTGTTCGT
>ENA-UERZ01000579-UERZ01000579.1-human-gut-metagenome-genome-assembly--contig:-NODE-579-length-36242-cov-5.963805_pt1 | contig 36242 bp, 29 predicted proteins | sample MGYA00242997_ERZ507998 | MGnify/ENA primary metagenome ERZ507998 (study PRJEB26167, sample SAMN06115470) | human gut metagenome | host: Homo sapiens | place: China:Henan | collected 2016-06-23 | study... | reverse complement strand
TCTGTTGCTTTTTGAAATCAATTTTACTACGCAAATAAAATATAGACAATATTTTATTTTATGTTTCAAAAAGAAACAGAAAACCACTCAAATAGGAATTGCAAAAATAGACAGTTTTCGTTACAATGGACAGGAACAAACTGTTGAGATTTTCCACACCTCCACAGTTGGGACTGGATACTAAGGAGGGGATCGCCTTTTTGACCGACTACGCACCCATTATTATTACAAAGAGGAGAGAAGTAAATGAATAGCACTATGTTAGTTGTGAATCTGGCCATCTCCATTGCGCTGATCATTGGCCTGATTCTCATCCCCAAGCTCAATCCCATGGTCAGCCTGGTCATCGCCAGCGCCTACATGGGCATTTCCTGCGGACTCGGCGTTCTCACCACTATGGATACCATTGCTTCCGGCTTCGGCAGCATGATGACCAGCATCGGCCTTCCCATCGGCCTGGGCGTCCTGCTGGGCCAGCTGATGAGCGACACCGGTATGGCCCAGAAAATCGCCACCACCCTGGTCCATGCCGTTCCCTCCAAGTTTGTCATGTGGGCTCTGGCTGGCGCCGGCTTCCTGCTCGCCATTCCCGTGTTCTTTGATATCACCTTTATCATCCTGATCCCCATCGGCATTGCTGTTGCCAAGGAGATCAATAAGCCCATGGCTTACGTCAGCACCGCTCTCATCATCGGCGACGTGATCGCCCAGACCTACATCCCCCCCACGCCCAACCCTCTGGCCGCTCCTGACCTGCTGGGCTACAGCCTGGGCACCCAGCTGGTGGTCGGCCTGATCGTGGGCGCCATCGTGCTGATCCCCTCCATGCTCGTCACCACCAAGGCTCTGGATGCCGGTCTCTTCAATGAGGAGAAGGACGTCAACCATGAGGTGGACGTGCTCAAGAACCTCTCGGAGCACGAGGCCAACCGCAAGGATCTGCCCCAGCCCTCCTTCGCTCTGTCCATGGTCCCCCTGCTGCTGCCCGTTGTGCTCATCCTGATCAGCTCTGTGCTTCAGGCTACCGGCACTCCTTCCGATTCCCTGGTTGTTTACCTGCTGAGCAATAAGATCTTCACCCTGCTCATGGCCGTTCTGGTGGCCTACGTCGTGGCCTGGAAGTACATCGGCCGCAAGAAGGCTGAGGCCTCTGCCAGCAATGCTCTTGGCACCGCCGGCGTGGCGCTGGCCATTACCGGCGCCGGCGGCTCCTTCGGCAGCGTGATCGCCGCCACCAACATCGGCGACGCCCTCATCAGCGCCCTGAACATCGGCACCGGCTCCGTGGTGAGCGTGCTGCTCTTTGCTTACTTCATCGGCTTTATCTTCCGTGTGGCTCAGGGCTCCGGTACCGTTGCCGGTATCACCTCCATGACCATCATGTCCACCATTGTCCCCTCCGTGCCCGTGCATCCCGTGTGGATCGCCATGGCCTGTCTGGCCGGCGGCATTTCCATCGGCCACGTCAACGACTCCGGCTTCTGGGTCTGCACCAACCTGTCTGGCTTCACCGTCACCGGCGGTCTGAAGACTTACACCTGGCCTATCTTCACCGTGACCGTGTTTACCCTGATTGCCGCCATTGTGGGCGCTCTTCTGTTCCCCATGGTATAATCATTTACCTCCATTCGGCCACCTCTCTTTGGAGGTGGCCGAATCTGCCCGTCCCCCTCCATGATTTAGAAAGGAGTTTTATCATGGCCTTTGAAAGCAGTCCAAACAGTGTTGTGGAGCAGCTCTGCCAGAGTGTCTCCCTTCCCAAAATGGTGCGCGTCCACCAAAAATTTGATCCTACCCACTTTGAACCGGAGGAACTCCCCGCGGTGGTCCACGCCCAGCTGGAGCGGGAGAATATCCGCAGCCAGATCCGCCCCGGCATGTCTGTCGCCATCACCTGCGGCAGCCGCGGCATCGCCAATATTGCCATCATTGTCCGCGCCATCGTCGACTTTGTGAAGGAGTGCGGCGCGAATCCCTTCGTCTTCCCTGCCATGGGCAGCCATGGCGGCGCTACCCCCGAGGGTCAGCTGGAGGTTCTGCGCAGCTATCATGTGACGGAGGAGACGATGGGCTGCCCCATCCGTGCGACCATGGAGACGGTCTACCTGGGCGATACCGTGGAGGGAAAGCCCGTTTACAGCGATAAATATGCCCATGAGGCGGACGGCGTCATCCTCTGCGGCCGGATCAAGCCCCACACCTCGTTCCGCGGTCCCTACGAGAGCGGCCTGCTGAAAATGGCCGTGATCGGCATGGGCAAGCAGCACGGCGCGGAGTCGGTCCATGAGTCCGGTTTCCAGAACATGGGACGCATTATGCCTCAGTTTGCCCGTGTGGTGTTTGACCACACCAACATTTTGGCCGGCGTCGGCATCATTGAGAACGCCTATGACCAGACCTACAAGATCGCCGCGCTGGACGCCCAGGAGATCTGGGAGCAGGAGCCCGTCCTGCTTCAGGAGGCCAACCGCATGATGGGCCGTCTCTGGATCGAAAAGGCCGATGTCCTGGTGGTGGACCGTCTCGGCAAAAACATCTCCGGCGACGGCATGGACCCCAACGTCTCCGGCACCTTCGGCAGCCCGGGGCGGCAGCGCAACGAGGTACCCGGTCCCATCTGCGCCCAGCGCACGGTGGTTCTGGATCTGACCGATGAGAGCCATGGCAACGCAAACGGGATCGGCGTGGCCGACGTGACGACCAAGCGTCTGATCGATAAGACGGATGTGGATATTACCTATCCCAACGCCCTTACCTCTACTCTGGTCAACATGGTAAAGATGCCCATCTTCTCCCACAGCGATCAGGGCGCGATCCGGCTGGCGGTCCGGATCTGCAACGAGATCGACAAGGAGCATCCCCGTATCGTCCGCATCGCCAATACGATGGAGATCGGCCATATCTGGGTCTCCGAGGCGCTGATCGACGAGGTCAAGGCCCATCCAAACCTGGAGTTGGAGGGCGAACCGGAAGCGTGGCCCTTTGATGAGAAGGGAAATCTCTGGTAATTTATTCTGCGGCTCCCTTTCCATTCCCCTGCCGCCTTTTGAACCGGTTCCAGCAGACCTGCAAAGATGCGGCAGGGGAAGTTTTTATTCTGATTTTACGCGCTTGAGCGCCTGGAGGTTACTATGCGTAATGCAATGATCATTGATCCAAAGGACAATGTGGCCGTGGCCATTGAGGCCATCCAGAGCGGCGACACCGTCACCTACCTCAGCGGGAGCGAGGAGAAGAGCCTCACCGCCCGGCAGGACATCACCATCTACCACAAGCTGGCTGTCCGCGACATTTCCAAGGGTTCCCCCATCTGCAAGTACGGCGAGCACATCGGCATTGCCTCCTGCGACATCAAGGCCGGCGAGCATGTCCACGTCCACAACGTGGAGAGCCACCGCGAGGACCTGGAAGCCGAGGCATAAGGAAAAGGAGGAAAAAGGCATGAATTTCTACGGTTATAAGCGTTCCGACGGCCGGGTGGGCATCCGGAACAAGGTCCTGATCCTGCCCGCCAGCGTCTGCGCGTCGGACACCACCCGCATCATCGCCCAGCAGGTGGTGGGCTCGGTCACCTTCAACAACCAGAACGGCTGCTCTCAGGTGGCCTCCGACCAGCAGCTGACCATGGACGTGATGGCCGGCTTCGCGGCCAACCCCAACGTCTACGGCACGGTGGTGGTCTCCCTGGGCTGCGAGAACTGCCAGATGGACCTGGTGGTGAAGGCCATCCAGGAGCGGACTAACAAGCCCCTCAAGCAGGTCATCATCCAGGAGGCCGGCGGCACCCTGAAGGCCATCGACCAGGCGGTGCGCTACGCCAAGGAGATGGTGGCGGAGGCCTCCCTGCTCCAGAAGGAGGAGTTCCCCCTCTCCGAGCTCATCGTGGGCACCGAGTGCGGCGGCTCCGATCCCACCAGCGGCCTGGCCGCCAACGTGCTCATCGGCCAGCTCTCCGACCTGATGGTCCGGGAGGGCGGCACCTCCATCCTCAGCGAGACCACCGAGTTCATCGGCGCCGAGCACATCCTGGCCCGCCGCGCCGCCACGCCTGAGGTCCGGGAGCGCATCTTTGAGATCGTCCACCGCTATGAGGAGGCCCTGCGCCTGGTGGGCGAGGAGGTCCGTGAGGGCAACCCCTCCCCCGGCAACAAGACCGGCGGTATCACCACCCTGGAGGAGAAGTCCCTGGGCTGCATCCACAAGGGCGGCCACTCCCCCGTCAACGCCGTGTACGACTATGCCAAGCAGGTCGCCCCCAAGAGCGGCCTTGTGGTCATGGACACCCCGGGCAACGACCCCTCCTCCGTGGCCGCCATGGTCGCCGGCGGCGCACAGGTGGTGGTCTTCTCCACCGGCCGCGGCACCCCCACCGGAAACCCCATCGCGCCCGTCATCAAGATCACTGGAAACCGCATCACCTTCGCCAACATGGAGGACAACATCGATGTGGACGCCTCCCCCATCATCTACGGCGGTGACCTCGACCAGATGGGCGACGAGCTCCTTCAGCTGGTGGCCGACGTGGCCAGCGGAAAGCAGACCAAGGCCGAGTCGCTCGGCTACACCGAGATGGCCATTGCCCGCGTGTGCAACTACGTGTAATCTACTCTCATCGGAATAAGAGGTGTACCATCCCATGGAATTCGTGACCTTTCTGCGGGACGGCATCCAGCTGCCCGGTCTGCTCACCGCGGACCGGCAGCGGGTGCTCTCCCTGGAGGAAGCGGGTCTAGGCGCGTGGTCCACTCTGACCGCCTTCATCGCCGACGCCGGTCCGGACCTGCTGGCCCGGGCTGCGTCGGCGTCGGCGCAGTCGGAGGGAACGCCCCTCTCCTCCGTGCAGCTGCTCGCGCCCATCCCAAAGCCCTGCCATGACATTCTGTGCGTGGGTGTCAACTACCGAGACCATCTAGAGGAGAGCGAGGCCGCAATGGGTAAGATCGCCCATCAGGACAGCGTCTATTTCTCCAAGCGCGCCCACATCATGACGCCCCATGACGCCACGATTGACGGTCATCTGGATCTGGACCCCTGTCTGGACTACGAGGTGGAACTGGCCGTTGTCATCGGCCGGGAATGCCGCAATGTGGCCCCGGAGGAGGCGGAGGACTATATCTTTGGCTACTCCGTTTTCAATGACATGTCGGCCCGGGGCATCCAGATGCGGCACAACCAGTGGTACCGGGGCAAGAGCCTGGACGGCTTTGCCATCATGGGGCCCACACTGGTCCACAAGAGCGCCCTTCCCTTCCCCATTGAGGTGGACGTGTGCAGCCGGGTCAACGGCGAACTGCGTCAGAGCAGCAATACCCGGCTGTTTCTCGCGGACATCCCCCATCTCATCTCTGAGCTCTCCCATGGCATCACACTGGAGCCCGGCGACATCATCGCCACCGGCACCCCCGCCGGGGTGGGCATGGGCTTTGACCCGCCCCGCTGGCTCAAGAGCGGCGACACCGTGGAGTGCGAGATCCAGGGCGTGGGTCTCCTGCGGACCCGCATCCGATAACATCTCCCCATCAGACATGCAGGCGGGAGGATCTGACCGATCCTCCCGCCTGTTTTTTATTCCTTTTTTCCCAGATAGAGCAGCTGGGTACAGCGCTGGATGCCGTATGCGGCGCAGTCCTTCTGGATCTGCCGCGCCTCTTCCAGAAGCGCCTCATACTCCGGCTTCCCGGCCGCTTTCTTTTCCACCAGCTCTACCAGCTTGGCATTTTTGGTCTCCAGCTTCCGGTCCATCTCTGGCTCCTCCAGAAGCTCTGCCGTACGCACCTCCCGGAGCGGAAGGCGGCTCAGGATGGCAAGGATCTCCTCCTTCTTCCGGGTGGGACGCTGAAAGCCCCCCGAGAGCATATCCAGCTTAGCCTCCAGCGTATGCTGGGCAAAGTGGACCTGCTGAGGGCGGTTCTGACCGTCGGAGAACATCTCATTGATGACCAGCCACCCGCCCGGCCGCAGCACCCGGAGCATCTCATGGAGCACCGCTTCATAGTCCTCGATGTGGTGCAAGGTGTTGGAGAGGGCCACCACCTCAAAGGTACCGTCGGCAAACTCCATATGGGCCCCCTCTCCCACCTGGAACTCGATCCCCTTGTCCCCGTTTTTCTCCCGGGCCTCCTCCACGGTCCGGGGATCGCTGTCCAGGCCGATGATCCGGGAGCCCTCCGGCATGACCTCGGCCAAGCTGAAGGCAAATTCTCCAAACCGGGTCCCCACATCCAGGGCCAGGCCCTGGTTCAGTTCAGGCAGATATTCCTTTAAATGCAGCATATGCCGCGCCTCCTATTCTGATTTGGCAAACTGCGCCCCCGGTCCTCTTCCCAGGTCCGGGGGCGCAGTGCATATCGCCGTGTCTTACGGCTGTACCAGGACGATCCCCAGCCGTTTTGCCGCTTCCTCCGCCTCGGCCAGGGACGGGGAGGCATCCCGCAGCACCAGGCGGCCGCCGCCGCGGTTGAGGGTATCCACCATACAGGTCATCTCATCGGTGGTAATGGTGATTTTCTGGAGAGAGGGCTCATGTCCCTCTACGATCTCCACTTCGATCCCGTCGTCCTTCACCATCTGCACGGCCTTGTTGTACATGGCATAGTCCGAGGTAGATGCCCCGTACACCGCGCCCATCAGAACGCCCGGGATGTTGATGGAACGGCGGGCAAACAGCTCGGGATAGAGCTCCACCCGTACCTTGCGGATGGTCCCCTTGACCAGCTCATGGCAGATGCGGGCGGCGTTGGTGGGGCTGCCTACCGCCTGGCTGCTTCCGCCCACCACAGCGTCTCCCAGGGTGTGGAGAATGCTCTCGGTCCCCTGGGCCAGCTGCTTGGCCTTGGCCTTGGCCTTTTCCAGCGTCTCGGCCATCTTCTTGGCCTCGGCATCCCGGACGGCCTGGCTCACCAGGGATTCCACCGCGGGCTTGCGCTTGAAGAAGGGCTCCATATACTCCACCACGGTGGGTACCAGGTGGCGGCCCGACTCCACATGGACCTCTGCGGCCATGGCCAGCATCACGTCAAAGGGGACGTTGACCGTCATATCCACCTTCATGCACAGCCGACCGGCATACATACCCATCAGGATGGCGCCGCCCACGTGGGTGGTGCACAGGGCGGGCACCAGCACCCGGGGGGTGCAGGGCACGCCGATGGTGGGCGAGAGGGCCAGCACCATGGCCTTCTCCATCTGCTCCGGGGTGCCGCCGCCGATGGAGACGGTGGCCGCCGCGATGCAGGCGGAACCGGCGCCGAAGCCCTCCATATTGCACCCGGTGGTGACCTTGCCCACCCGGAACAGGCTTCCGATCTTTATGACCAGGGCGGCCGTCTCGGCCACTGTCTTGTCATCATAGCCGTGGACCATCATGGCCTTGATAAAGCCGGAGTAGGGGCAGGAGTCGCCCGTCCCGGCGCAGGGGCGCAGGCCCACGCAGTGGTTGCCCACCTGGGCGCCCAGGGTGTAGAGCAGGGCGTCGTCCAGGAAGGAGTCCTCAAAGCATTTACTCCCCTCCTGCGCGGCCAGCTGGGAGGCCACCGTGCCCAACAGGATGCTCTCGCCGTCCTTGACGCCGATCTCCACCGCCTTGAGGTTGTGGGCGTATTCTTCCATGATCCCCGTTAGGATCTCCTCCCGGGACTTGCCGGTGCGCAGCTCGGTCTCCACCAGGACCACATCCACCACACGCGCGCCGTACTCCTGCGCGACGGCCACCATCTCACTGACGGTCAGGGGCAGTTTTTCCTGGATCGCAGCTCTCATGTCAGGCATTGGCTCTCCTCCTTTTTCCATATATGACGAATGGGTCGTCTTACTTTACCACGCGGCCGGTGGCGTAGTTGGCCTCGATGGCCCGGATCTCAGGCAGTCCCATGATCTCATTGAACTGGGCGAAGGGGATCATGGTGTCGATGAGGGTCTCGGTGGTGTCATCCCGGCGCATGCCCTCCCACAGGTCCACCATGGCCTTGGTGGTCACATAGACCGACGCGGTGGGGTAGATGATGAGGTTGTAGCCAAACTCGGAGAGCTGAGCGTTCTTGAACATGGGGGTACGGCCGCCCTCCACCATGTTGGCGAGGGTCAGGCAGCCGGGCAGCTCCTCATTGATACGGCGCATCTCCTCCTCGGACTCGGGAGACTCCACGAAGAGAATGTCGGCGCCGGCCTCCTTGTAGGCATGGGCGCGCTCCAGCGCGGCGTCGATGCCGTGGACCGTGCGGGCGTCAGTGCGGGCCATGATCATGAAGTTGGGATCCACGCGGGCGTCCACCGCGGCCTTGATCTTGCCCACCATCTCCTCCATGGGGATGACCTCACGGCCCACCATGTGGCCGCACTTCTTGGGCATGACCTGGTCCTCCAGCTGGATGACCGCCACGCCGGCCTTTTCATACTCCCGGACGGTGCGCATCACATTGACGGCGTTGCCGAACCCGGTGTCCGCGTCCGCGATCACGGGGACGCCGGCGCACTCCACCATGTTGGCGGCCCGGGACACCATCTCGCTCATGGTCATGAGGCCCACGTCCGGCTTGCCCAGATGGCTGGCGGACTGGCCGTAGCCGGTCATATACACCGCGTCAAAGCCCAGGCGGCCGATGATCTTGGCGGTAAGCATATCATGGGCTCCGGGCGCCACGATGGTCTTCTTGGAAGCAAACAGCTCCCGGATCTTCTTGGGTCCGTTCATAATAATCACTCCTATATTTGATGTCAGTGCTTTATTGCTCGTCCTGCGCGCCTATATACCCCTTGAGGAAGGAGCAGGCCGCGTCCGGATAGTGCTTGCCCAGGACGCCCATGGCGTAGAGGAGATAATCCCGGTCCAGGACCACCTCGGGCTCCTCCAGCGGGAGGAGGGAGATCCCCGGTTCCTCAAAGCTCCGGCGGACCATGGTCCGCCCCGCTTCCTCCCCCGTGTGGACGAAGACGCCCCCCACACACAGGACCCGGCGCACATGGCGCAGGTCGCGCCCTATGGCGGTCCCCGCCATGATGCCCATGACCGGGTCCTCCGCCTCGGCGTAGTGGCCCGCATGGCGGCGCAGCGCGGCGCGGATGGCGCAGGTGGCCATAGCCCGCTCCAACATCCGCTCCTCCTCGGTCCTGGGAATGTAATCGGGCTGGTCCTCCAGCTTCTGGGCAAAGGCCAGCACGCCCTCCGGGGTGGTCCCGGCCGGGTCGTCCATGGCCCGGAGGATGGCGTTGGGCCCCACTGCCTCGGGGATGCCGGTGGCGCTCACCCGCAGGCCCAGGTTGCCCTCCACCGTGCGGTAGGCAAACTGCTTTTCGTTGTTGATGACCAGGCCCCGCTCCTCAATGGTGAGCTTTTCCAGCTCCGGGAGGATGGAGTGGATGTCGGTGGTGGCCCCGCCGATATCCACCAGAATAAGGGACCCGGCCCCCTCCTGCTCATAGGTGCCCCGGGCCAGCAGCTCGCTGGCCAGCAGCACCGCGCCGGGCGTGGGGACCACCGTGCGGTCGGCCAGGCTGTCCCGGAACTCCATCAGCCCCTTGGCCCGGGTAATCTGTTTGATGAACTGCTCGTGGATGGCCTGCCGGGCGGGCTTTACGTTGAGCTCGTGGATGGTGGGCATGATATTGGGCACCCGTACATAGGACACCCCGGCCCTGGCCAGCTTTTCGGCCGCCTCCCGCTGGGCATATTTGTTGCAGGCAATGATAACGGTGGCCCGGCTGTGGAGCTCGCAGATCATCTCCGCGTTTTCCAGGGCACAGCTCTCGTCTCCCCCGTCCGTCCCCCCCGAGAGCAGGATGATGTCGGGGTTGATCTCCAGGAGCACCTCTCTCCGGTAGGAGAGGGGCTCCTCGGCCGAGACCACCTGCATGACCCGGGCCCCGGCGGTCATGGAGACCTCTTTGGCCGCCTTGGCGGTGACCCGGGGCATATACCCCAGAGCCACCATCCGCAGGCCGCCGGCGGCGCTGCAGGAACTGTACCGCTGTACCGTCTCGTCAAAGTGCACGCCCTGCTCCCGGATGCTCTGCTCGGCCCGGGCCGCCCCATCCATAATGTTGTCCAGTGTGGTCAGGGACTGGCCCCGGCCCAGAAAGGTGAATTTACCCCGCTCCAGCCGGAAGGCAGCCGCTTTCGTATAGGTACTGCCTACGTCGTAGACCAGCGTATTGGCACGCATGTGGCACTCCTCCCGTTTTTCTCAGTCCTCGCCGGGCACCAGGGCATAGCCCTCCATGAGACGGCGGGCGGTGCGCACCAGGGCCGACTTCTTCACCTCGTTGCCCTCCACGGCGGCCACCACGGGAATGACGCCGGCGGGATGGCCGATCCGGATGGTGTCGATCTTCTCGATGTGGGGGATGACCTGATTGACAATGGTGCCCTTGATCTTGGCCGCCGCGCCGGTGCAGGCGGTAGCGGTGCCGGCATAGGTCTTGTGGAGCACCTGCATGAACATCAGGCGGGAGACAAAGTCCACGTCCTCCTTATGGATGGTCTTGCCGCTGGTGAAGTCCACATAGTCGGCCGCCTCGGTGACAAAGGCCACCATGGGGAAGGCGGGAGAGTGCTTGGTGGCGTCGGCGGGGTCCTTGGCCATGCCGATCCTGGCGCAGCACTTGGAGCGGATCTCCTCCAGATAGGCCAGCAGCTCCTTGTCGCCGTCGATGACGTCGGGGGTCTCGGTCCCCTTCATGCCCACATCCTTCGCGCGGACAAAGACGCAGGGATTGGCCACGTCCACGATGGAGACCTCAATGGGGCCCCGGCTGGTCTCCAGGGTATCCACCGGGTTCCCGGTGGGCAGGACATTGCCGGTGGCCGCGCCCGCGGTGGAGGCAAAGTCCAGCAGGATGGGGGCGCTGGCGCCGGGCACGCCGGCGATGGCGCAGTCTCCCTTGACCCTGGCCTTGCCGTCCTTCACCTGGACCTCGGCATAGAGCATCTTGCCCGTATTCGTATTGTGGATGCGCACCCGGGTCACCGGCTCCACCGCCTTGACCAGAGACTCGTCGATGGCAAAGGGGCCCACGCCGGAGGAGATGTTGCCGCAGTTGCCCTTGTAGTCCACCACCCGGTCGGTGATGGAGACCTGGGCGAAGGTGTAGTCCACATCGGCGTCCGGCCGGGAGGGAGGTCCAATGATGGCCAGCTTGCTGGTCAGGGGGTCCGCCCCCGCCAGGCCGTCGATCTGGCGCACATCCGGGCTGCCGAACAGGCGCAGGATCAGCTCATCCCGCTCCTTGGGATCGGTGGGCAGATCGTTTTCCTTGATATAGATACCCTTGCTGGTGCCGCCCCGCATGATGACAAGGGGAATTCGTTTTTGCTCGCTCATGGCTCTCACAGCCTCCTGTCTGAAAAAATGGGGTCGCTTACTGCTTGGCTTTCTTCTCCCGGATGAGGCGGGTGATGGTCTCCAGGCACTGCTCGGGAGTGGAATCCGGGCCAAAGAAGGCGTCTACGCCCAGAAAGCTCACGCCCTCCCGCTTGATCTTCTCCTCGTAATACTGGTGCTCCTCTTCCTTTTCCGCGATGCGTCCGCCGGCCCAGACCACCATCTTGTCCCGCAGGCCAAGTTCCTTGAGCCGCTGCTCCACGCGGGGGAAGAGGGTTCCGCCCAGGCCCAGCAGGTTGCTCACGCCCACGGCGTCGGCATTGGCCTCGGCCGCCACCTCGGCCACGGTCTCGGGCAGGTTCATGCCCCGGAGGAAGACCACCTCATAGCCCGCGTGCTGGAAGGTCTCCCGGATGAGATTGACGCCGTTGACGTGGGCGTCGGCGCCCACCGTGGCCAGCACGATCTTCTCCGGACGGGTGGGCTCCTTCTCGGGCTCCACCTGGATGTCCTCCTTGGTGACGGCCACCCGGCTTGGATCGATCCCCAGGGGCGTGTAGCCGGGCACATAGCGCTTGATCCCATCGGGGTCCCGGTTGACCTTGACGAACCGCTTCAGGTCCCAGCCGCCGGCACGGGGGCAGTCCATCCGGCCGCTCTTGCCGCCCTCCACGATAAGGTCGATGAGCTCGGCGTCCTTCCACTGCATCCAGAAGGCGGGGGTGATGTCCCTGGGCTTCAGGCTGTGCTCGGGCAGGTGGAGCACAGCCTCCAGCACCGCCATGGCCTCCTCCAGGATCTCCGCCTTGCGCCCGGTGACGCGGCTGTCCTCGATGTCCACGGCATAGGTGTTGGTGAATACGTTCTCGGTGCCCCAGATGGCCCGGCCCATGGAGTCGCCGGTGGGGATGCCCACGCTCTCGGCCGCCTTGGGCCGGTAGAAGTCGGCACCGCCCAGCTTGGCGTTGACCGCCATGCGGGCGAAATGGGCCGCCTCGGCAATGAGGTCGCCCGGAGGGCTCTGGAAGGTCTCGGGCACCACGATAAGGCCGTCGCTCCACAGGGTCTCCCGGAAGGCCCGCATCAGGGCCAGGTCGGCAAAGATGTTGATGCCCGCAATGTTCATCTGAATGGCGGAGAGCTCCCGGGGAAGGCCCGCGTGGATGGCCAGGCCCTCGGCCAGCAGGCACATGGCCAGGGCCATGCCATCGGTGCCGCCGATGTTATTCAGGTGCTTATGGGAATCCAGCTGCACATAGATCTTGTTCTCGGCGCAGATCTGGAGGGCCTTATAGCCGTTGACCACCTTGGTGCGGTAGTCATGGATGCCGCGTCCGCCGAAGTGGACGTGGATGACGGGGCCGATGTCGGTGCCGTCAAAGCCCGCAATCAGGGCGTTCAGAATGGAGAGGTGCGGCGTATCGCCCGTGGCGTTGATGCGCACCGGATGGCGGGAGCCGCCGCCCATCTGAATGAACTCCCGCTCCCCCCTGGGGGTGATGCCGCCCTTGCCCCGGGACTGCTCGATGAGCTCCCGGCCCTTCAGGGGGTCGATGTGGCGGGTGGCCTCGGAGTGGACAAAGTGGAAGATGGTCTCGCCGAACTTCTCGGCAAAGGCGTACATCTCCTTGGACTCCTTGAGGGTCTCCTCGGCGGTGTTGCGCCCCAGGATGGGGTTCTGGACCGGCCAGCCCCGCGCTCTGGCCTTCCGGGCCAGCTCATGGATGCGGTAGCCGCTGCGGACCACGCCCGCCACCTCTCTGGGGTAGGGTGCGGGAAGGCCCACCACTTCTCCATTCTCGTCCAGATCGGGCATCTCCACGCCGAAGCAGTCGGCATAAGCCCGGACCGCCTCAATATCCTCCCGGATGATCCGTTTGGTTTTTTCCTGCATATCCATATATTCTCACTCCATTCCCAGTTCAGCGCGGACCCGGGGGATCAGGCCGCCATAGGCCAGTGTCTTCCTTACATTTTCCGCCAGAGGCGGGAAGGTATGCGCCACGCCGTTCACCGTCACTTTGCCCCGCTCCAGGTCCACCTCGGCCAGGTCGCCGGTCTTGACCTGTCCGGCCAGATCGACCGCCCACACCGGAAGTCCGATGTTGATGGAATTGCGGCGGAAGATCCGGGCAAAGCCCTTGGCCAGGATGAGGGACACGCCCCGCTGCTTGAGGGCGATGGGGGCCTGCTCCCGGGAGGAGCCGCAGCCGAAGTTGCGCCCGGCCACCAGGATGCTGCCCGGCTCATAGACGGCGTTGAAATCCAGTCCGGCCAGTCCCGCCATGGCATAGCTGCCCAGCTTGTCATAGGGCTCCGCCATGGCATAGCCGGGGAGGATCTGGTCCGTATCCACATCGTCCCCCAGGACGATGATCTTTCCCTTGATGAGCTCCATGTCAGTCCTCCTTCTCCGGCACGGTGATGACCCCCGCCAGCGCGGTGGCCGCGGCGGTGGCCGGCGAGGCCAGGTAGATATTGGCCTTCATGCTGCCCATCCGCCCGGGGAAATTGCGGTTGGTGGTGGAGACCACCACGTCCCGCTCGCTGGTCAGGCCCTCATGGGCGCCGAAGCAGGGGCCGCATCCGGGGTTGAGGACGGTGGCCCCCGCGTCCCGGATGATCTTGCACCAGCCCCGCGCCTCCATCTGGTCCAGCACCTCCCGGGAGGCTGGGACGATGAGGGTGTTCACATCCGGGTGGACGTGCTTCCCCCGGAAAGCCCTGGCCACCTGCTCCATGTCGTTGAGGCGTCCGTTGGTGCAGGAACCCACCACCACCTGGGTGACCTTGGTTCCCGCCGCTTCCTTCACCGGAACCACATTGGCCGGGGAGAAGGGCCGGGCGATCTGGGGCTCCATGGCGCTCAGATCCAGCGCGCGGGTCTCCACGGTGTCCGGCTCTTTTTCCTCGGTCCCGAAGAGGGTGATCATGGCGCCCAGCTCAATGCCCATGTTGCACACGGTCATCCGCTCCTCCACCGGGAAGTCGGCGATGCCGGGGCCGGTGAAGAGGAGGGCCCGGTCCACCAGGTAATCGGTTCCGAAGAGGCTCCCCAGATAGAGGATCAGGTCCTTCCCGAACACATTGGCAGGCCGCTTCCCGCTCAGATAGATCTGGACCACCTCGGGCACCTCCAGATCCAGCCTTCCGGTGGCCATGGCGGCGGCCAGTTCGGTGGAGCCCACGCCCACGCCGATGGCGCCGTAGCCGCCGCAGGTCCCGGTGTGGGAGTCGGCGATGACCACCAGTTCCCCGGGCTTGGCCCGGTGCTTCTCATACATGAGCTGATGGATCACGCCCTCGCCCCGCTGGTAGAGGCGGACCCCAAACTCCCGGGCAAAATCGTCCATGGCCCACACGCTGTTGCGGGCCTTCTCGCTGGCGGCGGGATAGATGTGGTCCACAATGAGGATCACCCGGTCGGGATCAAAGACCTTCTTCACGCCGATCTGGCGAAACATATTGATGGCAATGGGGGCGGTCACATCATGGGCCGCCACATAGCTAACCCGGCAGGACAGATCCTGTCCCGGTCCGGCCTCGGCCACCCCGGCGGCCCGGGCCAGATACCGCTCGATACAGTTCATAGCCGTTCACTCCAATTCGTTCCGGTTTGTCTCACAGAGAAACAGGCGGAGAGACCCACGGGTCCCTCCGCCTATGGGTCATTTCTTGTTCAGCTCCCGCATGATGTCCAGATGCTGGATGGGAAGCCTGCCGAAGCGGATGTTCAGCGCGTTTTCCACCGCGTCGGCGGTCGCCGGGATGGTGGGGATCAGGGCGGGCTCGCCCACGCCCTTGGCGCCGAAGGGGCCGGCCTCTCCATTGCCGCTCTCCACCACAATGGGGTAGATGTTGGGGGCGTCCATGGAGGTGGCCAGGAGATACTTGGAGAACACCGGGTTGGTGATGCGTCCGTCCCTGGTCTCGATCTTCTCCAGCAGGGCAAAGCCGGTGCCCATGACCACACCGCCCTCGATCTGTCCTTCCACCGCCTGGCGGTTGACCGCGGTACCCACATCGTGGGCCGAGATCACGTTGAGCACATCCACCAGACCGGTCTCGGTGTCCACCTCCAGGTCCACCAGCGTGGCGGCATAGGAGTACACCTCAAAGGGAATGCCGAACATATCCGCGGGGTTGAGCCCGGTGGTCTTGGGGTTGTAGGAGCCGCACCCCAGCGCCAGCCTGCCCAGGCGCTTCATCTCGCCCATCAGCTCGGGATAGGTCATTCTGACCGTGGGATCGGCGGCGGAGAAGATCTCCCGATGCCGGAACACAAGTCCCTCCGCCGGGACTTTCAGATAGGCGGAGGCCACTTCGGCCAGGGTCGCCTTGGCCATCCGGGCCGCCAGCATGGTGGCGCTGCCCGAAATAAAGGTCTGGCGGCTGGCGGAGGTGGCGCCGCCCTCGGGGGTGACCTGGGTGTTGGCAGCGGTGACCCGGATGTCCTCATATTCGAGCCCCAGCTCCTCCGCGGCGATCTGCGCCATGGCGGAAGTGGAGCCCTGGCCGATGTCGGCGCAGCCCACCATCAGGTTGACGCTGGCGTCGGGAAGCACTTCCACGAAGGCGCCCGCCGGGTTGGGCAGTCCGGTATTGCCGATGCCGTAATACATGGCCCCGTACCCTCTGCCCCGGCGCTTATGGGGCGCGGTGGGCAAACAGGGCGGCAGGATTTCCGCCGCCTTTTTCTTTACCGCTTCCAGGCACTGCACAAATCCCACGCCGTCGGAGAGCACCTGGCCGGTGGCCGTCATGGAACCGGGCCGGTGGGCATTGAGGATGCGGATGTCGATGGGGTCCATGTTCAGTGCCTTGGCCAGGGCGTTCATCTGGCCCTCATGGGCCACGGCCACCTGCGGCACGCCGAAGCCGCGGAAGGCGCCCGCCATGGGATTGTTGGTATAGTAGAAGGTGGCGTCCACCCGGACGTTAGGGATCTCATAGGGGCCGGCGGCGTGGACCGCGGCGCGGGTGATGACCGCGGGGCCATAGGAGGCATAGGCGCCGGTGTCGCCCAGCAGCGTGGCCTCCACGGCCAGGATCTTACCGTCCTTGGTGGCGCCGGTCTTGTAGTGCATCTTCATGGGGTGGCGCTTGGAGGAGACCATGGTGGACTCCTTCCGGCTGCGCACCATCTTGACCGGGCGGCTGGTATAGTAGGAGAGCAGGGCCGCATGGCACTGGACCGAGATGTCCAGCTTGCCGCCGAAGCCGCCGCCGGTGGTCACCTGCACCGAGCTGACCCGGTTGTTGGGAAAGTCCAGCATGGCCGCCACCTCGCCCCGGTCATAGTGGGGGTTCTGCGTGGAGGCGTACACCGTCATGACGCCGTTTTCATAGCTGGCCAGGCCGCCGTCCGGCTCGATGAACATATGGGAGAGCATGGGGGTCTCATAGTCGTTCTCAATGATGATGTCGCACCTGGCAAAGGCCTCGTCCACATTTCCGTGCTCCAGATGCTTGCTCTGGTGGACGTTGGTGTCTCCGTGGATCTTGGGGGCGTCCGCCTGGGCGGCCCGCTCCACCGAGAGGACCGGCTCGATCTCCTCATACTCCACTTTAATCGCGGCCAGCGCATCCTCCAGCAGGTCGGGCGTCTCGGCCGCCACCACGGCAATGGCGTCGCCGTAGCGCCGGATCTTGTCGTCCACCAGGATGGGCTCATCCTTGAGTATGATGCCGATGCGGTTCTTGCCCGGAATATCCTTGGAGGTCAGCACGCAGGCCACCCCCGGAACGGCAAGCGCCGCGGAGGGATCAAAGGACTTGATGTATCCGGCCGTGATCGTGCTGCGGAATACCCCGCCATAGAGCATGTTGGGCATCTCCAGATCGGCGGCAAAGCGGGCGGTGCCCCGGACCTTCTCCATGGTGTCTTTCTTGACTACGCTCTTGCCCAGAACCGCGTGTCCGGCCTGGACCGCGCTGGCCGCCTCCAGCTTTTCCCGCTCCAAAACCTTGGTCTCCGGCTTCATACGGCAGCCCCTCCCTTCGCGTCCCGGGCCATCTCCACGGCCTGGATGATCTTGCTGTAACCGGTGCAGCGGCAGAGATTGCCGGACATGGCCCGGCGGATCTCCTCATGGCCGGCCTTGGGATTCCGGTCCAGCAGGGCCTTGGCCGAGAGGATCATGCCCGGCGTGCAGTAGCCGCACTGTACCGCGCCCGCCTCCACAAAGGCCTGCTGGATCTCGTCCAGCTCGCCGTTTTCCCTGCCCACGCCCTCCAGGGTAATGACGCTTCCGCCCTCCACCTGGCCGGCCAGCATCAGGCAGGAGGTGACCGCCTCGCCGTTGTAGATGACGGTGCAGGCGCCGCACTCCCCCTCGCCGCAGCCTTCCTTGACGCTGAGCATGCCCATGTCCTCCCGCAGAAAGTCCACCAGGCGCTTATTGGGATCGGCCTGAACCGAGACGTCCCGGCCGTTGAGGTTGAATTGAATCGTGATCTGTTCCATCTCTGCTTCCTCCTCGCCTCACATCAGGCCAAACTGGGTGAGGATCTGATCAAAGCACCGGCGGGCGGCGCCCCGGACGCCCTCCCGCTTGTAGACGACCGAGGGCCGGTCGGCAATGGCCGCCTGCACTGCGTCGGTAAAGAGCGGCAGGGTCCCCTCCAGCGCCTCCCTCGTCAGGGGACGGCCCTTCAGGGCCTCCTCCAGTACGGGGACCCGCATGGGGTGCTTGCTCACCGCGCCCAGGATCACCCGGGCGTCCTCCACCCGGTTATCCACCGTGCGTTTGATATATACGCTCACCGCCAGCACCACAATGGCCAGGGACTTGCGCTTGCCGATCTTGAAGTATCCCACCGCCTCGTCCTTGCCGGGGGCGGGGAAGCGCACCTCGGTGAGCAGCTCGTCGGGCCGGATCTGGCAGTTGCCCGGGCCCTGATTGAACTCCTCAATGGTCATGATCCGCTCGCCGCGAGTGCTCTTGAGCACCACTTCGGCCCCGTAGGTGAGGAAGACCGTGGGCGAGTCGCCAGCGACGGAGGCGTTGACCACGTTGCCGCCGATGGTGCCCAGGTTCCGGATCTGGGGGGAGCCCACATGGATGACCGTCTCATAGAGGGCGGGCAGATGCTCCTGCACATAGGGATGGCGCTCCAGGGAAGTGAAGGTATCCAGCGCGCCCAGCTTGACCAGGCCGTCCTCTTCCTTCACATAGCGCAGCTCGGAAATCTTGCTGATATCAATGACATGCTCGGGGCGCTTGACCCCTTCGTTGAGCTCGATGACCACGTCGGTGCCGCCGGCCACCACGGCGCAGCTGGCCTGATGCTGTTCCAGCAGGGAGAGGGCCTCCTCCACAGAGCGGGGGGCATGATAAGTAAATGGCTTCATCACCACATAACTCCTTTCTGGGCGCAGGCCGCCTTATTTTCCGGTCCCGCGGATCTTGGCGCCGGTCAGGCCCTCCCAGACCTTGACCACGGAGGACATGTCCTCCCGGCCCTGGCCCTTGGCCCGGGCCGCCTCATAGACCTGCACCGCAGCGGCGGTCATGGGCAGGGGTACCTTCTCATCGCGGGAGGCCTCCAGGGCAAGGCCCAGGTCCTTGTACTGAAGATCCACGGCAAAGCCGCCGGTGAACTGGTCGGCCATGATGAACTTCTCCAGCTTTGCCTCCAGGGCATAGCTCCGGCCCGAGCTGACCGAGATGACCTCCTTCATGGTCTCCACCGACAATCCGCACTTGACACCCAGGGTCAGGCCCTCGGCCAGAGCCGCCATATTGCAGCCCAGCAGGAGGTTGTTGACCATCTTGATGGCGTCGCCGCCGCCCACCTCGCCGATGTGGTAGATGTTCTTGCCCAGCACATCGAACACGGGCCTGACCTTCTGGAAGGTCTCGTCGTCGGCGCCCACCATGATGGTGAGGGTACCGGCGGTGGCGCCGGACACGCCGCCGCTGACCGGCGCGTCGATGTAGGAGATCCCCTTCTGGGCCGCCTTCTGGGCCATGGCCTTGGTGCTGTTGGGGGCCACGGAGCTCATGTCGATGATGACGGTGCCCTTCTTGCAGTTGTCAAAGACGCTTCCCTTGCCGGTCATCACGCCCTCTACGATCTTGGCATTGGGGAGGGAGCAGAGGATGACGTCCACCCGGGCGGCCAGTTCTCCGGCGGTGGCGGCGCCGATGGCGCCCTTGCCCTCCATCTCTTTTACCGCAGCCTCCATCACATCGAAGGCGTGCACCTCATAGCCGGCGGCGATCAGGTTGCAGGCCATAGGCTTGCCCATGGCGCCCAGGCCGATAAATCCAATTTTCATCTTTACCACTCCACTTCTCAAATTTCCATCCTTCGGGCCGTTGCGGACCACGGCTGCGTTCCGTCCCCGCCGCGTCTCAGTCGGGGTTCGCAACGGCCCGCGCATATCCTTACGTTACATCAGTGTGTCATGCCGTACTTTAGAAAAGCCCCCTCCGAGCGCCGGACCGGACGGACGGAGGGGGCTCCTCAGTCATGCATTGGCTTGGTACGGATCAGCGCAGGCCATCCTCGCACTTGGCTTCGGATTTCTGAAGGCCGCCGATGCGTCCGGCGCCGTTGACGGTGGCGTGGGGACGGCCGCCGTCGGAGAGGACCACGGCCATGATGATCTCATCGGCCTTGGGGGCGTCTGGCACACGGACCTCGAAGGAGCCGTAGTGGGTGCGCACGAAGGCGGCGTCCTTGTAGTGCAGGGAGATGTCCAGGGAGGCGCCCACGCCGGCCACCTTCTCGTTGGAGGGGATGATGGACTTGCCGCCGCCGATGGCGTCACGGATGGGCTTGCCGGCCTTGGGATGCAGCATGGCGGAGGAGTGCTCCAGCTCGCCGTCCACGCCGACCAGGCAGCCCTTGCCGTAGGTCTCCACGTTCTCGGCGCCCAGCAGCTCCGCACCCTTGCGGGCCAGCAGGTCGCCCAGATACTCGCCGTACTCGGTCAGCTCGCTCAGATCCTCCTGCCACTTGCCGGCATAGGGATTCTTGATGACCGCCGCCACGGAGACCGTCTTGATGGACTTCTTCTCGCCGTTCTCTACGGGCATGTCCGCGCCGCCCTCGTAAAAGACTTCTTCCAGGTTGGTGACGATCTTGCGAATCTTAGGCTCTTTCATGGAAAAACACTCCTTTTATTCAAAACTAGGTTATATTCTCTTCCAAAATCCCATTTGGGTCATAGGTGACGGTCACGCCCTGCACCGTGGCGATACAGGCCAGAAGGTTTCCTCTGTGGTACTGCTCCTCCGCCTCCCGCAATACCTGGTCCAGCGCCCGCTCCTTTTCTTCCCGGCCCAGCGGATCCACCGCCACCACCACGGGGAGGCCGGCAATGTCGCTGTCCGGGTCCAGCTCGCCCGCCAGACGGGTATGGACGGCGGGGGAGTCGATGCAGGATCGGTCGGCCAGCAGGGTGGCCAGAGCGTCGGCCTGGGCACAGCGGCGGGAAAAGACCGTCACACCGCTGGCAATGCCGGTGGTCAGGCTCCGTCCCCCCAGTCCGCTGGTGGCGACTCCGCCCACGCCCTTTTCGGCGGTCAGGTGGACCACCCGGTCCACTCCGCCCCGCTCCAGATCATAGAGTACGCCAAGCCCCAGGCTCTGGCCGGGCGCCAGGCGGAGGGCGATGTCTCCGCCGTTGTTGGCGGTGACTTTCTCGGCCCCCTGCGCAAAGAGGAAATCGGCTACCGCGTCAGCCACCGTTCCGGCCACCGCCGCCATGGGGGTAAGCCAGGGGTCTCCGGTCCGGAGTACCGCACGGGCCATGGTCTCACCCGCTCCGGTGAGCTGTTCCAGCTCCACCTGGGGGGGATACCGGCGGAGCATCTCCAGGGATGGGCGCAGATCCTCCAGACAGGCGGCAATGACCGGGAATGCCGCGCGGCACAGCTGCGTGTCCCCTTCCCCGTTCCGGCTGGCGGTGATCACCATGGAGACGGGGCCAAAATCCACGAACACCTGTCCCGGTTTCAGGTTCTGCATCACATCCGCTGTCATAGGCTTACCCCTGCTCCACTTCCTTGCGGAGTTCCTCCGCGGGACGGATGCAGTCCATGTGGCCGCCGATGGCCTCATAGTCGGCTCTGGTCATGGTGTATTCCACCGGAGCCACCGTGGCGGGGGTGGGCACCCAGGTAAAGCCGTGGTCCACCACCTTGCCGGCATCCACGATAAAGTTGATGCCGCCGCCGGGGAGCACGTAGGCGGGGGCGCCGCCCACGGTCAGCACTGCCTTGCCCTCATGGACCGCCTTGGTGATGGCCACCGGCTTGGAGCACACGCCGCCTCGGGCGCTGCCGCCGGTTCCGCCCACATACATGACGGAGGCCAGAGAGGACTCACAGTTGTTGGTAATGTCGTCGGCCAGGGCCGCGGCCTTTTCGGTCAGGGGGATCTCCTTCACATCGCCGTCAGCCTGGACCTCAAAGAGGGCGCGGATCTCGCCAGTGGTGTTGGTTACCAGGATCTGCATTCCGGCCTTGGCCCGGGTCATGTCCACGCTCTTGATGGCATCCCGGGGGGTGGCGATGGTGGTGCCGCCAATTCCGGTGCCATGCTCTCCGAAGTAACGGCCCCGGGAGGACTTGGTGGCGTTGGGCACCACGCCGCTCCACTCCATGCCCACCTCAGCGCCGGCCAGATGCTCGGTGAAGAGGCCCACCACATGGTGGTCGATGACGATGACCTCGTCCACCGCTTCCTTCATCTTCTTGGCAAAGAGTCCCACGGTGGCGCTGCCGCAGCCAATGCGCATCTTGGACTCCTCCACGCCGTTGATGACAGGGGCTTTCCCGGCCTGAACGCGGATCTTGATCTTCTTGTTGACCGAGAGCTCCACCTCCTCGCCGTTGGCCAGCTCCACGATGGTGCGGGCCACGGTAAAGCCGTCGGGACCGGTCAGCTTATTGGCGCCGCCCACGGCGATCATCTTGGAGCCGTACTCCTCGGTGTTGACCATGCCCACCAGCTTGCCGTCCCGGTAGACCGGATCGCCCTCTTCTCCGATATAGGTATTGGTATCCAGCTTGACCGTGACGCCCGAATAACTCAGGGGCGCCTCGGTGACCACCGTGACCACCTCCACTCCGTCCCGGACCTCCGAGACGATGTGGGGCGCGGGCCGGATACAGGGATAGTTGGTCCCCGCGCCCACCGCGGTAATGATGGGTCCGTTCAGGCGGGCATCCGGGTAATGCACGGCGTCGTTCTGGAGCACCAGCTTCCGGTTGCGCACCAGCTTGCCGTTCTCATTGGTGTAGCGCTTACAGGCGCCGGTATGTCCCACGGGCACATGGCACTGCACCGGGCAGGAGGAGCATACCACGCTCCCGTCCGCGGACTTCTCCGGGCGGGAAATGGCGCCAAATTTACAAACGCGGGTACAGATGCCGCACTCGGCGCACTTCTCTTCACAGACCGCCGCTTTGCGCTCCACAATGTGGACCGCATCCAGCGGACAGTTCTTTTCACACAGGGTACAGCCCTTACAGGCCTCCCGATCCACCACGACCATGGCGGTCTCGCCTCCTTCTATACCTGGGTCCGCTCCGGCGTCTCCAATCCCCGGAGCGGACCGGGTCTTCTGTTTTTATACCACCTTGGCCGCGCGCTTGCAGGGCGGGGTGTTGCGGCTCTTGGTCACCTTGACCTCGCCGTCGATGAGCACGATGCTGATGCCGGGGATATCGCCGCACTCAAAGGCCTCGGCGGCGGTGTTGGCCACAGACCCCATGGGGGCGTCCATGCACACCAGGTCGGCCTCGCGGCCCACCGCGATGACGCCGGTGTTCAGGCCGTACACCTTGGCGCTGTTTCCAGTGGCCATACAGACCGCCTGCGCGCCGGGGATACCGGAGACAGAGGACACCTGGCAGATGTTGCGCAGGATGCCCAGGGGGATGATGCCCGTGCCGGAGGGGGCGTCGTTGCCGAAGATGATCCGGCCCAGCTGTCCCTTCTCCCGTGCCCGGCGGGCCACATAGTCCGTGACCTTGGGATTGCCGCACTGAACGATCTCCATGGCGAAATCGGTCTCGTCCATCAGCTTATCCACCTCGTGCAGGGGAACCGCGGTGGGACCGCCGTTGATGTGGGAAATGACGTCGGGCTTGGTTGCCATGACCTGCTCGGCCGTGACGGTGGAGCTGCCCGGGATAGAAGTGCCGCCGGTGTGCATCTGGACCTTGAAGCCGTGTTTGTGGGCCCACTCTACCATGGGGGCGGCGTCGGCCGGGTCCTTCACGCTGCCCAGGCCGATCTCGCCCACCGTCCAGACACCCTGCTCCTTGAGGTCGATGAAGTCCTGCTCAGTCATGCCCTTTTCCAGAATGACGCTGCCGCCATGGACCTTGACGCCGGCGGGGCGGAGGGCCGCAAAGGACTTGTGCGCCAGGATAGCCAAGGCCTTGGTGCCGGCAGGGTCCTTGGGACGGCCGGGCATATGGCACTCACCGGCGGAGATGATGGTGGTCACGCCGCCGTGGAGCTCACCCTCGATAAAGTTGCTGGCAAACTGGCGGTGGGCGTAGTCCCCGATGGTGGTATGTACATGGGTATCGAAGAAACCGGGGGCCACAGTGGCTCCGGCCGCGTCGATGACCTTGCCCTCCTCGGTTCCGTTGGCGATGGCCGCAGTGGCTATCACGGCTACCGCCTCGCCGCCGATCGCGTCGATCTTGCCGTCGGCGATGACGATGGTGTCGCCCTTCAGGACCGGATTCTCAATATCGCCGCTGAGGATCATCCCGATGTTCTTGATGACTGTGAATGCCATAAAAAAACGCTCCTTTCAATCTTTGGGCGGTTTCCGCCGTCCACTGCCTGTTGTATATCGCAATACCAGTGCCGCCCAAGTGGATAGGGAGGTACCAAGTACCGGCAAACCTTTCCGCCGGAAGGAGCCGGGGCGCCCATGTTCCAATGGAAGCCCCGGCGCCAGCGCTATAAACAAACTCCGGGTCCTGTTCTCAATCCTTTATACCAGCTTGTAGTCGCCAAATTCGATCCAGCCCCTCTTGCGCATGAACTCCGAGATGACCCAGGAGAGAATGGCGGGCAGGATAAAGCAGATGAGGATCATGCCGATCCAGTCCATCGCGCCGGGAGCCAGGGCCGCTTCCCCCATCTTCACCGCCGCTTCAGAGGGATTCAGCCAGCCGGTCACCACGCCGATGGGGCCCACGATACCGGAGGTGCCCATGCCGGAGGAGATGGGCGCTCCGTTCATGCGCAGGTTGAACAGGCAGGTGGCGATGGGGCCGGTGATCGCCGCCGTCAACGTGGGCGGGACCCAGAGGATGGGTTTTTTCAGCAGGTTGGGGACCAGCAGCATCGAGGTGCCCAGGCCGATGGAAGCCAGCCCATTGAGTTTATTCTCACGGTACGAGCAGACCGCAAAGCCCACCATCTGCGCACAGCATCCGGCAACCGCCGCGCCTCCGGCCAGACCCACCAGGCCCAGGCCGGCGCAGATGGCCGCAGAGCTGATGGGAAGGGTCAGAATAATACCCACGATGACCGACACCAGAATGCCCATCAGGAAGGGCTGCTGATTGGTGGCCCACATAATGATGGTACCCAGCCACACGGCAAAGGCGCCGATGGGCGGCGCAATCAGGTTGGCAACCAGAACGCCCACGCAGATGGTGACGGTGGGTGTGATGATCAGGTCGACCGGCGTACGCTTGGAGACCAGTTTACCGGCCAGAATTGCCACCAGGCTGACGAAATACACCGCCAGCGGGCCGCCGGCCGCGCCCAGCTTGTTGGCCACCAGGCCAACTGTGGCCAGGGAATAGAGGATGTAGGGATCGGCTTTCATGGCGTAAGCGATGGCCATTGCCATGGCCGCGCCCTGGATCTCCTTGGTGTAGGCCGATACCTCCGCCAGGAAGGTTCCGACCGCCCCCGGGACAAACTGACCGATCGTTCCCAGAATGGTACCGATCAGCAGCGAGGCGAACAGACCGTGGGCCATGCCGCCCAGCCCCTGGATGAAAATGCGGTTGAACGAGAACTCAATGTTCTGTTCCTTCATGTACTTGCAGAATCCTGTCAGTTCTTGCTTGTTTGCTTGCTCAGACATAGACGTTCCTCCCTCTCTGAAACTTACACTCAGCGGTGCTTTTTGTTGGGGCGGGGAATGCGATGCCGGCTCCTGTCGTTTTCCAATCACCAGCGTTTTATATCACGTTTCCGCACAGGGAACGTAATATACTCAACAGACGTAACGGCCCATACGGCCCCTTGTTTTATATGGACTACATATCAACATTTCTCTCTTAAAACCAACATAAATTATATACTTCAATTTATATGAAATACGGCGGTCGATATGCCTATGTTTTTTATTTTATTTTGCATATTGACTAATTTGCCTCTTTCTTTTATGCTGAAATTATATAATTTCACCTAAAACGTCAAAAAGAACGGAGGTATTTTGTGCAATGACACTAAAACAGCTGGAATACTTTCTGGAGATCACCCGAATGGGCAGCGTAACCAAAGCGGCGCAGAATCTGAATATCTCCCAGCCCCCCCTGAGCCTCCAGCTGAAATCTCTGGAGGAAGAACTGGGCACCCCTCTCTTTCTCCGCAGCAAGCGCCATCTGGAAATTACCGCAGAAGGGCGCCTGCTTCAGGAACGTGCGGAAGCCATCCTCGCGCTTTTGAAGGAGACCGCCTATGACATTCAGGTCGCCGCTCAGAACAAAGAGTCCATGATCCGCATCGGGTCTATCGGCTCGGTCAACAATCGGCTGCTCCCTCAGATCATAGCGCGCTTTTTCCGTGAATATCCTTATGTACACTTTCAGGTGCGCGAGGGCCGCACCGACACGGTGCTCCGGGATCTGGAGGGCAGAAATGTGGATTTCGGTTTTGTCCGCGAACCCTTCAATGTGGCGGGGTTTCGCTCCCTCCCCATCCAGGACCCTGTACTGAGCCCGGGGGAACACGATTACTTCGTGGCAATCGCCCTGCCCCAATTCTTTGATTTCTACTACGAGGGCGGAAATCTGGCCTCCACCCCTCTGGAGGCCCTCCAGGGGAAACCTCTGGTGATCCACCAGCGGTACCGGGAAATGCTGCTCAGCGCCTGCCGCAAGCGGGGCTTCAGTCCTCACATCATCTGCGAAAACGGCGAGATCCAATCCTCCCTCAGCTGGGCCAGCGCAGGGATCGGTATCGCCATCGCCCCCTATACCTCCGCCGCTATCAACAGCGACCCCAATCTGGTCGTTCGCCGGCTGGAATCCTTTTCTCTCTGTCCCCGGGTCTGTCTGATCTGGGACCCCATGAGCAAGCTCTCCCCCGAGGCGCTGGCCTTTATGGCCATGATCTGACAAGTTATCCGTCATCCGATGTCATTTTTGCAAGAACCAATTCATCTTCATGCAAATTTTATTTCTTTTTTCAAAAATCTATTGACAGACCCCCCACTTCCGGTCTTATAATAGGCCATGCTTTCAGTTGGAGTATGAGTCAGCTTCGGATGCGAGGCCTGTTCCGCGCTCCATTCCGCTTCTTGCAACGCATCTTTGCATGCCTTGCAGTTTGATTCCGAGTGAATGCAGCCGAGCCGCCGCAATACCCCGCCGCGGGGACTGCGCAACCAAAACAGGAGGTCTTTTGTTATGGAGTATGTTGATCAGGTACTAGCCGCCGTCAAAGAAAAGAACGCCCACGAGCCGGAGTTCCTTCAGACCGCTACCGAGGTCCTGGGCTCTCTGCGCCGCGTGGTGGAGCAGCACCCCGAATACCGTGACGCCAAGCTGCTGGAGCGTCTGGTGGAGCCCGAGCGCATCATCACCTTCCGGGTGCCCTGGGTGGACGACAAGGGGGAATATCAGATCAACCGCGGCTTCCGGGTGCAGTTTAACAGCGCCATCGGCCCCTACAAGGGCGGCCTGCGCTTCCATCCCAGCGTGAACCAGAGCATTATGAAATTTCTGGGCTTTGAGCAGATCTTCAAGAACTCCCTCACCGGCCTGCCCATCGGCGGCGGCAAAGGCGGCAGCGACTTCGACCCCAAGGGGAAGAGCGATCGCGAGGTCATGCGTTTCTGCCAGAGCTTTATGACCGAGCTCTACCGCCACATCGGTCCCGACTGTGACGTGCCCGCCGGCGACATCGGCGTGGGCGGCCGCGAAATCGGCTATCTCTACGGCCAGTACAAGCGCATTACCGGCCAGTACTGCGGCGTCCTCACCGGCAAGGGCCTGACCTACGGCGGCTCTCTCGCCCGGACCGAGGCGACCGGCTTTGGCGTGGTCTATCTGGCCGACCAGGTCCTCACCCACCGAGGCAAGAGCCTGGAGGGCAAAAAAGCCGTCGTCTCCGGTTCCGGCAACGTGGCCATCTACGCCGCCAAGAAGGCGCAGGAACTGGGCGCTACGGTCCTTGCCATGTGCGACTCCGACGGCTATATCTATGACAAGGACGGCGTGGATATCTCCGTGGTCCAGGAGCTAAAGGAGGTCCGCCGCGCCCGGATCAAGGAGTATGTGTCCGCCCGTCCCGGCGCCGAGTATCACGAGGGTTTCCGCGGCATCTGGAACATCCCCTGCGACATCGCCTTCCCCTGCGCCACCCAGAATGAGATCGATCTGGACGCCGCCAAAGCGCTCATCCAGAACGGCTGCCGGATAGTATGCGAGGGCTCCAACATGCCCTCCACACTGGAGGCTATGGAGGCCTTTGAGCAGGCCGGCATCCTCTTTGTTCCCAGCAAGGCCGCCAATGCCGGCGGCGTGGCTGTCTCCGCGCTGGAGATGAGCCAGAACAGCCTGCGGCTTTCCTGGTCCTTCGAGGAAGTGGATCAGCGACTCCAGAACATTATGGCCAGCATCTACCAGAACATGTCCTCCGCTGCCGCCGAGTACGGCAAGAGCGCCGATGATTTTGTCTCCGGCGCCAACGTGGCCGCCTTCCTCAAGGTTTCCAACGCCATGATGGCTCAGGGCCTGGTATGACCCTCTTGACGCAGGCGCCGGAAAACGCATCCGCATTTTGAGGCGCGCATCAAAGCTTTTGAACATACAGAGACGCCGGGGTCCAAAATGGGCCCCGGCGTCTTGCGCCATATGCGCCTCTCTTTTCTCCGGAGCTCCTCTCCCCTATGGGATAAAATACGGCGCACCGGCATGACGCGTTCATCCGCCCGACAGCGTCCCCGTAGCGTCCAAAAGGCTGGGCGGCACAGCTGAAGCTGTGCCGCCCGGGGTTCAAATACAATATTCAAAGACAGCCTGTCCGCAGCCGGCGCAGGCACTCCTCCACCGTGGAGCGGGGGCACGCCAGGTTGACACGCACAAAGTCCGCGCCCTCCGGCCCGAAGCTGCTCCCATCATTAAAAGCCACTTTACACTTCTCTACCAAAAGCCGCTTCCGCTCCTCCGGCGAAAGGCCCAGGCCGGAACAGTCCACCCAGGCCAGATAGGTCCCCTCCGGCGGCTCCACCCGCAGCTGTGGCAGGCTCCGGGCCACCTCGGCACAGAAATAATCCACGTTCCCCTTCAGATAGACCAGCAGCTCATCCAGCCACGCCTCGGAGTCCCGGTAGGCGCCGACCACCACCGCCTCTACAAAGGCGTTGGGGGAGAGGGCGTGGTGCCCCTCTGCCACCGAGCGGTATCTCCGCCGCAGCGCCTCGTTGGGGATGATGATATTGGAGGCCTGTATCCCGGCCAGATTAAAGGTCTTGCTGGGCGCCGTGCAGAGGATCGTCCTCTGTTCCATTTCCGGCAGCGCATTCCAAAATACGGTATGGGGCCGGAACACCAGATCACTGTGGATCTCATCGGCAATCACGGTCAGATCGTGCCGCAGGCAGAAGCGGCCCAGTTCTTCCAGCTCCTCCCGCGTCCAGACCCGGCCCACCGGGTTGTGGGGAGAACAGAGCATCAGCGCCCGGGTGCTGGGCGTGACCCGCCGCTCCATCTCCTCAAAATCAAAGGCGTACCGCCCATCCCGGCGCTTGAGCGGGCATCGGTTTACTACCCGCCCCGACTCCTCCACCGCATGGTAAAAAGGCCCGTACACCGGCGTGGAAATCAGCACTTCGTCCCCCGGTTCCGTCACAGCCTGTACGGAAAAATACAGCGCGGACACGACCCCCGGCGCAAAGACGATCCACTCCCTCTTTACCTTGCACCGGTGCCGGCGGGCCATCCAGCCGATCACCGCCTCATAGTAGTCTCCGGTCAGAACGCTGTAACCGAACACCCCCTGCTCCATCCGCCGCCGGAGCGCCGCGAGGACCCCCGGAGGCGCCGGAAAATCCATATCCGCGACCCACATGGGCAGAAGATCGGTTCCCCCAAAATTTTTGTCCGCCCGGTCCCATTTGACACTCCCGCTTCCTCTCCGCTCTACCGCTTGGTCAAAGATCGACTGCATAGCGCACACTCCTTTTCTCCTGTAAATGGCGGTAACGCCATTGTATCCGCATCCGCCCCTTCCGTCAATGCTCCCGTTCCGCCTGGTGTGTCTGCCATTTTTAATAAAATCTTCATCCTTTTTTAGTCAGGACTTATCTTTTTCTGAGGTATCATACTATCGTCCTCTGTCCTCTTGACTTTTCACCGGGTGGAAGGTGTATCCTTGTTCCGGAAAATGTTAAGTTTCTTTAAACTCCTGCGCCCTTTGATTGACAGATATCACGTGGTCCGCGATGATATATGACACGCTGTCAGATTATGTTTTTCAGAAAGGGGGCTTGTGGTTTGCCCAGCAGCACCTTTTTTCGTCTGCCGCCGGAAAAGCAGGAGAAACTGCTTCGCGCCGCCCGGAAGGAGTTTGCACGGGTCCCCTTTGCCGACGCCTCGATCAACCGGATCATTCAGGCGGCTGATATCTCCCGCGGAAGCTTCTACATGTATTTTCGGGACAAAGGGGAACTGTTTTTTTATCTTCTGGAGCTCCATACCCGTCAGCTGGAAGCGCCCGCCCGCTCCGCTCTGCACCGCCGGAACGGAAATCCCTTTCCCGCCCTGCTGGATCTCTTTGACCAGCTTCAGGCCTATTACCGCCTGCCGGAGCGGGACCGCGCGTTTGAAGAGGTCGTGCGTATCCTGCAGTTGAACCATCCGATGAATCCCGATCTCATTCTCCGCGCCGATATCCCGGAGCCGCCGCTGCTCCGGCTTCTGGACCAGATCGACCCGGCCTGTCTGGACCTGCGGCACGAAGACGACCTGCGCGAGAGCTTTCATCTGCTGTGCGCCGTCACCGGGTCGGCCGTTCTCTCCGGCATCCAGATGGAGGACCCCGCCCCCGCGCGGGCGCGTCTGGTCCGCATTTTTGATATTCTTCAGCGCGGCATGGTCTCCAAACCGGAGCTGCCGTAGCCTGTTTAGGAAAAGGAGATACCTATGGAACAAACCCAACTCACCCAGGGCGCGGCTGTGGCGGAACCCGCCGCACCCGCCAAAAAGCAGGACGCCCCCAAGTTCAAACCGCCCAGGAAAAAGCGCAAATGGGTCAAGCGGCTCATTGTGCTGGTGGTCATCGCGGCCATTGTCGCTCTTCTTTTGAAAAGCTGTATGGGCGGCACGCAGATGGCCATGGCCGGCAGCTACCTCCCTGAAACTGTCTCCATACAGGATCTGACGGTCACTGTATCGGGTACCGGCACCATCTCCCCCATCCATTCCTACAAGGTAACCACACTGGTTCGGGGCGAGATCCTGGAGGCCCCCTTTGAAGAGGGCGATACAGTCCACAAGGGGGACGTTCTCTTCCGCATCGACGCCAGCGATGTGGAGAGTTCCATTGAGCAGGCCCGGCTGGCCGTGCAGCAGGCTCAGCTTACTTACGACAATCTGAAGAACAGCGCCAAGGACGCCAAGCTCACTGCAAATGCCAGCGGCATCATCTCCAAGCTCTATGTGGACGCGGGGGACAATGTGACCGCCGGACAGCAGGTGGCCGATATTCTGGACCGCTCCACCATGAAGCTCAAGGTCCCCTTCCACTCCGCGGATGCCGCCGCCCTCTCGCTGGGGCAGAGCGCTACCGTAGTCGTGGATGGCACCGCCCAGCCCATTACGGGCACCGTTACCGACGTCTCCCCCCTGGAAGAGGTGGGTACCGGCGGCACTCTGACCCGCACCGTCACCATCTCGGTGGCCAACCCCGGCATCATTACCGATTCCTCTACGGGGACCGCCACGGTGGGCGCGCGCTCCTGTGCGGCCTCCGGCCCCTTTGAGTATGCGGCCAAAAAGACCGTGGTCGCCAAGACCAGCGGCGAGCTGGCCTCCCTCTCCGTGAAAGAAGGAGACTCTGTTACCGACGGGCAGACCATCGGCTCCTTTGATGCCGACTCCATCACCACACAGATCGAAAACGCCCGCCTGAGCGTGGAGACCGCCAAGCTGACCCTGCAAAGCGCCCAGGACAGCCTGGAGAATTATACCATCACCTCGACCATTGACGGCACCGTCATCGAAAAGAATCTGGATGTGGGGGACAACATTGACGGCGCCTCCACTACCTCCGCGGGAAACACAGGGACCGCGGGCAGCAGCTATCCGGCCGTTATCTATGACCTGAGCGCCCTCACCTTCGACCTGCCCATCGACGAGCTGGATATCAGCAAGATCCAGGTGGGCCAGGAGGTGGAGATCACCTCGGAGGCTCTGGACGGCAAGACCTTCACCGGACGGGTGGACAAAATCAACATCAACGGCACCACCGCCAACGGCGTCACCACCTATCCGGTCACGGTCCAGGTGGATGATCCGGAGGGACTCTACCCCGGCATGAACGTCTCGGCCAAAATCATTGTCGAGCGGTCGGGCCAGGCCCTGTGCGTTCCCATTGACACGGTGGACCGCACGGATGGCGGCTCCGTCCAGCTCCCCGGTCCCGACGCCGTGTATGATGAAAACGGAACCATGATCTCCCCGGGCACCATTGAGACCCGAAAGGTCACCCTGGGCCGGAACAACAATGAGTACATCGAGATCCTGGATGGCCTTCAGGAGGGCGACATCGTCCTGAAAAGGAACGAATCCTCCAATGCCATGGCAATGATGATGGGAGGCTAAGCCTTGGAACATCTCATCGAACTCAAGGACGTCTATAAAATCTATCAGATGGGCACGGAGACCGTCCACGCCCTGGACGGCATCAACCTCACCATCGACGAGGGGGAGTTCGTGGCCATCGTCGGCCAGTCCGGTTCCGGCAAGTCCACCGCCATGAATATCATCGGCTGCCTGGATGTGCCGACTTCCGGGACCTATCATCTGGGCGGCGTGGATGTATCCACCATGGACGACGACCAGCAGGCCGAGATCCGCAACAAGATGCTGGGATTCATCTTTCAGCAGTACAATCTGATCCCCAAGCTCACTGTGCAGGAAAATGTGGAACTCCCCCTTCTCTACGCCGGCGTCCCCGCCGACGAGCGGCACGAGCGGGCGATCCGCTCTCTGGAGCGGGTGGGACTGGCCGACAAGCGCAAGAACCTCCCCAATCAGCTCTCCGGCGGACAGCAGCAGCGGGTCTCCATTGCCCGGGCTCTGGCGGGAAATCCCTCGGTGATCCTGGCCGACGAGCCCACCGGCGCGCTGGATTCCCGTACCGGCCGCGAGGTCCTGGGATTTCTGCGCAAGCTCAACGAAGAGGGGGACACCGTGGTCCTCATCACCCACGACAACTCCATCGCCGTCAAGGCCAAGCGCATCGTCCGCCTTCAGGATGGACAGATCATCTATGATGGAGACGCCAGCGATCCCCGCGCGGTCGTCCAGCCCACCCTCTCCGGAGAAGAGGGCGGCGGCCTCTCCGGGGAGTTTCACGATGAGGAGGGGCAGGCATGAATATCTCCCAGTCTTTCCGCCTGGCCATCAAATCCCTGGCCACCAGCAAAATGCGGGCCCTGCTCACCATGCTGGGCATTATTATCGGCGTGGCCGCCGTCATCATCATCACCAGCCTGGGCAACGGCATGCAGAACTATATGAACGCTCAGTTTGAGAGCATGGGCTCCAACCTGGTCCAGGCCCAGATCTATGGCCGCGGCATGGGCTCCTCCCGCACCATTGAGCCGGAGGATATGTACGCTCTGGTCGAAAAATACCCCGATTATATCTCCGGCGTCACACCCTATGTCACCGTTCAGACCAAAGTACGCCAGGGCACGGAAGAGTACGAGCGCACCAGCCTCTACGGCGTGGGAGAGTCCTTTCTCGGAACACAAAACTCCACCATGCGGGGGGAGACCCTCTCCACCGGCCGCTTTATCAAATTTGTGGATGTGGACCGGTTTCAGAACGTCTGTGTCATTGGCGCCTACCTGGCCCAAAACGCCTTTTCCAGCGATCCGCTGGGACAGACCCTCTCCATCGGCGGCATCCCCTATACGGTAATCGGCGTGCTGGACACGGTGGCCGATTTGAGCGAAGGCAGCGGGGACGATATCATCTACATCCCCTATACCAGCGCCCTCCGTCTCAACGGCATGGCGGACGCCAGCTTCTATATGTTCACCAGCACCACCCGCGAGACCGCCTCCGCCGCCAAGGGCATCATTGAAAACCGTCTCTACCAGACATTCCAGAGCTCGGACTACTATTTTGTCATGACCTCGGCCGAGATGATGGACGCCATGGACTCCATGGTGAACACCCTTATGATGATCCTGATTCTCATTGCCGCCATCTCTCTGCTGGTGGGCGGTATCGGTATTATGAACATCATGCTGGTGTCGGTCACCGAGCGCACCCGGGAGATCGGCATTCGCAAATCCCTGGGCGCCAAGGGCAAGGATATCCGCAGTCAGTTCATCATCGAAGCGGGCACCACCTCGGCCATCGGCGGGGCCATCGGCATCGTTTTGGGTATTATCATGGCCAACATACTCACCGCCGTCATCGCGGTGGCGCTGGGTACCGGAAATGATGGCTTCGTGGCCGTTCCAACCCTCGGCGGTATCGCCGTGTCCTTCGGCGTATCTGTGGGGATCGGCATCCTGTTCGGCTACCTTCCCGCCAACAAGGCCGCCCGCCTCAATCCCATCGACGCGCTGCGGTATGAATAACGCCATACCGTCCCGTCTGAGAAAAAGGAGTCTTTACATGAAAAAACCGCTTCTCGCCGGACTTGTGTCCGCCGCGCTTGTGGCGGGTCTGATGCCCGCCTCCCTGGCCGCCGTCCCCTCGCAGGAAGAGGCCGGCCAGGTCCTCTCCGCCCTGGACATCATGGTGGGGGACCAGAACGGAGATCTGAATCTGGGCGCCACGGTCACCCGGGCGGAGTTCACCAAAATGGTGATCGCCGCCTCCCCCTACCGGGACAGCGCCGGAGAGGCCGCCAGCGTCTCTCCCTATCCGGATGTGCCCCGGACCCACTGGGCCGCCCCCTATGTGCAGGCCGCCGCGTCGGCCGGATATGTCTCGGGATATCTGGACGGCACCTTCCACCCCTCGGCCAACATCACTCTGGCCGAGGGGGTGACCATGGTCCTGCCCCTGCTGGGTTATACCAGCGAGGACTTTACCGGCGCCTATCCTGCCGGTCAGATGTCCGCCTATCACAACCTGGGCCTGGATGAGGGGGTTTCCGCCACCCAGGACAGCCCCCTGACCCGGGAGGACGCGCTCTATCTCTTCTACAATCTGATGACCGCCAAGACCAAGCAGGGGCCCTATTATCTCAACACGCTGGAGCCCGGCCTCAACCTGGTGGACCAGAGCGGCACGCTGGACCGGGTCGCCCTGGTCAACTCGGCCATGGAAGGTCCCGTAGTGGCGGAGGGCAGCTGGACCTCCAAGCTTCCCTTCGCCCTCTCCTCCATCGCCGTATACCGGGATGGAAAGCCCGCCTCCTCCCAGGCCGTCCAGCCGCTGGATGTGGTCTACTGGTCTGACTCCATGCACCAGCTCTGGGCGTATAGCAAGAAGGTGACCGGCACGCTGGAGCGCATCTCTCCCTCCGCTTCCCGCCCCACCTCCGTCACGGTGGCCGGAACGGAGTACGCCCTTGAGAGCAGCGACGCGGTCTACTCCGTCAGCGATCTGGGCCAGTTCCGCACTGGCGACGCCGTCACCCTGCTCCTGGGCCGAGACGGCGGCGTTGCCGCCATCCGTCCGTCCGGCGTTTCCGGAGAGCATTCGGATGTGGTCGGCATGGTTACCGCCGTACAGAACAGCTCCTACACGGACGAAAACGGCGACTCCTATACCAGCTACTCTGTCACACTGGTCACCACCTCCGGTTCCACCGCCACCTATCCCACCCAGGACAAATACCTGAGTGAGGGCGATCTGGTCCGGGTCACCGGAAGCGGGGACTCCATCCAGGTCAAGCGCCTCTCCAACGCCAGCCTCTCCGGCTCCTTCAATTCCGACGCCACCAAACTGGGACGCTATGCCCTGGCCGATGATGTGGAGATCCTGGACACCTATGGAGATACCGCCGCTATCCGCGTCTATCCCAGCCGTCTGAGCGGCGTGACACTCAAGGACGATGCGGTGCGCTTCTACTCCACCAATGAGCAGGGGGAGATCGACCGGCTCATTCTGGAGGAAGTGACCGGAGACATGCATACATACGGCGTGCTCACCTCCGCCAAGGAGATCAACTCCGGCATGACCCTGATGGGCAACTACACCCTGGACGTGGCCGGAACCGCCATCCCCATTGTCAGCACCAACACGGTCTACGGCGTACACAAGGGAGCCTGTCAGGTCATCGGCTCCACCAAAGACCCTGACCGCATCCGGAATCTGAGCGAGGTCGCGCTGGACTCGGTCTCCTCGACCACCGCCATCTCCTCCTCCAACCAGAAATACCCGGTATCCGAGCAGGTGGCTGTCTATGAGATCCGCAACGACAGCTATTACTATTCCAGCCTCTCCCGTGTAAATGGCGGAGACTACATCCTCACCGGCTACTATGACAAACCGGCCGGTGAAGGCG
>ENA-UERZ01000569-UERZ01000569.1-human-gut-metagenome-genome-assembly--contig:-NODE-569-length-36492-cov-6.990581_pt1 | contig 36492 bp, 26 predicted proteins | sample MGYA00242997_ERZ507998 | MGnify/ENA primary metagenome ERZ507998 (study PRJEB26167, sample SAMN06115470) | human gut metagenome | host: Homo sapiens | place: China:Henan | collected 2016-06-23 | study... | reverse complement strand
CAGTGACAGTGTGGCATGGGATGCGGTATACGACCAAGTAACAGAAAAATTTTCCGAAGTCGAATTCGTGACGATGGATGCCGGATACAAAACACCTTGGATTGCAAAGAAAGTTCTGGAACACAGCAGAATTCCCATCCTTCCCTATACCCGATACAAGGGAAAGAAAGATAAATTTAAGCCTTGGGATTTTACTTATGATGCATCAACAGACAGTTTTACCTGTCCCAGAGGACATGAACTGCGGCATACGACCACAAGCAAAGAAGGGAAACGGACTTACCGCAGCTCACCCAAAATCTGCAAAGACTGTCCCTGCAGAACTGCTTGTGGCGCAAATGAAAGCGGACAGCGGATGCTCACAACTCATATCTGGCAGGAATATCTCGATTTGGTCGAACATTTGAGAAAAACCGAACGTGGCAAGGAACTCTATGCCATGAGAAAAGAGACCATAGAGCGTGTTTTTGCTGATGCAAAAGAAAAGCACGCCATGCGGTATACGAACCACCGAGGTCTGGCCCGGGTTTCTGCTTGGGTGAGGCTTAAATATGCTGCCATGAATCTCAAAAAGATTGCTATTTGGAAGTGGAATGCTTCTAATTTTGCTTCCTATATCATGATTTTTGCTCCGTTTAATGATAAAACGCCAGTCCTCGTGTTTTGAGAACTGGCGTTCTTTGACAAGCTGAACGGCCCTGCCGCAGCTGCGGCAGGGCCGTCTTTACTTTGCCGGTTCCGCTTTGAGACTGCCCGCCTCAATTTCTCCCTGGAAATACCGGGGAAGCTCCTGGAGGAGCATGGCGGCCGCCGGGGAGTGGGGCCGGGTGCGGTGGTGGATGAGATAGAACTGCCGGTCCAGCAGGGGGCTGTCGTAGTCAAAGGCCAGGATGCCGCCCATCCGGACATAATCCGCCGCCGCCAGACCGGAGACAATGGAGATGCCCAGGCCGTTTTTTACCCCCTGCAAAATGCTCTCCGTGCTCTGGAGCTGGGCGGCCAGGATCAGTTCCCGGGGGTCGATCCCGATGCCCCGCAGGAATTCCTCGCTGCGCTTGCGGGTGCCCGAGCCGGGCTCCCGCACCAGAAAGGGGCTGGAGCGCAGCGCCTGTCCGGAAATGGTCCCGTCCAGTTCCCGGAATTCCGGGGTATTGGGCGTGACGATCACCATACGCTCGGAAAAAAAGGGGGTGCAGACGCATCCCGCCTTCTGCACCGGCGAGCCGATGATCCCCATTTCCGCGCCGTTTTCGAAGATCCGCTGTGCCACCTGGCTGCTGTCCCCCTGAAACACCTGAAAAAAGACCTTGGGATAGCGCTTGCGCAGATGGGGCAGAATGCGGGGCAGCAGATACTGGGACGGCACGGTAGAGGCCGCGATGGAAAGCGCGCCCTGAATGTCGGAGGACGCCGTCTTGACCTCCTGCTCCGCCCGTTCACATAGCCCCAGGATCTGGTTGGCGTAGCCGTAAAGGATACTTCCGGTTGCCGTAAGCTGGATCTCTTTGGTGGAGCGGACCACCAGCTTACTGCCCAGTTCCCCCTCCAGAGCACTGATATGGGCACTGATGGTTGGCTGGGTCAGGTAGAGGGCGTCGGCAGCCTTGGAAAAGCTCTTGAGGCGGGCCACCTGTACAAAGACCTCCAGTTGCTTGAGTTGCATCATGATCGTTCCTCTCTCTTCTCGGGTTGTGGTTGCTATTTGCGGAAAACGGGGTTAGAATAGAACACGCTCTCCCCCGGGGAGCCATGACTCAAGAAAGCGGGTGCGGAATATGTCGTCTGATGTAAGCAAGATTAAATTGACCGAGATGACCTCAGCCGGTGGGTGAGGGGCCAAAATAGGACCGGGTGTCCTTGGAAAACTGCTCGCCGATCTGCCCCGCATCTATGACCCGAACCTGATGGTGGGATTTGACTCCAGCGACGACGCGGCAGTCTACCGCGTCAATGATGAGACCGCCATGATCGCCACCGTGGATTTTTTCCCCCCCATTGTGGACGACCCCTTCCAGTTCGGTCAGGTGGCCGCTACCAACGCGCTGTCTGATGTATGGGCCATGGGCGGCACGCCCAAAATCGCTATGAATCTCCTCACATTCCCCAACTGCCTGCCCCTGGAGGTGGTCCAGGGCATCCTGGCCGGCGGGTACGACAAGGTGATGGAGGCGGGCGCCGTCATCGTGGGGGGACACAGCATCGAGGACAAGGAGCCCAAATACGGGCTGTGCGTGATGGGTTTTGCCCATCCCGACGAGATCCTTACCAACGACGGGGCCAAAGAGGGCGATATTCTCGTCCTCACCAAGCCCCTTGGCACCGGCATCCTCTCCACCGCCGCCAAGGCGGGGCTTCTCACGCAGGAGGAGTATGCCGAGATGCTCGCCATCATGACCACCCTCAACAAAAAGGGACAGGAGGCCATGCTCCCCGTTCATCCCACCGCCTGCACCGACATCACCGGCTTCGGCCTGCTGGGCCACGTGCAGGAGATGGCCAAGGGGTGCGGGCTGAGCTTTGAACTCTGGGCCGACGCAGTGCCCATCGTACCCAAGGCCCTGGAACTGGCCAAGGACGGCATCATCCCGGGCGGCGCCTACAACAACATGGGCTATCTGGCCGGCGATGTGGCGGTGGAGTCCGGCGTGGCGCTGGAGCGGGCCGACGCTATGTACGACCCCCAGACTGCCGGCGGCCTGCTCATCACCGTCCCCGAGGCGCGCTCCGGCGAACTCCTCCAGCGCCTTGAGGACCTGGGCGTGCCCGGCGCCGCCATCGGCGTGGTGAAGGCCCGCGGGGACAAGCTGGTGCGTCTGCGTCCCGGACATTGACGTTTCCTCCTCCCCCTCACAGAAAGGCGGACTCCGGCTCAGCCGGGGTCCGTTTTTTGCGCGGATCTCACACCGTCCCCTCCCCAGGCTGTTCTTTCCCAGTATACACCTTTCGCTCATAATTGAAAATGTTTTATTTAAAAATAGAATAAAATATATTGCAATTATTCCACATCCTTCTTTATTGTTTTTTTCAATATTTTCGCCATATCCATATCATTCTTTTCAATTTCCATTCTGCGGAAATGGCGGCTATAATAGACGGGTAAGTACGCATTGTGTGGCGTGCAAGGGTAAAAAGGAGGAACTTTTTATGTCAAAGCTGAAACAGCACGGCCCCATTATCGCGGCCGGCGCGGCGGTGGGCTTGATCGCCGCCATCCTCTCCTGGCAGGGGAATCCCTATAACATGGGCTTTTGCATTGCCTGCTTCCTGCGGGACATCGCCGGAGCCGTAGGACTCCACCGTGCAGAGACCGTTCAGTACATCCGGCCTGAGATCATCGGCCTGGTTCTGGGCGCCATGGGCATGGCCCTGGCGGGGAAGGAATTCCATGTCCGCGGCGGTTCGTCCCCGGTCCTGCGCTTTGTGCTTGGTTTTTGTGTGATGGTGGGCGCCCTGATGTTTCTGGGCTGTCCTTTGCGTATGGTCCTGCGCCTGGGCGGCGGTGACCTGAATGCGGTGCTTGGCCTCATCGGCTTTGCTCTGGGCATTCTGGTGGGCACCTTCTTCCTGCGCGCCGGCTTCACGCTGAAGAAATCCACCCCCCAGTCCAAGGCCGAGGGCTTCGTCATGCCCCTGATCTCCCTGGGTCTGCTGGTGCTGCTGGTGCTGCGTCCCGCCTTTATCTTCTTCTCCTCGGAGGCTCCCGGCTCCAAGGCCGCTCCCATCGCACTGGCCCTGATCGCCGGTCTTGTGGTGGGCGCGCTGGCCCAGAAGACCCGCCTGTGCATGGTGGGCGGCATCCGCGACGCCATCCTGTTCCAGGACTTCCACCTGCTGCTGGGCTTCATCGCCATCTTTGTGGCCGCGCTGGTGGGCAATCTGATCCTGGGCAATCCGGTTCACTTCTCGTTTACCGATCAGCCCGTGGCCTATAATGACGGCCTGTGGAACCTGCTGGGCATGGTGCTTGTCGGCTTTGGCTCGGTCCTGCTGGGCGGCTGCCCCCTGCGGCAGCTCATCCTCTCCGGCAGCGGCAACAGCGACTCCTCCGTGGCCGTTCTGGGCATGGTGGTGGGAGCCGCCTTCTGCCACAACTTCGGCCTGGCCTCTTCCGCCAAGGGCCCCACCGCCAACGGCCAGATCGCCGTGATCCTGGGCCTGATCGTGGTGGCGGCCATCGGCACCGCGAACCTCAACCGCAAGAAAGCCTGATTTTGGAAAGGAGCATGGAACGATGAACGAACTGGACGCCCGGGGCTATTCCTGCCCCGAACCCGTTTTGATGACCAAGAAGGCCCTTCAGAAGGGCGCTCCCCTCAAGGTGCTGGTGGACAGCATGACCCCCGTGCAGAACATCACCCGCTTTGCCTCCAACGCCGGCTATCAGGTGAGCCACCGGGCCGTGGGCGAGGACTTTGAGCTGACCATCACCAAGTAAGATGGAACAGATCGCCACTTTTCACACCCACTTCGGTGCCCTGACCTTTCAGAAGAAGCTCCGGGCGCTGGGAGACGGCGCCGCCATGATGCCGGTGCCCCGGGCGCTGTCCGCCTCCTGCGGCACCTGCGTCAAATTCAGCATGGACTTTGACCCCGCCCTGACCGACGAGGATCTGGACGCGGTCTACGCCGTAGAGGGGAGCGGGAAGTACCGCCTGCTCTTCCAAAACGAAGAGGAATAGATGATATGCCAGAGGCCGTCCCCTCCGGATAAAAAGCGCGGCATTTCCACAGGACATAAAACCCCCGCCGTTCCGAATGGAACGGCGGGGGTTCAGCGTGTCGAAAAACTTCGACACGCTTCTCAAAAATGCAGGCATTTTTTCGGGGGGATGCAGGCCGCTGCGCGCACTCGCTTTCGCTCGCACACTTGTGGCCTGGGAAGTGTGTTTTCCGACGTACACGCCGCCGGAAAACACGATTTGACCCTCTTCCGCCGTCTGCGGACGGCGGAACTCTGCGAGGCTCTTGCAGCATAAATCGAAGAAATATACTTTATCGACAGTCTGAACCCCCGCCGTTCCGAATGGAACGGCGGGGGTTTCCACATTTAACGCTCCCGCAGTGGATAACCGCAGACCGTGACACAGCGCCGGGCCAGCACATCCATAGCGTCCAGATAAAAGCCGGGCAGGCCGTGGAAGGTCCGAAAGACCGACAGCTCCGTACAGCCCAGCACCGCGCCGTCGCATCCCAGTTCCTCCCGCACGGCCCGGTCAATGGGGACAAATTCCTCCGGCGTACCCCGGCGGCCCCGCTTGATCTCACCGTAGATGATGGACATGACCCGGCGCTGGATCTCCTCCGGCAGAGGGGGACACTCGATCCCCAGCGCCTGGAGCTCCCGCTGGTAGACGCCGGTGCGCACCGTGCCGTCGGTAGCCAGAACGCCCACCCGGCGGCATCCCCGCCGGGCCAGCGCAGCGGCTGATTCCCGGACCATGTGGAGCAGCTTCATGCCCCCCAGCTCCTCCTGGAGCCGGGCGGCAAAGTAGTGGGAAGTATTGCAGGGAATGGCCAGAATGGAGCAGCCCGCCTCCTCCAGCACCCGGCCCCCGGTCAGGAGGGCCTCATAGCACCGCTGGGCATCGCCGCCCAGAATCGCCCCGGTACGGTCGGGGATCCAGGTATCGTTGTAGATCAGTGTGGGGATATGGTCCTGGTCCCGGTCGGCGGCGGTATAGTCCACGATGCGCTGGCACAGCTCCAGCGTGGCCTGAGGGCCCATGCCGCCCAGGATACCCAGCTTCGGTCGGTCGTTTGCCATGGCTCCTCCTCTCGGTCGGTCAGTTGGCTTTCTCCATGGAGCTGGCATAGCGCTTCTTGTAGCGCCACTGATCCCGGAGGATGCGCAGCTTGTGGATCAGATTGCGGTCGGCCTTGTAAAAGAGGGGATTGACCACCGCATTGTGCTCTTCCAGGGCCTTCATCTCCCCGTGGAAGCGTTTGGGGATATAGTCGTAGGCCACGCTTCGGGGAATGACCCGCCACATATGGCGGTTTTTCGCGATGGTCAGCCCGCAGCTCTTGTGCTCGATGCGGTCCTCCACCAGGTATTTGGCCAGGTTGTAGCCCGCGCCGGTGACATAGTAGTTGCTCCGTCCCTGGCGGGTATTGATCTCAAAGACCTTGAACTTGCCGTCCCTCTGGTCGTACTTCACATCAAAGTTGGAAAAGCCGGTATAGCCGATGGCCTCCAGGAAGGTCCGGAGCTTCTCGCAAAGCCCGGGCTCGGGCTCGGTGATGATGACCGCGTGGTTGCCGATGCCATGGCGGGTATGCTCCTCCAAAAGCACATGGCCCACACACATCAGGCGGACCTTGCCGTCCTCGCCGGAGTAGTTGGTGACCACCCGCATAAAGCTGTCGTCCCCGGGGATAAAGTCCTGGATGATGAGGGAGTCCTCATACCCGTGCTCATAGATCTCATCCAGCACCCGGTCCACCTCTTCCCGGGTCTGGAGGACGTAGGCCTTCTTCTGGGTGTCAAAGGGGTGGTCCCAGTAGGTGGCCGACTCGGCCGGCTTAACCACGAAGGGACCGGAGAAGGGGAGGGTAAAATCGTGCCCCATGCCCTTTTTATAGACAAACGTGGCGGGATGGTCGAGGCCGTACTGGTCGCACAGCTCGTAGAACTTCTCCTTGTGGATCAGGACCTCCATGGTCGCCAGGTCGATATAGGGTGAAATGACATTTCCCGGAAAATAGGGAAGATTGCAGGCGATGGAAGTCAGATAGTTGTCTCCACAGCCCAGCACGATGACCTTCCGGTCGGAGAACTCGGCGGCCACCTTCTTCACATTTTCCAGCACCACCTCCGGGGCGTCGTTGTCGGCGCACACCCGGTAGTCAATGATATCGCTGCCCACGCAGGGGCCGGAGGGATACATCCCATAGGCCACGGTACGCACGCCGTAGGCCTCATGAAAGGCCCGGGCCATGCTGTACACATTGATATCCGCCCCCAGCAGAAGGGGCACAAAACGCTTTTCCATTGAACACGCCTCCACAGCGGAGGGAGCCCCTCCAACGGCGGGACTCCCTGGAATAATGATGATAATACGGACTGCTCAGCCCGTGGTGCGCTTGACCTGGTAGACCCCCTGGATCTGGCCCAGCTTGTTGATGACGCCGGTCAGCTCGGCCTGGTTCTTGACCTCCAGCAGAATGGAGGCAATGGCGTAGCCATCGGGAGTGGCGTGGACGTTGAGCCCGTTCATCTTCACCTTGGCGGCCGAGAGGGCCATAGCTACAGCCAGGGTCAGGCCGTCCCGGTCCTTGGCGGAGATGTCCAGCGCGGTCTGGTAAGCGGTCTGATCTCCCTCCACCCAGGAGACCTTGACCCAGCGGCCGGCCTCCTCGGGCTTTCGCTTCTCGGGGGCACAGTTGGGGCAGTCGGACCGGTGGACCGATACGCCAAACCCCCGGGTGATGAAGCCCACCACCGGGTCCCCCGGCACAGGGGTGCAGCACTTGGCAAACTTGACCAGGCAGTTGTCCAGCCCCTCCACCATGATGCCGTTGGAGGAACGCCTGGGGGTCTTGGCCGCGGCGGGCTCCTGCCTGGGCGGCGTGCTCCGGCCGGGCAGGATAACGGGCGCCTGCTCCGCCTGGAGGGCGGCGGCGCTGCGCTCAGCCTGCACCCGGTTTAGACGGCTGATCTCGTCCTTGATGCGCACCACTGCCTTCTGGGCGCTCATGCCGCCGTAGCCAATGGCGGCATAGAGCTCGTCCAAAGAGCCAAAGCGCACCTTCTTGAGGATGTGGGGGAGCATCTCCTCGGTGGTGATGGAGGACATGGGGATTCCTGCATGCCGGAGCTCTGACTCAAAGGAGGCGCGGCCGGTGGCGATGTTCTCCTCCCGGCGCTCTTTCTTGAACCACTGGCGGATCTTGTTGCGGGCCTCGTTGGATTTGCACAGCTTCATCCAGTCCCGGCTGGGACCGTGGGCCGATTTGGAGGTGATGACCTCCACGATCTGGCCGTTCTGGAGCTGGGTGTCAAAGGGCACCATGCGGCCGTTGACTTTGGCGCCCGTCATGTGGTTGCCCACCGCTGAGTGGATGGAATAGGCAAAGTCGATGGGGGTGGCTCCGGCGGGCAGGTTGGTGATGTCGCCATTGGGCGTAAAGACGAAGACCTCGTCGGCAAAAAGGTCCACCCGCATGGAGCGCAGGAACTCCTCAGCGTCGGTGGTCTGCTGGGCCTCCAAGAGCTTGCGCACCCACTCGAAGGCCGATTCGCTGCCCAGATTCTGGTTGGCCATGCCCTGCTTGTACTTCCAGTGGGCGGCGATGCCGTACTCCGCCGTGTGGTGCATCTCCCAGGTGCGGATCTGCACCTCGAAGGGGAGGCCCTCCCGGCCGATGACGGTGGTGTGCAGGGACTGGTACATGTTGGGCTTGGGGGTTCCGATATAGTCCTTGAAGCGGCCCAGCACCGGCTTGAACATATCGTGGATACAGCCCAGCACATTGTAGCAGGAGGGGATGTCGTCCACGATGACCCGGAAGGCGTAGAGGTCAAAGATCTCATCCATGGTCTTGTTCTGCCCGTACATCTTGCGGTAGATGGAGTAGGCGTGCTTGATGCGCCCGTAGACCGTGGCCTTGACCCCCTCCTCGGTCAGCCGCTCCTCGATCTTCCGCTGGATGGTGGCCATAAACTCCTCATGGGCGGCGGCCCGGGTGGCCAGCTCGTCGCTGATCTCCTTGTAGCCCACCGGGTCCAGATACTGGAGGGAGGTATCCTCCAGCTCCCACTTCACCCGCTGCATGCCCAAACGGTGGGCGATGGGAGCGTAGATCTCCATGGTCTCCAGGGCCTTCTCCCGCTGCTTCTTGGGGGACTGGTACTGCATGGTGCGCATGTTGTGCAGGCGGTCGCAGATCTTGATGAGGATGACCCGGATGTCCTTGGCCATGGCCATGAGCATCTTGCGCAGGTTCTCCATCTGCTCCTCTTCCTTGGAGACATACTTGACCTGGGTCAGCTTGGTCACACCGTCCACCAGGTCGGCCACGCTCCTGCCGAAACGCTTGGACACATCGTCATAGGTGGCGTTGGTGTCCTCCACGGTGTCGTGGAGCAGGGAGGCGATGATGGAGTCGGTGTCCAGCTCCAGTTCCGCGGCGATCTCGGCCACGGCCAGCGGATGGGTGATATAGGGGGAGCCATCCTTGCGCATCTGCCCGGTGTGGGCATTGTCGGCATAGGAGAAGGCGTCATAGAGCCGCTTGGTATCCACCCCGGGATTGTAGGCTTTGATCTTATCCTCCAGCGCCTGATACCGCTCTAAAATAGGGTCCATACGATCACCACATTTCGTTGAGATGGGCGGCCCTCAGCCGCTCATCAGCTGTCGGAGCCGTTGCAGAATGGCAGACTGCTCCAGATCCACCTTTCCCTCCACCTTCTGGAGGGAGATCCGGAGGCAGCCGGCGTGTTGTTCCAGGGAGATCAGCCCCCGCTCGTCAAAGACCTCCAGACACACCAGGGTGCGGGGCAGGGGGGCGTGGCGGCCGAAGTCCCGGGACAGGTTCCGGGTCAGACGGCGGGGGGTCTCCTCCAGCTCCGCGCCGCCGGAGCGGCCCTTCAGGTAGCGCCAGAGGGTCACAAACTCCTCCCGGCTTGGCAGGAGGAAGGCGGCCTCCCGGGGGCTGAGGACCTCCCCCCGGGCAAAGCGGTCATAGAGGGCCTGTTCGCTCTGGGCCCGGGTCAGTCCCGGGCGCAGGTCGGTGATCTGGAGCTGCACCGAGCGCCAGCCCCGGTATTCATTGATCTGGGGACAGAAGGCGATATCCACCCGGTCCCCGGGCCGCACTCCCGCCTCGGCGGCGGTGACGGCAAAGAAGATGGCGTCAAAGGGCCTGCCCCCCGCCAGGAGCCGGAGCTTGAGGTGGCGTCCGCCGCCCACCTCATTGAGGGAGGAGACCGTACAGCCTCCCAGGAAAAAGACCGGCTTCTCATTTCCAGCGCCGTAGGGTTCCAGAATATCCAGGGCTTCCACCTGTTCCCGGGTGAGCATCGCGGGGTCCGGGATCTCGGCGTCGATATCCAGCTCGGAGACCATCTCCTCCCCGCCGGTGCGCAGGCGCACCAGCTCGTTCATCCGGCGGCGGAACGCCGGGATCTGTTCCTCCCGAATGGTAAAGCCGGCGGCCATCTCATGTCCGCCGAAGCCCTCCAGCAGCCCGGCGCACGCCTCCAGCGCGGCAAAGAGGTTAAAGCCTCCGAAGGACCGGCAGGAACCCTTTCCATGCCCGTCCTGAAGACAGATCATGAAGGTGGGGCAGGAGTACCTCTCCGCCAGACGGGAGGCCACGATGCCCACCACGCCCTGGTGCCACCCCTCCCCGGCCAGGACCAGGGCGCTGCGCTCCTCCGGCGGCGCGCTTCCGGCGATCTGGGCGCACTGGGCAAAGATGTCGGCCTCAATGCTCTGCCGCTCCCGGTTGAGACTGCACAGCTCCTTGGCCAGCTCCTCTCCCCGCACCGGGTCGGCGGTGAGGAGCAGTTCGGCCGCCACCCGGGCGCATCCCATCCGTCCGGCGGCGTTGATGCGGGGGGCCAGGGTGTAGCCGATGGCCATGGAGGTCAGAGGCTTTTCGCTCAGCCCCGCCTCCCGCAGCAGGGCGGCGAGCCCGGGGCGGCGGGTATGGCGGAGAGAGGAGAGTCCCAGCTGTACGATGGAGCGGTTTTCTCCGGTCAGGAGCATCACGTCGGCCACTGTGCCGATGGCGGCCAGATCGGCGTACTCCCGCAGGAGGGCGGGCCGCTCTTCCGGCTCCCCCAGCGCCAGCACCAGCTTGAGGGCCACCCCCACGCCGGCCAGGGACTTGAAGGGATAGGGGCAGTCCCCCCGCCGGGGGTCCACCACCGCCAGGGCGGAGGGCAGCTCCTCCTTGCACTCGTGGTGGTCGGTAATGACCAGATCCACCCCCAGCTCCGCGGCATGGCGGGCCTCCTCCACCGCGGTGATCCCGCAGTCCACGGTAATGATCAGGGTGACCGCCTGGGCGCGGAGGGCGTCTACGGCAGCGCAGCTCAGTCCGTATCCCTCCTCCATCCGGTCGGGGATATAGGGGACCACGTCCGCCCCCCGGCTGCGCAGGAAACGGGTGAGCAGGCAGGTGGAGGTGATGCCGTCCACATCATAGTCTCCGTAGACGGCCACCCGCTCTCCCCGCTCCACCGCGCGCCGGATGCGCTCCACCGCCCGGTCCATGTCCCGGAGCAGGAGGGGGTCCGCCAGGCGCTCGGGCCCGCCGGCCAGAAACGCCCGGGCCTTCTTCGGCGTGTCGACGCCCCGGGCCGATAGGACCAGGGCGGGAAGCGCCGGGATGCCCGCCTCCTCCAAAGCCGCCCGGCCCGCTCCGTCTCCGGCGGGGCGCTTCCACTGCTGATATTTCACTGGCTTCGCCCTCCTCTCCGGTAAGACGGTAAAAATTACCCTTTATTATATCAAATATACCCCAAAAATACAAGTCAACGGCGTCTTTCATCCCGATAAAGCAGGAGAGCGCCGGCCAAAAAAAGAAGCGTCCGGTTTCGTCTGTTCCGTTCCAATCCCGGTCCATCCTGATCCGGACGTCCGGCATACGCCAAAGCGCGCCGGTCCGATCCGTTGGGGGCAGATGGGGCGGCACCTGGCGATTCCGCGCTCCTTTTTCTCATGATTCTGGGATGGTTTGCTCCGCCCGGCCGGCAAGATGCAGGCGCAGGGGGACCAGCAGCCGTGCAGCACAGGGGGGCAGCGCCGCCTCCACGGTGCGGGCGCCGGGCGCTGGGAAGACTTCTCCGGTGAGCAGGTCCTTCATGGGACCGGAGAGGGGCAGGGAAGCCGCCTCCGCTCCGGCATTCAGGGCTACCAGCACGCGCTCCCCCTCCCAGGTGCGCCGGAAGGCCAGCACCGGTCCCTCGGCCTTCACATAGGAGATGTCCCCCCGCCGCAGGGCCTGGGACCAGCTGCGGATGCAGCCCAGGGCGGTGAACCAGCTCACCAGCTCCCCGTCCTCCCGTCCCCAGGGGAAGGTCCGGCGGTTGAAGGGATCTTCAAAGCCCTCCATCCCGGCCTCATCCCCGTAGTACAGGGTGGGGGAGCCGGGGAAGGCATAGAGCAGCACTGCGCCCAGCTTGAGCCGGGCCTTGCCCCGGGCATACTCCTCTTCGCTCATGCGGAAGTCGGCCCGCCAGGATTTGGGGTACTCTGTGCAGGGGGAACCCACCCCCAGCAGGGTGAGGATGCGGGGGGTATCGTGGGTCCCCAGGGCATTCATGGCGGAATAGTAGGCGGCGGGCGGATAGTTGGCCCGTAACCCCTCCATGGTCTCCCGGAACCAACGGGCGTCCCCGCCCAGCAGATAGGAGATGGCCGCGTTGCGGAAGGGGTAGTTCATCAGCCCGTCGCAGTGTCCCCCCAGAATGTGCTTGCGCCGCACCCCGTAGGCGATCTTGTTGGAGCCGTCCTCCCACACCTCGCCGATGACCACCGCGTCCTTCTTGGCCTCGCGGGCAGCGGTGTGAAGGGCGTGGACAAAGGAGTCGGGCAGCTCGTCGGCCACGTCCAGCCGCCAGCCGTCCGCCCCGGCCCGCAGCCAGCGCTTGACGATGCTGTTTTCCCCCCGGATGATATAGTCGAGATAGGTGCTCTCACTCTCATTGACCGCCGGGAGGGAGTAGATCCCCCACCAGGAGTCGTACCGGTCTGGCCAGTGGGTGAAATGATACCAGGGATAATAGGGGCTCTCCGTGGACTGCGCCGCACCGGGCACCTCTGAGGGATAAGAGCTGTCCCCGTTGAAATAGCGGCTGATATAGCCTGTGTGGTTGAACACACCGTCCAGCATAATGCGCATCCCCAGCTGGTGGGCCTCCCCGCACAGGAGCCGGAACTCTTTCTCATCCCCCAGCATGGGGTCGATCTTCTCATAGTCGCCGGTGCCGTAGCGGTGGTTTTCCACCCCCTCAAAGATGGGGCAGAAGTAGATGGTCTCCACCCCCAGCCGCCGCAGATAGGTCAGCTTCTCCCGGACCCCGGCGAGGCTCCCGCCGAAAAAGTCCCGGTTGCGGATCTCGCCGTGCTCATCGGGCAGGTAGACCGGCTCCTCCTCCCAGTGTTGATGGACGGTGCGCCCGCCCACCATGCCGGCGGGGTCGGGAATGGCGCGCCGGCGGAAGCGGTCGGGAAAGATCTGGTAGGTGAGCCCCTCCCCAAACCAGCCGGGGACCGGCTCGGAATCGTCATAGACCGTGAGCTGATACTCCCCCAGCTCCGCGCTGCGCCCGTCCAGCCCCTCCATGCGCAGGGTGTACCAGACCAGCCCCACATACTCCCCGGTCTCCAGCGTGCCGGTGAAGACGTCCCGGGCGCCCTCGATCCCATGCCAGAGCAGGACGCGCTCCACCACGGCATCCTCCCTGCCCTCAAACCGGGCGGTGAGGATCGCTCTGGAATACCCCGCCGCCCGGGGAGGGCGGACGGTAAAGCGCACCTGGGTCCCTGCCGGGACCGCCCCGTAGGGAAACTTGCTCTCCGGGTCCCGGGGGTCGAAGATAAAGGGGTTCGTCATGGGCATTCCTTCCAATCTTCCAAAGTTGAACCGTGCTCAGCGGATCAGCACGCCCTCGCCATTGACGGCCTGGGAACTCCCAGACTGTCCGAAGTAGACCGAGAGCACATCGGCGGCCACCGCCGCCAGCCCGCCGCCGGAGCCGCCGTGCTCCGCCACCAGGGCAATGGCGATCTCCGGGTCGTCATAGGGCGCAAAGCAGACAAAGACGGCGTTGGCCTCGGTATTCTCCTGTCCTACCTGGGCGGTGCCGGTCTTGGCGCCCACCTCCACGGGCAGGTCCTTGAAGTACTTGGCCACACTGCCCTCGGTGCCCAGCAGGTACATGCCGTACTTGACCGCCTCCAGGTTCTCCTCACTGATGTTGATGGTGTCCAGGGGCTCCGGCTCATTCTCCAGCACCACCTGGGAGTAGTCGCTGCTCTTGACCGTCTGGAGCAGGTGGGCAGGATAGTGGTTTCCGCCGTTGACCAGCGTGGCGATGTAGTTGGCCAGCTGGAGGGGGGTACACAGGGTATTGCCCTGTCCGATGGCAGCCGAGAGGAGCAGTCCGCCATACCATTCCTGATTCAGACGCTCACTGGTCTCCGGTCCGGCCACATAGCCGGTATACTCGGGCACCTCGATGCCGGTGGACTGGCCCAGACCGAACATGGCGGCGTACTCGTCCAGCAGGTCGATCCCCAGCCGGTCGGCCAGGGTATAGAAGAAAATATTGCAGGAGTCCTCCAGGGCATGCCCCATGTCCTCCCAGCCATGGGTGCCTCCCTGCTGGCGATAAATCCCGCATTTCGGATGGTAGTCTCCGTAGGGGTATTTTTCTCCCTCCGGATAGCGGAAATAACCCGTATCCAGGATCTCCTCATAGGGGGTGGTCAGCCCCTCCTGAAGGGCGGCCACACCGGTGATCATCTTAAAGGTAGAGCCGGGGGAGTAGAGTCCCATGGTGGCCCGGTTATACAGGGGACGCAGGGGGTCCTTGAGCAGCTCATTGTAGAGGCTGCTGTCCTTGTAGGCCTGGGATATGTCGAAGGTAGGATAGGAGGCGATAGCCTTCACTCCGCCCTTCATGTCGATGACCACGCCTGCCGCACCCTCTACCGTGTCGGAGAGTCCGGGCACCCGGGTAGCCAGAGACTGCTCCAGTGCCTCCTGAAGGCGCAGGTCAATGGTGGTGACCACATTGTTGCCCGGTTTGGGGGCCATGGGCTCGCCGGTCTCCGGGTCGGTCTTCCAGCTCTCGCTGACCACCTTCCCCTCGCTGTTGAGCTCCACGATCTGGGTGCCCTCCTCGCCCCGGAGATAGGCCTCGAAGGCCTTCTCCATGCCTTCCTTTCCCACAATGTCGTCCATTTTATAATCGTTATTCTTGTAATAGGAGTCCTCCTCGTTCCACTCCTCCGCAAAGATGGGACCCACGCGTCCCAGGATATGGGCGGCATAGGAGGTCTCATAGACCCGGGTGGTGGTGGGCTCGATCTTGACGCCCTTGAGGCCCTGCTCCTTGACAGCGGTGATAAAGCGGATATCCACGTCCTGGGCAAAAATATATTCGCTGGTGGCCGCGCCTTTGCTGCGCAGGGTGAGCTCATAGAGCACGCCGATCAGGTCCCTGGCCTCCTCATCGGGCATGGTGGGATCGATGCCGAAGTAATCCTTCATCTTGGCGATGAGAGGGGCGGCTGAAACCGTATCCTCCGGCGCGGCGGGGGTCTCCGCCGCCTGGGTCCCGGTCTCGGTGGTCTGGGAGGCGGCATCCACCGCCTTCCGGTAGGCCTCCCACTCCTCGCCCAGCGCCACGCCGGAGGCTGACGCGGTCTCCCAGCTGCTGTTGTTCTCGCTCAGGATATCCATGAGCTTGAGGAAGGCCCGGCGGTTGGTCCCCGTGGCGGTACCCAGCGTGTACTGGAAGGGCGAGGCGCCGGTGACCGGCAGGGTATCCGTCCAGGTCACCCCCTGCTCCCGGCAGATCTGGAGCAGGGCGTTGAGAATGGCGTTGCGCCCTTCGTCGCCGCCCATCACGCCGGTATTGAGGCTCACCTGGTACGTGGAGCGGTTGGAGACCATCACCCGGCCGTTGCAGTCCAGGATCTCACCCCGGACCGCCTCCACCGTCTCGGTCTGGGCGTTGCGCTTGGTGGCCTGGGCCCGGTAATAGGAGCCCTGAATGATCTGAAGCTGGTAGAGCACGCCCACAAACAGGAAAAACAGCAGGCCCAAAACACCCGATACCACATACACACGCCGTTGAAATTGTTTTTTGTCCATAGGGCAACCTTTCTCTTACGGGAACTGCAAATAAAACGCAGGGACAGGCACGGCTCAGAAATGGGTCCGTTTGGGGACACGGCGGTACACCCATAGAAAAGCCGCATAGACCGGGATCACAAAGGGGAGGGAACAGCCGATCTCCATCCCAGTCAGACGGAGCATGGGGCCCAGCGCGTATTCCCCCCAGGCCAGGCGCAGCAGGATGCGCACGCCATCCACAAAGGCCAGCGCCAGCAGCGCGCACACCAGGCAGCCCCACAGGTTCTGGCGCAGCACATACTGGGCCAGCAGGCCGGCGCCCAGACCGGCCAGAGCCAGCCCCAGGGGCATCCACTCCTCCATGCCCGGATAGAAGCAGGCGCAGAGGATGCCCACGCCCAGGCCGAATCCGGCCCCTCCGACACACCCCTCCAGCACTGCCACCGCCACCACAGCCAGCGGCAGCAGCATGGGCTGTACGGCCGTCACCGGAAGGCGGGTGAGGATATACCCCTCAAAAAACCATATGGGCAGGAGGGTCAGGGCATACACGCCCCATTTCACGAGAAAATCATGGCGGGTCAAACGGATCCCCCCTTACTCAATCATATCAAAGCTCTTGATGACAAAGACCTGCTGCAGCGCATTGAGGTCGGTCTCCGGCACGATGACCGCATAGCGGGTCATACCCGATGCGTCGGTGAGGACCTCTTCCACATGACCCACCACCAGTCCGGAGGGGTAGGCGCCGCTCAGCCCGGAGGTGAGGACCTGGTCCCCCGCCATAAATTCACTGTTTTCCGGCAGGTAGGAGAGCTTGAGCTTTCCCTCTCCCATCAGATCAAACTGCCCCTCCAGGATGCCGGCGCTGTCGGTGCGGGCGATAAGGCCGCCCATCTCCAGGTCGGAGTCCACCACCGTCATCACCTGAGACCAGTTGACCCCCACCTCATCAATGATGCCCACCAGGTTGCCGTATTCATCCACCACACAGTCTCCGGCCTCTACGCCCACAGAGCTGCCCTTGCTGAGCATGAGGGCGGAATCCCAGTTGGAGGAGCCGTGGGAGGTGACCGTAGCCGACTCAAAAACAAAGTCCCGCCGCTTCTCCCGCAGGCCCAGCAGATTGCGCAGGCGCTCATTTTCCTCGGCGTCGCTCTCAGCTTCCCGGAGCTGCTCCTCCAGCTTGGCATAATCCCGCTTGAGCTGCTCATATTCGGCCTGCATCTGATCCTGAAGAAACAGGCGCTGGTACTGCTCCTCCGTCCAGTTGGCCACCGCGTTGACGCCGTTTCGCACCGGCGTGGTCACGATCCCCACCAGATTGGACAGCGGATCGGCCACCCCGCCCATCAGCGCGGAGGTCACCGCCACAATGAGCGTGAGCAGCACGGCAATGATCAATATGAGCACACCGTTGTTGCGCAGAAAATCCTTCATCGCCGCACCGTTCCTCTCTTATCCATCCCGTTCGGCGGCCAGGGCCATGCAGTGGACCCCCAGCCGTTCCAGCATGCCGCCCAGGCGGCATACCGGCAGGCCCATCACATTGTAATAGTCCCCCTGGATGCCCTGGATCAGAAGGGCCCCATAGCCCTGGATGCCGTAAGCCCCGGCCTTGTCCATGGGCTCCCCGGTGCGGATATAGTCCTCGATCTCCCGCTCGGACAGCTCCCGGAAGGAGACGTCGGTCACCTCATACTCGGTACACCGCTCCTCCCCCCGCAGCACCGTGACGCCGGTGTAGACCTGATGGCGGCCGCCCGAGAGGGTGGAGAGCATCTTGAAGGCCTCCAGCGCGTCGGAGGGCTTGCCCAGGACGGCCCCGTCCACCGCCACCACGGTATCGGCCGCGATGATGAGGGTATCCCCGCCCGCCCGCTCGGCCACCGCCTGGGCCTTGAGGGCGGAGAGGCGGCTGACCAGCTCCGACGGAGAAAGTCCGCCGCCCAGATTTTCGTCGATGTCGGGGGAGATGGTCTTGAATCCGCTCAGCCCCATCCGGGAGAGCAGCTCTTTGCGCCGGGGGGACTGGGAAGCCAGAATGATATTCATGTTCTGTAAACTCCTTTACTTTCCGGTGGAGCCGAATCCGCCGGCTCCCCGCTCGGTCTCATCCAGCGTCTCCACCCGTTCCAGACGGGCCTGCACCACCGGCATCACGGCCAGCTGGGCCACCCGGTCGCCGGGCTGGATGGTATAGGGGACGTCCGACTGGTTCACCAGTCCCACCCGGATCTCCCCCCGGTAGTCGCTGTCGATGACCCCGACCCCGTTGGCCAGGGCCACCCCGTGCTTGACGCCCAGGCCCGACCGGGCAAACACCAGGGCCACATAGTTCGCCGAGGGCAGGGCGATGGCGATCCCGGTGGGAAGGGAGGCGATCTGCCGGGGGGCGATGGTCACCGGCTCATCGGTGCAGGCGCACAGGTCCATCCCGGCCGCGCCCGCGCTGGCGTAAAAGGGAAAGGGAATGTCGGTCCCGATCTTGGGGGACACGGCTTTGATCTTCAGATTCATGCGTATCGTTCTCCTTGTCATAGGGTGGGACGCTCACTCCACGTCCCGGTAGTAGAGGCCCCGGGTATACTCCCCGGGCTCCCAATCGGTCCGCCCCAGATAGCGCTCCGCCACCCGGACGCACTCGGCGGGAGATTCCACCGTGAACATGAGCCGCTGGGCCCACGCCCCGCAGCGGCGGACGTCGTTCTGCTTATTCCCCAGGAAAAGAGTCTTGGAGTTGAGGATCTCATTGCGGCACCCGTAGGCCCGCACCACCGGGAAACGGGCCCCCTTGCGGTCGGTGAGGAGGTTCTCCCCGCCCTCGCAGGCGTGGCGGCACACGCCGCCGGTGCGGTTGCGGATGATACAGTTTTCCATGATCATCAGGGGCAGTCGGCCATAGGTGATGATCTCGGTGTCCACCGCCTTGGAGAGATCCCGGATCTGGGCCAGCTTGAGCTCAAAGGACACGGCGGCCGACTTGAGGCCCATGTGGCGCAGCTCCTTGAGGGCCTGGGAGTTGAAGACCTCCAGGCCGAAATCGCCCCGCAGGCCAAAGCCCATCTCCTTTGCCGCGTTCAGCATGCCCAGATTGCCCACCAGGGCGTCCTCCACGCCCATATCCCGCACCCGGCGGAGCTGTTCGGTCATGGTCTCCCACTCCCGGTCCCAGGCGATGCGGGGCAGGGTGACGGCCAGATTGCCCCGCCCGGCCAGCTCCGGATGGGCGGCAAGCTCCTCCAGCGGCACATAGATGAGGGCGGGGGAGAGGGCCAGAAGGGCGCCCGTCACCTGTTCGGCCCGGCTCACCGATACGGTGAGGAGAGGCGCCTCCCGCCGGTTCTCATAGCGCACGCCGGGCTGGAAGGTCCCCCTCCGGCGGGCAGGGGGGGCCATGCGCCGGGCGGAGAGCTCCTCCAACGCCTCCCGCCGCAGGGCGTTGAGGGCGGCGGCCGGAAGGGAGAGCCCCTCGTCCACCACCGAACGCACCCCCTCGCAGCGGTAGGGCGTGCCGCCGGTGCGGGAGAGCTGTTTCTCCACCCCCTCGGGGGTGAGGGGCTTGGTGCGGGCCGCCTCGGGGACAGGGCCCTCCACCGTGACCACGTTCTCTTGGTCGTCCTTCACGCCCACCTGGGCCGGCTCTCCCTTCCGGATGAGGGAGTAGAAGGTGATGGGCACCCGCTGGCTCTCCCCGTCCTCATAGGTCTGCCGGGCCAGGGCGAAGAGCTCCCGTGGCTCCTTCTGCTCCTCCCGGATGCCGAACATATCCGGTCCGGTCCGGCCCTGGTAGAAGCCCTGGGTAAAGCCCTGGCGGGAGAAGGCCTCGGTGAGCTGCCGCACTTCCTCGGCGGTGGGCTCCCGCCCCTCCTGGATGGCGGAGGCATAGACCCGGGTGATGACGGCCACATACTCGGGCCGCTTCATCCGGCCCTCCAGCTTCAGACAGGCCACCCCCATCTTCCGCAGCTCCCGCAGGTGTCCGGCCAGGGACATATCCTTGAGGGAGAGGGGGTTGCCGTCGGCCCTCCCGTTCCAGCCGTAGCGCATGCGGCAGGGCTGGGCGCACAGGCCCCGGTTGCCGCTGCGCCCGCCGATGACCGAGGACATGAAGCACTGTCCCGAGTAGCACATGCACAGGGCCCCATGGCCAAAGACCTCGATCTCGATGGGGGAGCGCTCACAGATGTAGGCGATGGCGTCCCGGGACAGCTCCCGGGAGAGCACCGCCCGGGTCATGCCGAAATCGGCCATCTTCTTCACGCCGTCCAGGTTGTGCGCCGTCATCTGGGTGGAGGCGTGGATGGGCACGTCCGGGGCGGCCTGGCGCACCATGCGCAGCACCCCCAGGTCCTGGACCAGAATGGCGTCCACGCCGATGTCGCTGGCGTCGGCGGCGCACGCGGCGGCCGCGGGCAGCTCCCGGTCTCCCAGCAGGGTGTTGAGGGTCAGATAGACCTTGCAGCCCCGGAGATGGCAGTAAGAAACCGCCGCCGCAAACTCCTCCCGGGTGAAGTTCTTCGCGTTGCGGCGGGCGTTGAAATCGCCGTATCCCATGTAGATGGCGTCGGCGCCGTTCTGTACGGCGGCATGGACGGCCTCCATGGAGCCGGCGGGTGAGAGCAATTCCAGCATACTTCCTCCTTTGTGGTATCTGGGATGGAGCGGGACAGAACACGGGATGGCCGTAGGCCGCCCCGCATCCTGTCCGGCGTCTTATTTCCGGTTCTGGAGCTTGAAGATCTCCCGCTTGGCCTCCGAGAGCTCCATTTTCAGCTTGGTGCCCTCCTCCAGGTACTCCTTGAGCTGGCGGCGCAGATTCTCCGACGCCTCCTGCTCCTTATAGTATTCATCGGCAATGTTCAGCGCCGCCAGCACCACGCTCTCCACCAGGGAAGCCCGGCCGCTGGAGAGCACCTCCTGCACTTTATTGTCCACATGACCGGCCACCCGGCGGACATAGTTTTCCTCCTCGGCGGCCACGATGGTATACTCCTGTCCCGCAATGGTGACTGTGATGTGGTTCCTCATAGCTGTGTCCTCCCGCCTGTTCTCTCGTTATAATTTATGTCAACCCAATAGCTCGGGTGTTCAGACTTGTCAATAGTATAACACACGCCGCTCCAACTAAAAAGCCTGATATTGTGAATTTTCCGGCCCGCAGGCCCTCCGGCCGGGCGGGAGGAAAAGATTTCTCCCACCGCCGCCTTTTCCCCCGGCAGATTTTGTGGTATGATAATGTGTAATTCTGTACTGGAAAGGGGGGAGGCTCCATGGCTGGAAAACTGCTCTATCCCGGCGCCATCCTGTCGCTCTCGGCCGACTGCGCCGACCGCCTGTGCACCGCGGGAAACGGGGACGCCGCGCTGCTCTATCTTCATCTGCTGCGCCGGGGGGGGGCGTTTGATCCCCGGCGGGCCGCCCACCTGCTCCACTGGCCCCCGGACCGGGTGGAGGGGGCTTTCGAGGCCCTGGTGAAGCTGGACCTGGCCGACCGGAGCGAGAAAGTCCCCCCTCCGGCCGCCCCCCAGGAGCCGGAGGAGCCGCCCGAGTACACCGCCGCCGATCTCACCCGGGAGCTGGAGGACGGCTCCTCCCCCTTCCCCGGGCTGGTGGGCGAGGTCCAGCGCCGCCTGGGGAAGATCCTCTCCACCTCCGACCTGAAGATGCTCTACACCCTCTACGACTTTCTCTCCCTCCCGGCGGAAGTCATCCTCCTGCTGGTCAACTACTGTGTGGAGGAGATGGAGCACAAATACGGTCCGGGCCGCAGGCCCCGCCTCTCCCAGATCCGCAAGGAGGGCTTTGTCTGGCGGCGTCTGGGGGTGGACACCTTTGAGGCCGCCGACGCCTATCTGCGCAAGCAGGCCACCCTGCGCACCCGCACCGCCGCCGTCCTGCCCCTGCTGGGCATCACAGGCCGCGCGCCGGTGGAGGCCGAGCGCAGATACATCGCCGCCTGGCTGGACATGGGCTTTGAGGACGGGGCCATCCGCCTGGCCTATGAGCGCACCGTCCTGCAAAAGGGCAATATGAACTGGCCCTATCTCAACTCCATCCTGAAGAGCTGGCACCAGAAGGGGCTGCACACGGTGGCCCAGGTCCAGGCCGGAGACTCCGGCCGACCCCGCGCCTCCTCCGCGCCCCAGCCCATGCCCGCGCCCCCCGGCGAGGCGGACCGCCGGGTCCGGGAGGACCTGGAGCGGATGCGGGAATACCTGCGCCAGCAGAGCGACGATCCCAAGGGAGGTTAAGTCATGGCATACGACTCCAATGTGCTCCGCCGGGCCGCGCAGCGGCTCTCCGAGGAGCGGCGGCTCCGGGAGGAGATGCAGGACCGCCGCCGGGCCGAGATCTATCAGAAGCTCCCCCAGGTGGCCCAGATCGACCAGCAGCTGCGCCGCACCATTGTGGACATCATTGCCGCCTCCCTGCGCAGCGGGGACGATCCCGCCCCTGCCATCGGGGAGGTCCAGCGCAAGAACCAGGCCCTTCAGGAGCGCCGGGCCCAGCTGCTCCTGGAAAACGGCTATCCCGCCGACGCGCTGGACGGCCGTCCGGCCTGTCCCACCTGCGGGGATACCGGCTGGGTGGGGGCCAATATGTGCTCCTGCCTGAAAAAGCTCTGCGCCCAGGAGCAGATCCGGGAGCTCTCCAAGCTCCTGGACCTGGGAGAGCAGTCCTTTGACGCCTTCTCCCTGGACTATTACAGCGACCGCCCCTGGCCTGGCGAGCTGGAGTCTCCCCGGGAGCGGATGGAGTTCATCCGGGACGTTTGCTACAACTATGCCAGCCGTTTCCCCAAATTCGTCTACCGAAACCTCTTCCTCACCGGCGCGCCCGGCCTGGGCAAGACCTTCCTCTCGGCCTGCATCGCCCGGGCGGTGGCCGAAAAGGGGTACTCCGTGGTCTATGACACGGCGGTGAACATCTTCGCCCGGTTTGAGGAGCAGAAGTTCTCCCGGGACGAGCTGGACATCCGGGACGCCCGGGATGAGACCCGGCGCTATCTCCACTGCGACCTGCTCATCCTGGACGACCTGGGCAGCGAGATGACCACGCCCTTTGTCCAGTCGGCCCTCTATACCCTGGTCAACACCCGTCTCACGGCGGGCCGGCGGACCGTGATCTCCTCCAACCTGTCCATGGACGAGGTGCGCCGCCGCTACTCCGGCCAGACCGCCTCCCGCCTGGAGGGGGAGTACCGGGTCCTGCCCTTCTACGGCGAGGATATCCGCCTGCTGCGCAAGCAGCGGCCAGTTTAACCATTTCTAAAGACAGGCCAGTCTGTGGGGAACGTGTATTTCTGCGCTTTGTGCCGCAGGAGCCTCGCAGAGTTCCGCCGTCCGCAGACGGCGGGAGAGGGTCAAATCGTGTTTTCCGGCGGCGTGTACGTCGGAAAACACACTTCCCAGGCCTCAAGTGTGCGAGCGAAAGCGAGTGCGCGCAGAGGCCTGCATCCCCTCGAAAAAATGCTTGCATTTTTGAGAAGCGTGTCGAAGTTTTTCGACACGCTGAAAAGCTGCCCGGGACCCTTTTTACAGGTCCCGGGCAGCTTTTGTCTTGGCACAGAGCGGTCTCCGCCTCCTCCAGCGTCCGGAATCCGGCGGACAGAGCTGTTGAGCTTCACGAATTGCACCGCTGGCCGCGAGTTTTATAGAGGGAACCTATCGTTCCTGCCCGGCAGGTCTCGGCTGGGAGCGGCTTCTCATCCAGGATTTCTTTCCGGCTCAATCGCCTTTTTCCAAAATCGCCCGGTACATCTCCTCGCTCCCCACGCGCCCCACAGCGGACAGGGAGACCTGATGGAAGTCAAAGAGTTCCCGGGCCAGGGCGCGGATCTGTTCCCGTTCCACTGCATCGTAGCCCCCGATGATCTCGTCCGGGGTGAGGACCCGGCCGTAGAGCAGCTCCCCCCGTCCCATATGGCTCATGCGGGCCTGGGGGGACTCCAGCCCCATGAGAATGTTGGCCTTGGCCTGCTCCCGGGCCCGGGAGAGCTCCTCCTCCGAGATCCCGTGCTCGGCATAGTCCCGTACGGCGGCGCAGATGGTGCGCAGGGCCTCCTCCTCCATCTCCCGCCCCAGGGCGGTATAGATGGCGAAGAGGCCGGTCTCGGCATGCCCCGCCGTGTAGGAGTAGACCGAGTAGCACAGCCCCCGCTTCTCCCGCACCTCCTGCCACAGCCGGGAGGACATCCCGCCGCCCAGGGTGGTGGAGAGGAGCTGGAGGGCAAAGCGCCGCTCATCCCCGTAGGGGAGGCCGGGGAAGGCCAGCGTCAAATGGTTCTGCTCAATGGCTTTCTTCTTGAGGGTGAAGGCCGCCCGGTAGGCCCCAGGCCGCCCGGCGGGGGACCTGCCCGGCTCCAGGGCCGAGAAGCGGGCCTTGAGCTCCTCTACATCCTGATTCCGGAAGCTCCCCGCCAGGGAGACCACGATCCGGTCCGGGCGGTAGTGCTCCCGCATATAGGTCCGCAGCCACTCGCCCGTCATTTTGCTGAGGGTGGCCTTCCGGCCCAGGATGGGCCGGGCCAGGGAGGAGCCCCGGTAGACCTCCAGCGCCAGCCGCTCAGCGCACAGGTCCTCGGGGTTGTCCTCGTACATGCCGATCTCCTCCAGAATGACCCCCCGCTCGGTCTCCACATCCTCCTCGGCAAAGCGGGAGGAGAAGAACATGTCGCAGAGAATATCGGTGGCCAGAGGCAGGTGGGCGTCCAGCACCCGGGCGTGAAAGCAGGTGCACTCCTTGGTGGTGAAGGCGTTGACCTGTCCGCCGATGGCGTCCATCTCCTCGGCCAGGGCGGCGGCGGTGCGCCGCTGGGTCCCCTTGAATACCATGTGCTCAATAAAATGGGCCGCCCCGTTCTCGCCCGCCTTCTCATGGCGGGAACCGGTGCCTACCCAGATGCCCAGCGCCGCCGAGCGCACGCCGGACACCGCTTCCGTGCAGATGCGCACGCCGTTGGGCAGTAAAATCGTCTGATCCATACAATTCCTTTCTGTTCCGCCCCTTTCACAGGGACATATGGTCGGATGGTGTCATTATAGCACCATCCCCCCGTCCCTGTCAGCAGGAAAGCTCCCCTTTTGACTGCCATTTCTCCCCCAAATTGTGCTATACTGGGGAAAATGCCATCCGGAAGGAAGCCGTCTCATGACCCATGATTTTCTCCCCCCAGAGTAAGCATCCCCGGCCATCCGTTCGGATGGCCGGGGATGTGTTTTGTCTATTGGCCGGCCCGGTTCACTCTCCACTTCCCGGAGAGATAATAGCCGACGATGACGCACAGGGAGCCGGCAGAGGCCACCGGTGCGCCCACACCCACGCCCATCATCCCCCAATCCAACACCAGCGAGAACAGAATACAGGCTGGAATGCGCAGAACCAGGGCGGACATAAGGTTGTTGGTCAGGGAAAAGGTCGTGTGCCCGCTGGCAATAAACAGGCCGTTAACGCAGAAGCAGAAGGGCACAAACAGGTAATCAAAGCAGAAGGTATTCATGTAGACCACGCCGTACCTCACCAGCTCCGGGTCCCGGTTGAACAGGGCGATGATCTCCGCCGGGAAGATCCGGGCCACCAGGAAGATGAGCGCACTGATGGCGGCCGCAATCCCTGTGCCGATCCAGCAGGTCTTGACCGCCCGGTCCCAGCGGTCAGCGCCGATATTCTGGGCGCAGATGGTGGAGATGGAGGCGGCCAGCGCCACGGCGGGCATGATCGCAAAGCCGTTGAACTTGGACACAACGCCCACCGCCGCCGAGGCGTTGACTCCGCCGATATAGTTGGTGAGCACCGTGATGATCAGGAAGGAGAAGCTGGTCACTCCGTTCTGCACGGCGGCAGGCAGGCCCAGCCGGAAAATCCGGCCCACATAGTGCCGGTCCACCCGGAGGGATTTGGGCTTAAAGTCAAAGACAAAGTTGTCCCGGGCCAGGGTCACCATGCACAGCACCACGCTCAGCCCCTGGGAGAATACAGTGGCGATAGCAGCGCCCAGCGCCCCCATGTGGAAGATGGCCACCAGCACATAGTCCAGCACGATATTGGTGACGCAGGCGATGAGCACAAAATAAAAGGGGCGCTTGGAGTCCCCCATGCCCCGCTGCACGGCGCTGAGCACATTGTAGGCAAAAATGAAAAGGATCCCCGTACAGGTCACCACCAGATAGCGGTTTGCCTCGTCAAAGGCCTCCTCCGGGGTCTGGATCAGCCGGAGGATGGGCACCCGCAGGAAGATCATCAGCGCCGTAATGATGACGCCCGCAATGAGCAGGGTGGTCATCAGGGTGGCCGTCACCTCCTCGATGGCTTTCCGGTCCCTGCGTCCCATCGCCTGGGCAATAAGGATGGTGCCGCCGGTACACAGCCCCACGACAATATTGGTCAGAATAAAGGTGATCTGGCTTCCGATATTGACCCCCGACATGCTGATATTGCCCGCAAAATTGCCCACAATGAGCATATCCGCCACGCTGTATAGGGACTGGATCAGGTTGGAGGCCAAAAAGGGCAGGGCAAACACAATGAGCTGTTTGACCACATGGCCCTCGGTCAGGTCTCTCTCGTAGCGGCTGTGCCGCTGCTTTTCTTCCTCTGGCATAGACAAATTCCTTTCCGCTCTCATTTCTCTCAAAAACTGCTGTTTTATTTAGAATATACGTTGGGATATGGGTTGTCAATCCCGTTGAACGCTCAACTAATTGGCGCAAGGATAAAAATTCCCCCGGATGCAGCGCGTCCGGGGGAATTGCGGGTTCTGGTTACTTGTACAGCTCGGTCAGGCGCACCAGGTGCTCGTAGCGCTCCTTGGCGGCCTGCTCGTTCTGAGCAAAGAGCTCCTTGGCTTCCTCGGGGAAGGAGCGGGTCAGGGAAGAGTAGCGGGCCTCGTTCATCAGGAACTCCTGATAGCCGCCGGCGGGGGCCTTGGAGTCCAGCGTGAAGGGATTCTTGCCCTCGGCCTTGGCCGCGGGGTTGAAGCGGAACAGGTTCCAGTAGCCGCACTCCACAGCCTTCTTCATCTCGCTCTGGCAGTTGGTCATGCCGCCCTTAATGGAGTGCATCTCACAGGGAGCATAGCCGATGATCAGAGAGGGACCGCGGTAGTTGACCGCCTCATTGATGGCCTTCAGGGTCTGAGCGGGGTTGGCGCCCATGGCCACCTGGGCCACGTAGACATAGCCGTACTGCATGGCGATCTCGGACAGGCTCTTCTTGGCCACCCGCTTACCGGCGGCGGCGAACTGGGCCACCTGGCCGATGTTGGAGGCCTTGGAGGCCTGGCCGCCGGTGTTGGAGTACACCTCGGTGTCAAAGACAAAGACGTTGACATCCTCGCCGGAAGCCAGGACGTGATCCAGGCCGCCGTAGCCGATGTCGTAGGCCCAGCCGTCGCCGCCGAAGATCCAGACGGCCTTCTTGGAGAGATACTCCTTCTCGGGCAGGATCTCCTGGCTGAAGCGGCACTCGGGGTCCTTCTCCAGCTCCTCCACCAGCTTGGCGGTGGCGGCCTGATTGGCCGCGCCGTCCTCCAGCGTGGCCAGGTACTCGTGGCACGCGGCGCGCTTGGTGTCGACGGTGGTGATCTCCTCCAGTTCGCGGATCTTGGCAATCAGGCGCTCCCGGATGGCCTTCTGGCCCAGGTACATGCCCAGACCGTGCTCGGCGTTGTCCTCAAACAGGGAGTTGGCCCAGGCGGGACCCTGGCCGCACTTGTTGATGGTGTAGGGAGAGGTCGCCGCGGGACCGCCCCAGATGGAGGAACAGCCGGTGGCGTTGGAGATATACATACGCTCGCCGCAGACCTGGGTCACCAGGCGGGCATAAGCGGTCTCGGCACAGCCGGCGCAGGAGCCGGAGAACTCCAGCAGAGGCTGTTTGAACTGGCTCTCTTTGATGGTGGCGGTGCCCTCCATGTCGGCCTTGGGCGCAACCTCGGCCACCATGTAGTCAAAGACCTTCTGCTGCTCGGCCTCCTGCTCCTGGGGCACCATGGTCAGGGCCTGCACGGGGCAGATCTTGGCGCACACACCGCAGCCCATGCAGTCCAGGGGAGAGACGGCAATGGCAAACTGATAGGTGCCCTTGCCCTTGCCGGCCTTGATCTCCACCGCCTTGGTGGCGGCGGGAGCCTTGGCGGCCTCCTCCCCGGTCAGGGCGTAGGGACGGATGGTGGCATGGGGGCAGACATAGGCGCACTGGTTGCACTGGATGCACTTGTTCTGATCCCAGGTGGGAACGCTGACGGCCACGCCGCGCTTCTCGTAGGCGGAAGCGCCCTGCTCGAAGGTGCCGTCCACATGGGCCTCAAACGCGGAGACCGGCAGGGAGTCGCCCTCCATCTTGTTGATGGGAGTGAGCAGATCCTTCACCATCTTCACGGTGGCGGGACGGCCGCTCAGCTCGGCGGTGCGGCCGCTGTCCTCGGCGGCAGCCCAGGAGGCGGGCACGTCGAACTTCTTGAAGGCGGTGGCGCCGGCGTCGATGGCCTTGTGGTTCATATCCACCACATCCTGGCCCTTCTTCAGGTAGGAGTGGGTGGCGGCGTCCTTCATATACTGGACGGCCTCGGCCTCAGGCATCACCTTGGCCAGGGCGAAGAAGGCGGACTGGAGAATGGTGTTGGTGCGCTTGCCCATGCCGATCTTGGCGGCCAGGTCGATGGCGTCGATGGTGTAGACCTGGACGTTATGCGCAGCAATGTAGCGCTTGGCCACGGCGGGCATATGCTTGTCCAGCTCTTCCGCGCTCCACTGGCAGTTGATGAGGAAGGTGCCGCCGTCCTTCACATCGCGGACCATGGGATAGCCCTTGATGATATAGGAGGGGTTGTGGCAGGCCACGAAGTCGGCCTTGTTGATATAGTAGGGGCTGCGGATGGCCTTGTCGCCGAAACGCAGGTGGGACACCGTCACGCCGCCGGTCTTCTTGGAGTCGTACTGGAAGTAGGCCTGGACGTACTTGTCGGTGTGGTCGCCAATGATCTTGATGGAGTTCTTGTTGGCGCCGACGGTGCCGTCGCCGCCCAGACCCCAGAATTTGCACTCGATGGTGCCCTCGGCGGCGGTGTTGGGACAGTCGTGCTCCGCCAGGGACAGGTTGGTCACATCGTCCACGATGCCGATGGTGAACTGACGCTTGGGCTCAGCCTTCTCCAGCTCCTCATAGACAGCGAACACGCTGCTGGGGGGAGTGTCCTTGGAACCCAGGCCATACCGGCCGCCAATGACGGTCTTGTCGGTGATGCCGGCGTTGGCCAGAGCGGTGATCACATCCAGGTACATGGGCTCGCCCTGGGCGCCGGGCTCCTTGGTCCGGTCCAGAACGGCGATCTTCTTGGCGGTGGCGGGGATGGCGGAGAGCAGCTTGTCGGCCCGGAAGGGGCGGTACAGGCGGACCTTCACCAGACCCACCTTCTCGCCGTGGGCGTTGAGGTAGTCAATGACCTCCTCCGCCACGTCGCAGATGGAACCCATGGCGATGATGACGCGGTCAGCGTCGGCCGCGCCGTAGTAGTTGAAGAGCTGATAGTTGGTGCCCAGCTTCTCGTTGACCTTGCCCATGTACTCCTCGACAATGCCGGGAACGGCGTCGTAGTACTTGTTGCTGGCCTCGCGGTGCTGGAAGAACACGTCGCCGTTCTCGTGAGAACCGCGCATGACAGGGTGCTCGGGGTTCAGAGCGCGCTTACGGAACGCCTCCACAGCGTCCATGTCGACCATCTCTTTGAGATCGTCATAATCCCAGATGGCGACCTTCTGGATCTCGTGGGAGGTGCGGAAGCCGTCGAAGAAGTTGATAAAGGGAACACGGGATTTGATCGCCGCCAGATGGGCCACTGCAGCCAGGTCCATGACCTCCTGCACATTGCCCTCGGCCAGCATGGCAAAACCGGTCTGGCGGCAGGCCATGACGTCGGAGTGGTCACCGAAAATGTTCAGCGCGTGGCTGGCCACGGTACGGGCAGACACGTGGAACACACAGGGCAGCAGCTCGCCGGCGATCTTGTACATATTGGGGATCATCAGCAGCAGACCCTGGGAGGCCGTATAGGTGGTGGTCAGGGCGCCGGCGGCCAGAGAGCCGTGGACGGTGCCGGCGGCGCCGGCCTCGGACTCCATCTCGATCACCTTGACAGTGGTGCCGAAGATATTCTTACGGCCCGCGGCGGCCCACTGGTCCACATTGTCGGCCATGGGGCTGGAGGGGGTGATGGGGTAGATACCCGCAACCTCGGTAAAGGCGTAGGATACATGGGCGGCCGCTGTATTGCCGTCCATCGTTTTCAGCTTACGAGCCATGAAACGATTCCTCCTTGTGTGTTTTCCTTTTCAGCAGCGACTTTATTCTATCACCAACCATTCTGTTTGTAAATCGCCCTCCCCCAGAAAAAACATCTTTCATTAAAGAATCGCGATTATAAATTATAATTCCCGGATTAATCAATTAAACTTACTGTTTCAATTGAAAAAAGCATATAAATACGATATGATAAACGCGGGTTTTTTCTTTTTAGCAAATGGGGATCAGGGACAGCGTTTTTTCATTCCGCTCGGATCCCCGGATGATATTACCTCTATGATCTGCTAAGCGACGTCCTTTCATACCGTTACTGTTTTGGAAAAAGGTGGAGTCAAAATGTTCTGTCATGTGCGCTCCCTGGGTCTTCAGGGGCTCAATGGATATGAAGTCCTGGCCGAGTGTGACCTCTCCAACGGCCTGCCCGCCTTTGACGTGGTGGGTCTGCCCGACGCGGCGGTGAAGGAGGCCCGCAACCGGGTGCGCTCGGCCGCCAGGAACTGCGGGTTTTCCTTTCCCGTCTCCCGCATCACAGTCAATCTGGCCCCCGCCGACCGGCGGAAGGCGGGCACGGTCTATGACCTGCCCATGCTGGTGGGCATTCTGGCGGCGGGTGGACAGCTTCCGCCCCCGCCGGCGGGGGCGGCTTTTGTCGGAGAGCTCTCTCTGGCCGGGGCGCTGCGCCCGGTGACCGGGATGCTGCCCATGGCCCTGGCGGCCCGCCGGGCGGGGATCACCTCCCTCTATGTCCCCGCCGACTCGGCCCCCGAGGCCACCCTGGCCGGCGGCCTCACCGTCTACCCGGTGGAGGATGTGGGGCGGCTGGTGCGCCATCTGCGGGGGGAGGAGCCCCTTGTCCCCGCCCCCCGCTGGGTCCCCGGCGATCCCTCCATGGCCGAGCTGGACTTTGCCGACGTGAAGGGGCAGGACCAGGCCAAGCGGGCCCTGGAGATCGCCGCAGCCGGGGGACACAACCTGGCCATGATCGGCCCGCCCGGCTCGGGCAAGTCCATGCTGGCCCGCCGCCTGCCCTCCATTCTGCCAAGGCTCAGCGAGCGGGAGGCTCTGGAGGCCACCCAGGTCCATTCCGTCCTGGGGCTCACCTCCCGGGAGGCCCCCATGGTGACCCGCCGTCCCTTCCGCGCCCCCCACCACAGCATCTCCGCCACCGGCATGGCCGGGGGCGGTTCCCCTATCCCGCGGCCGGGGGAGATCTCGCTGGCCCACAACGGTGTGCTCTTCCTGGATGAGCTGCCCGAATTTCACAAGGATGTGCTGGAATCCCTCCGCCAACCCCTGGAGGAGGGCCGGGTGCAGATCGCCCGGGCCGCCGCCAGCGAGATTTTCCCCAGCCGCTTCATGCTGGTGTGCGCCATGAACCCCTGCAAATGCGGCTGGCATGGCCAGCCCGGCGGCCGGTGCCGCTGCTCGGAGGGGGAGGTCAAGCAGTATCTGGGCAAGCTCTCCGGCCCCCTGCTAGACCGGGTGGACCTCTATGTGGAGGTCCCGGCCCTGGGCTTTGATGAACTCTCCCGCCGCTCCCAGGGGGAGCGCTCGTCGGTCATCCGCGCCCGTGTGGAGGACGCCCGGGCGCGCCAGGGCGCGCGCTTTGGTCCGGACGGCCCCGACTGCAACGCCCACATGGGTCCCCAGGAGATCCAGCGCTTCTGTCCCCTGGACCCGGCAGGACAGGACATTATGCGCGGGGCCTTCCAGCGGCTGGGCCTCACCGCCCGGAGCTATGACCGCATCCTGCGGGTGGCCCGCACCATCGCCGATCTGGACGGGGCGGAGGAGATCCAGGTCCCCCACCTGGCCGAGGCGGTGCAATACCGGGAGAGTTCCTATTTCCGCCGCTGAATTCAAAAACGGCCTGTATTTTAGAGAGACTAAAATACAGGCCGTTTTTTCTATTGGATCAGCCAGCGGCGGACCAGGTCAAAGGCGTTGTGGGCGGCGGCGGTGCGCACCCGCTCCCGTCCGCTGCCCGCGTGGAGCTCCCGCACCCGGGTCCCCTCCGCCGTGGCGATGGCCACATAGACCAGTCCCACCGGATTGCCCCGCTCGTCGGAGTCCGGTCCGGCCACTCCGGTGGTGGAGACCGCGATGTCGCAGCCCAGGACGCGCCGGGCCCCCTCCGCCATGGCGCGGGCCACCGGCCCGCTCACCGCGCCGTGCTCCTCCAGCAGGGCATGGGGTACGCCCAGGACCCCCTCCTTGACCGCGTTGGTATAGCTCACCACGCCGCCACGGAACACCGCGGAGGAGCCGGGCAGGTCGGTCATGCGCTTGGCGATGAGGCCCCCGGTGCAGCTCTCGGCGCTGCCCAGGGTCAGCCCCCGCTCCCGCAGCAGGGAGAACACCGCCTCCTCCAGGGAGGCGATGTCCGCGCCGTAGATCTTGTGGCCGAAGAGGGCGCGCAGCTCCTCCTCCACCGGGGCGATGAGAGCCCGGGCTTCTTCCTCTGTGGATGCCTTGGCCGTGATGCGCAGCTCGCACTCCCCCTCCTTGGCATAGGGGGCCAGGGTGGGGTTCTCCATGGCGTTCATCTTCTCCCGCAGCAGCTCCTCCATCCCCGACTCGCCGATCCCGAAGAGCTTGAGGGTGCGGGAGACGATGGCCCCCTCGGACAGGCTCCGGAGATAGGGGGCCGCCCGGTGGCGGAACATGGCGGTACACTCCCGGGGCGGGCCGGGCAGCATGAGGACATGGACGCCGTCCGCCTCAAAGGCGCAGCCCGGGGCCGTGCCCCAGTCGTTCTGAAACACCACGGCCCCCTCGGGCACGTAGAACTGCTGGGTGTTGTTGGCGGTCATCTCCCGCCCGATCGTTTGGAAAAAGGTGCGGCAGCGGGCCTCGGCCTCGGCGTTGTACACCAGCTTGCGGCCAAAGCACTCGGCCAGGACGTTTTTGGTCAGGTCGTCACAGGTGGGTCCCAGCCCTCCGGTAGTGATGATGAGGTCGGCCCGGGACCTGGCCAGCTCCACGGCGGAGCGGAGCCGCCCGGGATTGTCCCCCACCACGGTGTGGTAGTAGACGTTGATCCCCAGCGCGGAGAGCCCCTGGGAGAGCATCTGGGCGTCGGTATTGGCGATGTTGCCGAGCAGCAGTTCCGTACCGACTGCAATCAATTCCGCGGTATGTGACATGAAACCACTTCCTTTTTTCATCAAAAGAGCGCCGTCCCGGAGAACGGCGGCGGAGCGGGGGCGCCGTCAGGGGTCGATCTTGATCCGCTCGATGCCCTCCACGGCCTGGGCCACCATGGCTTCGACGTCCAGCTCCGCCTCGGCGGCCTCGATCTCCCCGGGCAGAGGGCGCAGGCGGGGATGGCGGGGGGTAAAGACGGTGCAGCAGTCCTCATAGGGCAGGATGGAGGTCTCAAAGGTGTTGATCTTCCGGGCGATGGTGACGATCTCCTCCTTGTCCATGCCCACCACCGGGCGCAGGATGGGGAGGGAGCACACGGCGCCGGTGGCCTTCATGGCCTCCATGGTCTGGCTGGCCACCTGGCCCAGGCACTCGCCGGTGACGATGGCCCCGGACTTGGTGCGCTCGGCCACCTTCTCGGCAATGCGCATCATAAAGCGGCGCATGAGGATGGTGAAGAGCTCCTCGGGGCACTTGCGGCGCAGCTCCTCCTGGATGGCGGTGAAGGGCACCACATGGACCATGAGCCGTCCGCACCAGGGGGTGAGGAGCTTGGCCAGGGTGAGCACCTTCTGCTTGGCCTCCTCCGAGGTATAGGGGTAGGAGAAGAAGTGGACCATCTCCAGGGCGATGCCCCGCTTGGCGATCATCCAGGAGGCTACCGGGGAGTCGATGCCGCCCGAGAGCAGGCTCACCGCCCGGCCGTTGATGCCCACGGGCAGGCCGCCCGCGCCGGGCTCGGGATCGGCGTGGACATAGGCCGCATAGTCCCGCACCTCCAGATAGACGGTAAGTTCCGGATGGTGCACGTCCACCTTCAGGTTGGGATAGCGCTCGTCCAGCTCTCCGCCCACATACTGGGAGAGCTGGATGGAGGTCATGGGGAAGGTCTTGTCGGCCCGCTTGGACTCCACCTTAAAGGTCCGGGCGGCGGCGAGCCGGTCCCCCAGGTACTCCTGGGCGGTCTGGAGCATGGCGTCCCTGTCCTTGGCGCAGGCCCGGGCCCGGGAGAGCCCCACCACGCCGAAAAGGCGCTTCATGGCCTCATAGGCCCCGTCCAGGTCGCAGGAATCCTCCTGGGGCTCCACATACAGCGTGGACTGCTTGGTGTAGACCCGGAACTTGCCGAAGGGCCGCAGGCGGCGCTGGGCGTTTCCGATGAGCTTGTCCTCAAAGCTGCGGCGGTTGAGCCCCTTGAGCACGATCTCGCCCAGCTTGAGCAGAATGATTTCATCCATGGATGCAACTCCTTTATCTCAATAATCTCCCATTCCTCCCGGAGCGGGCAGGAATGCAGGGATCTCGCGGGTCAGCAGATCCATCCGCTGCCCAGCACCACGTCGCCGTCGTAGAATACCGCCAGCTGCCCCGGCGTGGGGGCCCGGGCCGGGGTGAGCATCCGGATCTCCACCGCGTCCCCGTCGGGGCGGAGGACGGCGGGGGTCTCCAGCTTGGAGTGGCGCAGGCGCACGGTGCACGCCCGCTCGTCCTCCAGCCCCGGCAGAGCGATCCAGTTCAGATCGGCGCACCGGGTCCGGTCGGCATGGAGGTCGCCCCCGTCGGAGAGCATCACCTCGTTGGTCTCCGGCCGGATGGCCGAGACGAAATACCGGTGGGGGCCCGACACGCCCAGTCCCCGCCGCTGGCCCAGGGTATAGTGGTGGATGCCCTTGTGCCGGCCCAGGACACGGCCCTCCCGGTCCACAAAGTTGCCGGGAGGCGGCGTATTCCCCCGGCGGTCCAGCCAGGCGGCATAGTCGCCGTCGGGGATGAAGCAGATCTCCATAGAATCCGGTTTATCGGCCACGGTCAGGGCCGCCTCTCCCGCCAGGGCGCGGACTTCCCGCTTCTCAAATTCCCCCAGGGGGAAGATCACCCGGCGCAGGATGTCCTGGGGCAGGCGGGAGAGCATATAGGACTGGTCGTTGGACGGCCGTCCCTTCCGCAAGAGCGCCCGGCCGTCCGCCCCCGTCCCCCGGCGGGCATAGTGGCCCGTGGCCACATAGGGCGCGCCCAGGCGGTCGGCCAGGGCCAGCAGGGCAGGAAATTTCACCATGGGGTTGCACAGGGCGCAGGGCAGGGGGGTCTTGCCCGCCAGGTAGGTCTGGGCAAAGGGGGTGCATACCCGCTCCTCCAGGGCGTCCCGGATGTCGGCCGTTTCAAAGGGCAGGCCCAGCTCTTCCGCCACGGCGGCCGCGTCCCCGCCGCCGCCCAGGCCGATGTCCAGCCACAGGCAGGTAACGTCGTACTCCTCCCGCAGCAGACGGGCCGCCATGGCGGAATCCACGCCGCCCGACAGGCCCAGTACCAGTTTTTCTCTCATGAGTCACTCCAATCCAGTTTCATCGTTGTCAGATCTGATCGGGCTCCAGCCGCCGGAGCGGGGCCCAATGGCAAGGGACGCATGGCATCCCTTCCTTTCTGCGGTCCTCACCGCTCCAGCGCCACCAGAAGCACCGCCAGATCGGCGGGGCTCACGCCGGAGATCCGGCTGGCCTGGCCCAGGTTCAGGGGCCGGATGCGCTGGAGCTTCTGCCGGGCCTCCAGCCGAAGCCCCTCCATATGTTCATAGTCCAGGTCCGGGGGGAGGGGACGGCCCTCCAGCTTGCGCATCTCCTCCACCTGGCGGAGCTGCTTGTCAATGTATCCCTGGTATTTGACCGCGATCTCCACCGCCTCGGCCGCGGCTTCGGGCAGGGACGGGCGATCCGGGTCAAAGGGGGCGAGGTCCCCGTACCCGATCCGGGGCCGCCGGAGCAGATCGGCCAGCCGGGCCCCGTTGGGGGCGGGGGCCTCCCCATGGCCGGCCAGCATGGCGTCTAGGGCGGGGGAGGGGGCGGCCCCGGTGTGCTCCAGGCGCTTGCGCTCCCTCTCCACGGCGGCGTATTTCTCCAACACCCGGCGGTAGCGCTCCTCGCTCACCAGTCCCACCGCGTGTCCCACAGGGCACAGGCGCTGGTCCGCGTTGTCCTGGCGGTGGAGAAGGCGGTACTCGGTGCGGGAGGTCATCATGCGGTAGGGCTCCTGGGTGCCCTTGGTCACCAGGTCGTCGATGAGAACGCCGATGTACCCCTGGTCCCGGCCGATGACCATGGGGGGACGGCCCAGCAGCTTCCGCGCGGCGTTCACCCCGGCCACAAAGCCCTGCCCCGCCGCCTCCTCATAGCCGGAGGAGCCGTTGAACTGCCCCGCCCCGTAGAGCCCCCGGACCACCTTGCTCTCCAG
>ENA-UERZ01000546-UERZ01000546.1-human-gut-metagenome-genome-assembly--contig:-NODE-546-length-38029-cov-9.618966_pt1 | contig 38029 bp, 37 predicted proteins | sample MGYA00242997_ERZ507998 | MGnify/ENA primary metagenome ERZ507998 (study PRJEB26167, sample SAMN06115470) | human gut metagenome | host: Homo sapiens | place: China:Henan | collected 2016-06-23 | study... | reverse complement strand
GTAAATTCAGCTTCACTGAACGACCTGATTCCCGACGCTTCGGAAACGATTACCCAACAACCTAATGTGAAAGTGAATTGCATCATGAATCTGACAGGAATTCTCTGGCGTCCTAACATCAAGTTGGGAATTGAACTCCCCAATGAACGGGACGAGATACAGACACTGGTACGCAATTATATCAGTACAGACGAACAGATGAACATGCAAATTCTCTACCTATTGGGCATTGGCAAGTTCTATCCGCAGGAAAGTACCGGAGGTACCCAAAACTCCAACATGACATCATCGGCCCTGTTCTCTACCCTATCTGGACAGTTAAACAATCTGTTGTCACAAGTATTCGATAACAACAACTGGAACATCGGCACTAATCTCAGTACAGGTGACAAGGGTTGGACGGACATGGAAATAGAAGGCATCTTATCCGGGCAGTTGCTGAACAACCGCTTGCTAATCAACGGGAATTTCGGCTACCGGGACAATCCATTGGCAAATACCAACTTCATTGGAGACTTTGAAGCAGAATGGTTACTCAACCGTTCGGGAGACATACGCCTAAAAGCATACAATGAAACGAATGACCGCTATTATACGCGAACCAACCTGACTACACAAGGAATCGGTATCATGTATAAAAAGGACTTCAATAAATGGAGTGAGCTTCTTTTTTGGAATAAATGGAAACTGAGAAACCTGAGACGGAAGCAAGCTGCCGCTAAGGACAGCATACCGAATGATTCGGTGAAAGAGACCCAAAAAGCGAAATCGGAAATGAAAAGAGAGCATCCAATGTAATGCTCTCTGTCTTTTTACTGATGACAAAACTACCAAATAGAAATGAAACAGCTCTTAGAGTAAAACTTGCTAAATGCGCCGAAAGAGCATTTCATTTAGAAACTTTTGTCGACAATCACCTTTCCGAAAGGAGTCAAAGCGAGTCCGGCTAACTTAAAGTGCTGCTTTCCAAACGGTATACCGATAATGGTAATACAAAGCAAAATCCCCCACCCCAAGTGAGAGAGGCTGATCCAAATTCCACCTAGAAACAACCAGATGATATTCATTATGATACTGAGGCAACCTCCAGAATCAGGAGTACTTCTCACCTCTTTGCCAAATGGCCATAAAGCAAGTCCGGCCAATTTCAATGTCTGAAAGCCGAATGGAATACCAATAATGGTAATCATCATTAAAAGACTTGAAATAAGATATTCTATCGCAGTAAAGATGCCGCCACAAAGCAGCCAGATAAGATTTAACAATGGATTCATAGAATTATCAGATTAATGATAAAAAAGAAAAAGGTCGGAAGTTCACATTTCGGGTACCTCCAACCTTTTCTTTCTATACCTTATATTAATGATTAATAAGAACGAGCAAATATCACACGGCAAGCAGACGGTTTTCCTGTCACCATACACTTACCCGGCTCTTTGTCACCTTCAACAAACGATTCGAACGGAATGCAACGAATCGTCGCCTTTGTCTCCTCTTTGATCTTTTCCTCCGTCTCCACTGTTCCATCCCAGTGAGCCAGGATAAAGCCGCCTTCTTCGATTTTCTCCTTAAACTCATCATAGCTATCCACCGTAGTGATACGTGAGTCACGATAAGTACGTGCTTTCTTATAGATGTTAGCTTGGATCTCTTCCAGCAGATTCTGAACATACGTCTCAATTCCATCGCAAGTCACAGTCTCTTTTTCCAGAGTATCACGACGCATTACCTCCATCGTATTGTTCTCCAAGTCACGTCCACCCATCACCAGACGAACAGGCACACCCTTCAATTCATAATCGGCAAATTTAAAGCCCGGACGTTTATTGTCAGCATTATCATATTTCACTGAAATGCCCAATTGCTTCAATCTTGCCACAATACCTTCTACCTTAGCATCAATCAACTTCAACTGCTCGTCATTCTTATAGATAGGAACGATCACTACTTGGATCGGAGCCAGATGCGGAGGAAGTACCAGACCGTTATCATCCGAGTGAGTCATGATCAGTGCCCCCATCAGACGGGTAGAAACACCCCAAGAGGTAGCCCATACATATTCAAGCTTGTTCTCTTTATTTACAAACTGAACATCGAATGCTTTTGCGAAATTCTGTCCCAAGAAGTGTGAAGTACCACTCTGCAATGCCTTACCATCCTGCATCATTGCCTCGATGGTATACGTGTCAAGTGCACCGGCAAAGCGCTCATTAGCCGATTTCACACCTTTAACTACCGGAACTGCCATATACTTCTCTGCAAATTCGGCGTATACATTCAACATACGGATAGCCTCTTCTTCCGCCTCTTCGCGCGTTGCGTGTGCTGTATGACCTTCCTGCCACAAGAATTCCGCAGTCCGGAGGAATAATCGCGTACGCATTTCCCAACGGAAAACGTTAGCCCACTGATTACATAAAATAGGCAGATCACGATATGACTGGATCCAGTTTTTATAAGTATTCCAAATGATTGTTTCAGAAGTCGGACGAATAATCAACTCTTCTTCCAATTTTGCAGCAGGATCGACCACCACACCCGAACCATCTTCGGCATTTTTCAGGCGATAATGTGTTACTACGGCACACTCCTTGGCAAAGCCTTCTACGTGTTCAGCTTCACGACTCAGAAATGATTTCGGAATCAGCAACGGGAAATAAGCATTAACGTGTCCGGTTTCTTTAAACATGTCGTCCAGCTGACGCTGCATTTTCTCCCAAATAGCGTATCCGTAAGGCTTAATCACCATACATCCACGCACAGCCGATTGTTCTGCCAAATCGGCTTTCACCACCAAATCATTGTACCACTGCGAATAGTTTTCGCTGCGTTTGGTCAGGTCTTTCAGTTCTTTTGCCATTATATTTTTCTTCTTTTAAAGTTTTCTATCTTCAAAACAGGATGCAAAAATACTAAAAATGGGTGAACTGTGCTCATTCTTTATCTATAATTTTAAGAGAGGTCATACCAAGGTTATATATAAATCAGCCGGTTTATGAATCGACAACCGACCGGTTTATGGTTTCTCTAAAGACAAGAGATCACCATTTCCTGCCCTTCTCTTCCAACGGGAACCATACATATTAGAGAATTAACGCATTCTTTATCACCCAAAGAACAGATCGTCAAAACAAAGAGTTGCTTATGAACGTACCTAACTTTTCACCGGTTCATTGATACCAAATCCGAAAAGAGCAAAATCTCCCTTTACCGGATCATCCGGCCATATCTCCCGCAACGCATCAGTAATGCAACGTGCTGTTTTCAGGCATTTACGTGCATTGGTCAATCCAAGATCAGTCGAGATGCGATGTACATGAGTGTCAAGAGGGATAATTAGATCTGAGGGACTGAAACTCCGCCAAATACCGAGGTCGACAGGAGAATCCCTACGAATCATCCAACGCAGAAACATACACATTTTCTTTGCTTCGGAAGCACTTGACAAAGCAGGCATCCCATTGATATGTCCGAACACCGATTGCAATCTTTCCAATGGCGTACCGGAAGAGAGAGAATGGCACAAATAGGATTCCAGATCCCCATGCTCCCGGTAGGCAGCATACAAAGTCTGGCAGAGTATATAGAAATCATTCCAGGAGTAATAGCGATAAAAACTGGATGTTACTCCCCGATATTTCCTCCATTCTTCACTTAATATATATCGATATGGAGCATTCAGGAAAAGCTCGTGATCAATCCGGTCACCACTTTTGATAATGGCCTTTCTATTACCGGTAGCGATCCAGGAAGCGATCAGTCCGGAGATCTCAACATCAGCTTTATCAGTATACCGATGGGGAAACTGTATCGGATCATCCATAATAAATTCTTCCACCTCATATTTATCCGCTAAAAGCAAAAGCTTTTCCTTTAGTTCTTGTTTCATATAGATTTTAAAAACTGTACATTAAAAAAACGCCACAGATTGTATGGATTCATACAGAAATATGGAAATAAGTCTGTGGAAATCCATAGAATCTGTGGTGAACAAGCCTTTTGCTACAAAGGCTTATAAGTTTATTTACTAAAATCTCTCGGAGCAGGTACCGGAGGCAACGGTTTACGATCTTTAAGCTGTTTCATAACCTCTTCGATGGCTCTGTTCAGTTGCTGGTCTTCTCCATTCCACTCCTTCACCGGATCATTGTCAATCAAAATATCCGGATCTACTCCATGGTTCTCAATAATCCATTTCCCGGTCTTCGGGTCATAGCTCGTAAAGAATGGCACACGTATGTCCGTACCATCCATGTATGGCAATGATCCGCTGATACCCACAATGCCTCCCCAGGTACGAGTTCCTATCAACTTACCCAAGCCAAGTGCGCGGAAGCCCCACGGGAACAGGTCGCCATCTGAAGCGGAGTATTTATTAATCAAACAAACCTTCGGTCCCACCTGTACAGCATCAGGCACTGTTCCCACATGGCTGGTACCTCTACCCATAGTCAGACGATAAGGTTCACGGGAAAGACGTTCCAAAATCATTGGTGAAACATTACCTCCACCATTGGCACGATCATCGATAATCAACCCTTCTTTATCAAGTTGCGGATAGAAATAGCGGGCAAACTCGTTCAAGCCTTCCGGCCCCATATCCGGAATATAAATATATCCGATACGTCCGTTGGAAGCCTGGTCCACCTTCTTTATATTATCCTGTACCCAATTGTAATGTATCAAAGGATATTCATTGGCAAGCGGACTGATCACAACCTTACGTGCTCCGGAAAGCTGAGGTTTGACATTCAGCGAAATTTCAGTAGGTATCTCTGCTTTACCCACCAGTAAAGAATACATATCTTTAACTGTATTAGTCGGCACACCGTCAATAGCTACGATGTACTCTCCCACTTTCACATCAACACCCGGTTCCGTAAGCGGAGAGCGCAGTTCTTTGCTCCAAGATGCTCCGGGGAATATCTTCTCCAGACGGAAAAAGCCACTCTTGTCGCGAGTTATTTCCGCACCAAGCAAGCCGGTATTGATCCGTTTGGGCTGTTCCGTTTCTCCCGGATTGACATAAGCATGCCCACAGTTCAATTCACCTATCATCTCACCGATAATGTAATTCAGGTCTAAACGAGTTTTAACGTAAGGCAGCAAGACCGCATATTTTTCTTTAATTGCTTTCCAATCTACACCGTGCATGCTCTCCTGATAGAATCCGTCACGATAGGCACGCCAAGCTTCATCAAAAATTTGTGCCCACTCTTTCGGATAATCCACAGTAATCTTCATATTGCTTAAATCGACCGGAGCGGTCAGTTCTGTCTTACCCGAAGGAAGATTGGTCACATAAATCTGACGGCCTTTAAAGAAAAGTGCCTTCTTACCATCGTAAGTAACATCCATCGAAGCTCCATCGGCAATCGATTCCTCTTTCTGACTTGCCAAGTCATACATTTTCGTACCACCGCGTCCCCAGTAGTACACCTTGTTGCCATCCGAATAGAAGTTACCATAATAAGACGGAGACAAGGGCAAGCGAACGATGCGATCGGTAATGCCATCCGGATCGAACTTCACCAACGAAGCATCGGCCACTTCCTTCTTATCTGCCGGTTTCTTATCCCCGCTTTTGGGGGTAGCATTAGATACAGCCACTTCCGCATCTTTCTGCATGAAAGGAGACGATGTATCCTTAGACAGCAAAGCGATGTACACACCATACATATTATTATATACATGGTTCCATTCCAATGATCCGTAAGTCGGGTTAAAATCACGGGCAGAAGAGAATATCAGATACTTTCCATCGGCACTGAACACCGGAGAAGAAGAGTTATACCATTTGTCGGTCACCGGATATTCTTTCTTTTCCGCAATGTTGTAGACATATACGACATTGATTTCATTTTTACCCATCCGTGTATAAGTCAACCACTCACTGTCCGGAGAGAAAGTAACTCCACCCGGCACTCCCACCGGATCTTGCAATAATAAAGAAACTTTCCCGGAAGCCACATCCAGCAGATTAACTCGGTTCTTACGATCCATATACACTATCTTCTTAGAATCCGGACTCCATTTAAAGTCACGGATATATGTATCGTTCTTATGAGTTAACTGCATCGGTTCGCCACCTGCCGCATTCTGCAGATAAAGTTCGGTTTCCCCTGTGGCATCAGAGATATAAGCAATCTGTGTTCCGTCCGGTGACCACTGTGCATCACGATCGTGAGCTCCCGGCGAACGAGTTATATTTTTTGTAACCCCTTTCTCTACCGGCAGATTGAATACTTCACCCCGGCTTGTCACTACCATCCGTGCTCCATCCGGTGAAAGGCTGGCCGCAGTCACATAATTCGCTCCCTCTTTCAAATCGGTGCGGGCATAGATATTATCAGAAGCCAGTGTAATGTTTACCTTTTCAGCTTTCCGGGCCGCAGCATCCATCTTATAAATATATCCGCCGTTTTCAAAAACGATGGTATTGCCATGGACGCTTGGGAATTTCACATCATACTCAGTGAAGTTCGTCACCTTTGCAGTCTGTTTGGTCTTCGTATTGTATGCGAAGATATTCATTATACGGTCACGGTCGGAAAGGAAAAAGATTTCATCGCCAATCCACATCGGAAAAATGTCCTGAGCTACATTATTGGTTACATTCTCCACTGTTTTGTTTCCCGGATTATACACCCAGATATCATCGGCCATACCGCCTTTATAATACTTCCAGGTACGAAATTCGCGCATCACCCGGTTGTATGCCAATTGTTTTCCGTCCGGTGAATAGTTGCAAAAGCCTCCCTCGGGAAGAGGAATGACTTCTGACAATCCGCCTTCTTTGTCTACTGTAAAGAGTTTACCGGAGAATCCGTCGCTGATGCGATTACGATACACGATACGTTGTCCGTCCGGAGTCCATGTCATAACAATGTTGTTAGGTCCCATACGGTCACCCAAGTCGTCACGGCTATTGGTAGCCGTGTAGGTTATCCGTAGTGGTTCGCCACCCGTTGCAGGCATGGTATACACTTCTGTATTTCCATCGTACTGCCCGGTGAATGCAATCGTTTTGCCGTCCGGAGAAAACCGGGGAAACATTTCGTATCCCACATGGGAAGTCAGGCGTTGTGCTTCACCTCCCGAAGCAGGCACTTTATACAAATCGCCCGCATACGAAAATACGATCTCATTTCCGTTCGTAGCGGGGAAACGCAACAACCGTGCTTCTCCTGCAGCCGACAGCAGCATAGGAGCACCTGCCAGAACGAAAATAGATAGGATTAGTTTCTTGTTCATGTGATTATCTATTAAATTGATTCACAAAGGTAAGAAAAGAACAAAGAGTGACAGAAGAAATACATAAAAAAACCGCAGATCCATCATTCTTTTCCTACAAAAAGACTGGAGAAATCTGCGATATTCTATTTTAGTTGAGGAGATAAACTTTTGAGCGGTAGGCGAGGGTCGAACTCGTGACCTGCGGCTTGGGAAGCCGCCGCTCTGCCAACTGAGCTACTACCGCATGTGTTGCTTTTATTTTGTAAAGCCATGCAAAGATAAATATTGTTTCCGAAATACCCATAGCAATGGCACAATATTTTGTATCCGGGAATGAAAATATAAAATATTACCGTACATTTGCTAACCGAAAATACACAGATAGATTCATGAAACAGATCATACTCATCACCGGAGGAGCCCGTTCGGGCAAAAGCAGCTATGCCGAACGCCTGGCGTTATCCCTCTCTCCTAATCCGGTTTACTTGGCCACCTCACGTATCTGGGACGAAGAATTTCGTCAAAGAGTATTGCGCCATCAAGCCAACCGCGGACCGGAATGGACCAATATAGAAGAAGAAAAAGAATTGAGCCGCCACTCTTTGGAGGGGCGTGTAGTGCTGATCGATTGTGTAACCCTCTGGTGCACCAATTATTTCTTTGATCTCGAAGCAGACACCGACAAGGCACTGACTGCTGTTAAAGCCGAGTTTGACCGACTGATACAACAGGACGCGACCTTTATTTTTGTCACCAACGAAATCGGCATGGGAGGAACTTCAGAAAACCTGATACAACGAAAATTCACTGACATGCAAGGATGGATGAACCAGTATATAGCCTCCCGGGCCAATCGGGTAATACTAATGGTATCGGGGATTCCTGTGAAAGTAAAAGACGAAAAGTAAATGATAGAATAACCCTTATAAAATGAAAACATTTCAAATCACCAGACCGGACGAAACCATCCGGGAAGCACTGACCGACAAAATAAATAATCTGACCAAGCCCAAAGGCTCTCTGGGAACACTTGAAGAACTGGCCTTGCAGATCGGGCTTATCCAGCAAACACTTACTCCCGAGCTGAGACATCCTCAAAATATCATATTCGCAGCCGATCATGGCATTGTCGACGAGGGAGTCAGCCTCTCTCCCAAAGAGATCACCTGGCAACAAATCAGCAACTTTCTTCACGGAGGGGCGGGTGTCAACTTCCTTTGCCGCCAGCACGGATTCGAGTTGAAGATTGTAGATGCCGGAGTGGATTACGACCTCCCATACGAGAAAGGAATCATCAACATGAAGGTACGCAAAAGCTCGCGTAACTATCTGTACGAGGCAGCCATGACAGAAGAAGAAATGAATTTGTGCATCGAGCGCGGAGCGGAAGTAGTCCGTCAGTGTCATGCCGAAGGGTGCAATGTGCTTTCTTTGGGCGAAATGGGTATCGGCAACACTTCTTCGTCTTCCATGTGGATGACGTGCTTCACCCATATTCCTCTCGAACTGTGTGTCGGAGCAGGCAGCGGACTCGACAATGCAGGCGTCCGTCATAAATATAATGTATTGCAGCAGGCACTGGACCATTATCAGGGAGACGGAAGCGCACACGACCTGATCCGCTATTTCGGCGGACTGGAAATGGTAATGGCAATAGGCGCCATGCTTCAGGCAGCCGAGTTAAAGATGATTATCCTGGTAGACGGATTCATCATGACAAACTGCATCCTTGCAGCCTCCCAACTTTACCCTGAGGTATTGCATTATGCCATCTTCGGTCATCAGGGAGATGAAGCCGGACATAAGCTGGTACTTGATGCCATGGGAGCCAAGCCATTACTGAATCTGGGTTTACGTCTCGGAGAAGGAACCGGAGCCATCTGCTCCTATCCTATCATTGACTCTGCCATACGGATGATCAACGAGATGGACAACTTTGCACATGCAGCCATCACCAAATATTTCTAATAAGATTTGCCGATGAATATATTAGCAGCATTTATCTTTTTTACCCGCCTCCCCTTCTGGCGTATCCGCGAAGTTCCGGCAGAATGTTTTAAACACGTTGTGCCTTACTGGCCTTTGTCCGGATGGCTCACGGGCGGCATCATGGCAGGAGTACTTTGGTTGAGCGCACAGATCCTCCCCTTCTCCGTTGCCGTATTGTTGGCACTTGCCGCCCGGTTATTGATCACCGGTGCCCTACACGAAGACGGGTTGGCAGATTTTTTCGATGGATTCGGAGGAGGTACGAACCGGGAGCGGATTCTCTCCATCATGAAAGATTCGCATATCGGCAGCTACGGTGTCATCGGGTTGATTTTCTACTTCCTTCTTCTATGGAGTCTTTTGATGTCGCTCCCCCTCTCCTTCGCATGTATTACATTGATTGCAGGCGACACGATAAGCAAGCTGACCTCATCACAAATCATCAACTTCCTGCCTTACGCACGGAAAGAAGAAGAAAGCAAGGCCAAAGTAGTATATAACAGAATGTCAGGCGGAGAATGTGCTTTCGGTCTGTTATGCGGTATACTTCCTTCAGCACTCCTGCTACCGTACCGATACTGGATGGCTATCGTATTTCCGCTGGTCATGCTGTATCTGCTTTGCACACTGATGAAACGGAAATTGCAAGGTTATACCGGCGACTGTTGCGGGGCACTGTTTCTTCTAAGCGAACTGTCTTTCTACCTGGGAATAGTTATACTAATGTTTATATAGTCATGGAAGTCATATTAATCCGCCATACCTCTGTCGATGTTCCTAAAGGAGTCTGTTATGGCCAGACTGATGTACCTTTGCGAGATAGTTTTGAAGAAGAAGCCTCAATTACGGCTCAACAACTACAGAACGACGTATTTGATGCCGTATTCACAAGCCCGCTGAGTCGTTGCACCCGCCTGGCAGACCACTGCGGTTATCCGGATGCCATTCGTGATGCCCGGCTGAAAGAGCTGAACTTCGGTGAATGGGAGATGCAGGAGTTTGATAAAATATGTGATCCGCGACTGGAGGAGTGGTATAACGACTACTTCCATGTAGCTGCTACAGGCGGAGAGTCTTTTATGATGCAGCTTCAACGGGTATCGGAGTTCCTGAATGAAGTGAGTGGAAAAGAGTATAAACGCATAGCCGTCTTTGCACATGGAGGGGTGCTGATTTGTGCACAAATCTATGCAGGGATACTGAGAATGGAAGACGCTTTTGACGCACTGACACCTTACGGCGGAGTGGTCCGGCTGCAACTTAACTCAAAGACAGAAGAATAGTCAGCCACACCAACACAACCATCAGTACCTCTGCCTGCCGATTGACACAGACGGCTTTCTTCATATCCTCGGTTGTCAATGCCCGTTCGTTGTTGCCTATAAAAGGCTTCCACACCTCTTCGCCGAAATAATAGTGGGGCCCGCCGAAACGGCAATTCAGAATACCGGCCAAAGCAGCTTCGGGATAACCGGAGTTTGGGCTGGCGTGCCGGCTGCCATATTTACCCACGAACCTGAGCAAAGAAAACCGTCCGCTGACGAGGATCATCAACAAAGCCGTCAGGCGGGCAGGAATATAATTGGCAACATCATCGATCCGGGCCGCTATACAGCCGAATTGACGGTAACGCTCGTTGCGGTAACCGATCATAGAGTCAAGTGTATTCACCATCTTGTACGCCATCATGCCGGGCACTCCCAACACTGCATACCAAAAAAGTGGTGCAATTACCCCATCACTCAGATTTTCGGCTAAAGTCTCCAAAGCTGCGGTACGCACCTCTTGTGCAGATAGTGCAGAGGTATCCCGTCCCACAATGCGGGCCACTTGTTTACGCCCCTCGTCCAATGAATGGTCTACGGCTTCGAAGACCATCCGGACCTCACGTATCAGGGTTGTACCTGCCAGGCAACAAAAGATCAGCAGTGTTTGTATCAGCGCTGTCAGTATGATGGAATACTCTCCGATCACTTTAAAAAAGAGGAAGGTAAAAAAGTAGACTCCCACAATCAATGCTACCGACATCATTCCCCCTTTCCAAACGCGGGCTCTCCCCGCATTCAGACACTTCTCTCCCCAAGCTATCAGTTTACCGAATCCTACCACAGGATGTGGCAACCAGGACGGATCGCCTTGCCAGCGATCGAACAACCAGGCTAACGGTAACGGAAACAACCTGCAAAAATACACAAGGCTAATATACCAAAAGAACATTCCATCCATACTTTCTCTATCCTATCAGTCAGTCATTACTCCGCCATCCACTTCGCAATCGCTCCCACCAGTTCGTCATTCTCTTCCGGTGTCTGAGTGGCAATGCGGAAGAAACGTTCGTCCAGCCCTTCGAAGTTGGAAGCATCCCGAATCAGAATCCCTTCTTCACGGGCCAGATATTCCTTTAAAGCAGCAGCTTTTCCGAAACGCAGGCACACCAGCATAAAGTGAGTATCGGTAGGCCAGACCTCTAACCCGCCTATCGCCTCAAGCGAACTTTTCAGGCGGGCACATTCCGCCAGATAATCTTTCATGGAGAGACCGGCCGGGATGCCTTCGGAAAGCAGGTAGAGTCCTGCTTCGATGGCAAGCTGATTGACCGACCAGGGCATCCGGTTCGTACGCAGACGCCCTATCAGTCCGGGATGCGCAGTGACATACCCCAACCGAAGTCCCGGAATGGCATAACGTTTGGTCATCGAATGTAGAAGGATCACATTGGAAAATCCGGCAGCTTCCTGCGCCGTAAAAAGCTCTTTCAGCGTGAAATACTCGTATGACTGATCGATCACGAAACAGACTTGGGGATACTTTGCGATCAGTTCCGTCAGATACTTCTTATCACGCACCTCTCCGGTCGGGTTGTTCGGATTGCAAAGCCAGACCATACGCACGTCCTCCGGCACTGCATCGAGTGTGTACAGTGATGTGACCTTGTGCCCATGCATTCGGCAGGCATCGGCATACTCACTAAACGTAGGCATCAGAATGGCCGTGTTCGTTCCCCGAAAGGTCTGCGCTATCAGATAAATGGCTTCCGTAGCGCCATTCGTCACGCAAACCGAAGCGGCAGGCAGAGCGTGGCGGTCCGCCAGACGGGCCTCCAGCGTATAAGGTTCCGGTTCGGGATAAGCGGATATGGCAGAGATGCGCCCGCACAAATATGCACGCAGTCCGTCGAGGTTCACCTTATTATATACGTTGGAACTGAAATTGCTCCGTATCGGGTGGCGGTATTTATAAGAATCGTCTCCGTGTCCTTCAATCATTGTCTGTCAATATTTGATAGATAAGCGGCAAGTCGACGTGCTTACGGACATGGGCTGCCAGTTTATCGTATTGTTCTTCTTTAAATGCTTTGTAATCAAAAGCCGTCTCTTTCAGTTTATCGGCGAAAGGCTCCAGCAGGTAATCGATAACTGAAGGATTGTCGAGAATGCCATGTACGTATGTTCCCATGCAGGTGCGGTCTACAAAATACCCATCCTCCCTTCCATCCGCCAGATGGTTGAGTGGAGAAACAGGAACATCCGCAAGGGGCATGGTCGTTCCCATGTGTATTTCGTATCCTTCGCAGACAGCGCTGTCTTCAAGAAAACGAAACCGTACCTGGCGGGTAACCTTCTCTCCCTGCATGCGGGTGCTGACAGGCAGTAACCCCAATCCCGGCAAGCGTTCTATCTCGCCTTCCACATGATCGGGATCGCAAACCTCCCTACCCATCAGTTGGTAACCTCCACAAATGCCCATTACCGTGGCACCTTCGCGGTGGGCACGGACGATGGTCTGCGCCACTCCGTTGCGGCGCAACTCATATAAATCGGACAAAGTGCTTTTCGAACCGGGCAACAGGATGATATCCGCTTTCATCAACTCGTCCGTATTGTTGGTGTAGAACAGGTGTACACGCGGATCGCGCTCCAAGACATTGAAGTCGGTGAAATTGCTTAAATGACGAAGCAACACGACAGCCACATTCACTTTGCCTTGTCCGGCACGGATATTCTTGGTCTGAAGCATCACCGAGTCTTCTTCCTCAATATAGATATCTTTATAGTAGGGCACCACCCCAACCACCGGAACACCACAAAGATCTTCCAGCATCTTTACTCCCGACTCGAAAAGGCGGATATCTCCACGGAATTTATTAATCAATATCCCCTTGATATGCTTCCGCTCTTCCGGCCGAAGCAGCATCACCGAACCGTAAACACTGGCAAACACTCCTCCACGGTCTATATCAGCCACGAGAATCACATCTGCCCCGGCATGCATAGCCATAGGCAGGTTCACCAGATCGCTGTCACGAAGATTGATCTCGGAGATACTCCCCGCTCCCTCCATCACTACCGGATTATATCGGGCAGCCAAACGGTCGAATGCGGCATGAACCTCTTTTCGCAATTCCTCCCGCCCTTCACGGCGGAAATATTCGTAAGCATTCCGATTGCCGATGGGACGTCCGTTGAGCACCACCTGTGAAGTATGATCGGACGATGGTTTCAGAAGCAACGGGTTCATATCCGTATGGCAAGGCACACCTGCGGCCTCGGCCTGCACGGCTTGCGCCCTTCCTATTTCAAGTCCTTCGGGAGTGGCATAAGAGTTCAATGCCATGTTTTGTGCTTTGAATGGTGCCGGATGATAACCGTCTTGCAGAAATATACGGCAGAAAGCTGCGGCAATGATGCTTTTGCCTACATCGCTACCGGTTCCGGCCAGCATCAAAGGGTGTAAGTTCTTATTCATATCGTGTTCGTCACGTTAATGGGTGACAAACTTAGTGAAAATATTCGGGGAGAGCAAGTGGGCGTATCAAAAACTCACCACAGAGAGCACAGAGTAATACAGAGAGGGGGTATGTCGAAACTCGTATTCACAACAGATTTATACAGATAAGTATCATTAGTTATCAACAGATTAAGTCAGCTCCATGGAACTCTGTGTCACTCTGTGGTGGATAATGACACATCTCCAATCCATGCAGTGTGCCTCCATGCGGAAGTTATAACAGTCTCAACTTTCTTGTCACATTCTTTGCTATTCCCACAAGATTCTTTATCTTTGTCACTTGAAAGCCGAAGAGAAATGCGGCATATTGAAACGTTTTGTGCGGAAAGAAAAGTACCAAATTTAATTAATGCATAAAAACAAGAACTTCAATAAATCAGTTTCATACGTGTGACGTAGGGTCGGGCGTGTGAACATATTTATGAAGTTCTAGGTATTGGTACTACCTCTTTCCGCGTAAATATGAACTCAGCGCCCGACTTCTTATATATATAAGGTATACATAAGGATGTGGACGTTCATAATAATCAGAAAGGTATGAACAGACCAATCAAAGAAGTAACAAGGAGGGGCAGGCATGGCTAACTGGATAACCCTCAAACAACTGTCGGAGAAACGCGGTATTGCCGAATCCGACCTCCGCACATGGGCAAACTTGGGATATATCACTTCATCGAGGATAGAGAACGTCCTAATGATTGATGACGAAAGCCTGACCCAATATCTTGATGTTCACCAGACCAAAGATTTAGGTGAGAACTATCTGGAAAAGATTATCAAAGAAAAGGAACTGGAACGTGAAGTACTCCTCTCACAATGTGACGACGAACTATTTCTATTGAAAACCCAGAAACTACACCAACCGCTTTTTCATATCCTCATTCAGGAACTCGGCCAGTTGATTACAGACGATCATGAACGGGAAATATTCCTTTCCGTCTCCGGTGGCGAACCCATCGCACGGGTGGCGAAACGTAACAAAATGACGTATGCACGAGTGGCGACTTGCTACAGTTCCATCCTCCGGACTCTGGGTGAACATAAGGGACGAATCGCCACATTTCGCAGTCGGACGATGGAACTGATGTTCGATAAATGCAATACGGTCACACCCGTAAATACTCCCCTATCAAACCTTGTCGGCGCGCATGCCTATAATGTTTTATATGGAGAGATGGGATTCAGGACAGTACGCGACCTTCTACAATACGCCACCCAGAACGGATGGCAAAGCCTGAGACGCTTCAAGGGTATGGGACTGGTTACGTATAAGAGTGTGATGAACGCACTAAGGGATGCCAACTTCATCATTGTCCGCAAAGACGGAAACATCGAGCTGCCATCAGAGATCGCTGCACTGGTAATATAAAAAAGATAGAACCGAGTATCCCGAAGGGAATTGAAACAGATACAAAATACCCTTTTATCAAAATGATAATCCAAACGCTTCAGATTCGCTTTTTCCCGTACAAAGTACCAAGGATGGGCTAAAATCGCCGTATTTTCGCATCAAGAAAATACCGTTAGAGACCAATACATCAATTACGAGGACAAAAGGATACCTACTTTGCATTATCGTTTAACAACAGAAACAAAAACCAATAAAATATCACATTTTTATCAATCATCAACCTATCACTCTACGAGAGCAACCAGAGAAATAGGATCACTGTTTTCACTCCCAAATAAGAACAATATATGTAATGGAAGAAAACATATAGAGATATTGGGCAAAACTCTTATTCATTTTTGAAAAACACAACCGTCTTTCGGAGTAAATGCTTACTTCTTTTGGTCGAAATATCTTCCCCTTCCCAAGCCCGGTTTTCCGGGCAAAGAAGCAGAAAGTTCCGGGACATTCTCCCCTATATGGGTAAGAAAACAAAAAGGGATAGTTAGCAGAAAATGCCATTACCTGTCTTTTTGATCCAGAAAACATTTTATAAGGTACCAATTTGACAAACGAATATGTTATAATGAACTTCACCACAGATTACGCTGATTTACACAGATAAATATCATTCGCTATCAATTAATTTATTATCTTTGTATTTGTACTAAAAGAAACAAGATGTATTATGAAAGAGCCTGAAAAATACAAGCAACCAGAAGAGGAAACCACCCGACTGTCCGAGCCGACAGTAGCTTACAATAGTATGGCTTATCTCGAATTAGAAGCAGAAAAAGCAGAACTGATCCGGACTATTGCCAACATAGACAGTAAAGAAATCATCGATAAAGTGAAACAGAAACTTCACGATGTACTCGGTTTGGACAAAAACAGGGAAACCGAACCGGAGTGTAAAAAATATATTCTCGCAAATATAAAAGAAGCCTTCTGCGAACAAGAAAGAGTAAGAACCGGAGAAAGCAAGTCAAGACCGGCCGAAGAACTACTTGCAGAACTTATCAGAGAAAGGGAAGGTAATGATTGAAATACATACCATCGTAACCTTTGATAAAGAAATGAAACGGCTTAGTAAGAAGTATCATTCAATAATTAAAGATTACGCAGCTCTGATAGAAGATTTAAAAAAGAATCCGCATATAGGGGTAGACCTGGGAAACGGCATACGAAAAGTACGAATGGCTATAGCCAGTAAAGGGAAAGGAAAGAGCGGAGGCGCACGGGTCATCACCGATACATCAGCCATTATCAGCGTAGAAGAAGGCAGAGTTACCCTACTTACCATTTATGACAAATCCGACCGGGAAAATATCTCCGACAATGAGATAATAAGACTTCAACAAGAAATTCTGAAGAAGTAACACTTACCAACCTTTATCTTCTGAACAAACCTCCCCCCTCGTCTGTTACAAGGACTCATAAACCTAAACCGTAACAGACGTATGGAAAAAAAGAAAATACCCGTCGCACTGATGATAGCGGCAGGAATGCTCTTATACAACAACACCGTCGCGGCGCAGAGCCTCCCTCCCACGCAGGAAACTTCGCAACATCAGCTTAGCTTTAACGAGGCGCTGCAACTGCTGCACAAAGGTAACCAAAGCCTGAAGATAGCCGACAAAGGCATCGACATAGCCCGTGCCGAACGTGGGAAGCTGAATGCTTTCTGGATGCCCAGCCTGCAATCGACCGGAGCATTTGTACACCTTTCGGAGAAGATAGAAGTGAAGCAACCGCTTTCTCAATTCACCGATCCGGCCAAAGACTTCGTACATTCCATCTTGCCGGACGATAAAATCATATCGTCCATACTCGATCAAATCGGGACGAACACCCTCATCTTTCCGTTGGCACCGCGCAACCTGACCACTGTCGACCTGACCGCCGAATGGGTATTGTTCGCCGGAGGCAAACGTATTCATGCCACTAAGATAGGCAATACGATGATAGACCTTGCCCGTGAGAACCGGGCACAGACCGATGCCACCCAACGAACACTGCTTGCCGAAAGCTACTACGGATTGCGCCTAGCACAAGAAATTGTCGGTGTCCGCCTGGAATCGTACAAAGCACTGAAGCTGCATTACGAGAACGCATTGAAACTGGAGTCCACCGGTATGATAGATAAAGCGGCACGCCTCTTTGCCCAAGTCAACATGGACGAAGCACTGCGTGAACTGGAAGCCGCCCGCAAGGAAGAGGCAGTGGTGCAACGCACCCTCAAGACCTTGCTGAATCTGGAGACGAGCGGAGACATCTCCCCTTCCTCTCCCTTGTTTATCAACGATACTCTTCCTCCGAAGATGGAGTTTATGCAGGTAGTGGGCATCAGCAACTATCTGCTCAACCAACTGAGTCTTCAAGAACACATGGCCAAGCAGCAGGTCCGCATCGACCAGAGTGGCTATCTGCCCAATATCGCCCTTTTCGGCAAACAAACTCTTTATTCACATGGCATACAGAGCAACCTGTTGCCCCGCACCATGATCGGGGTAGGCTTCACCTGGAACCTTTTCGACGGACTGGAACGGGAGAAGCGAATCCGGCAATCACGCCTGACACAACAAACCCTTGCACTGGGACAGGAGAAAGCACGTGACGACCTGTCCGTCGGGGTAGACAAACTATACACCGGCCTGCAAAAGGCACTCGACAACGTACGGGCGCTGAACACCACCATCGAACTGAGTGAAGAACTGGTACGGATGAGGAAAAAAGCCTTCGCCGAAGGAATGGCCACTTCGACAGAGGTAGTAGACGCAGAAACCTTACTTTCGAAAACAAAAGTAGCCAGACTGGCGGCCTACTACGAATATGACGTGACGCTGATGAATCTGCTGGCACTGTGCGGAATACCGGAACAGTTCGGAAGCATGAAGAACGTCACCTCTCTTCCCATTACGGAGAACAGAAGAAATGAAATAGAAATCGAATGAACGGAGTAACCAATAAAATAATAATAAGAGATGGAGAATTCAGAATCTAAAAAAGGCAGAACCTTAAGTATCGCATTCATCGTTGTACTTGTGGCAGTAGCGCTCTTCACCGTCATCGGAATGATTGCCATGCGCCACCAGCCTCTCGTCTTGCAAGGGCAGGCCGAAGCTACCGAGATTCGCATCAGCGGCAAACTGCCGGGACGCATCGACACCTTCCTGGTTGAAGAAGGCCAGTGGGTGAAACAAGGAGATACGCTGGTAGTCATCAACAGTCCGACTGTAGAGGCCAAGTATCGCCAGGTGGACGCATTGAAACAAGTAGCCGTAGAACAGAACAAGAAGATTGACGCCGGAACCCGCAAGCAGATCATAGCTACGGCGCAGCAATTATGGAACAAAACTCAAAGCGACCTGACATTGGCACGGACAACGTACAACCGTATTCTCACTTTATATAAAGACAGTGTAGTCACTTCTCAACGTAAAGATGAAGTGGAAGCCATGTACAAAGCCGCACAAGCGGCCGAACGGGCTGCTTACGAGCAATATCAAATGGCTGTAGACGGAGCGCAAAGTGAAGATAAAGCCTCGGCCCGCTCGATGGTCAATGCGGCCAACAGCACGGTTGATGAAGTTTCATCACTCCTGGTGGATGCCCGCCTGATCGCACCGGAAGATGGACAAATAGCAACCATCTTTCCTAAACGGGGCGAACTTGTCGCACCGGGCACTCCAATCATGAACCTGGTGGTGATGGATGATATACACGTGGTACTGAACGTAAGGGAAGACCTGATGCCGGACTTCCGCATGGGAGGTACATTCATTGGGGATGTGCCCGCCCTGGCCCAAAAAGGAATCGGGTTCAAGATATATTATATCAGTCCGCTGGGTAGTTTTGCTACCTGGAAGTCGACCAAGCAAACGGGCAGCTATGATTTACAGACATTCGAAATCCACGCTCGTCCCACCAAGAAAGTGGAGGGGCTGCGTCCGGGAATGTCGGTACTGGTAGAAATCAAATAGAGAAATGAATACGATTCACCACAGAAGACACAGAGACTCACAGAGTTCTAATCTCTTGTTTACAGGATGTTTAAGAGAAAAGATATTCTCAGTGGGACTCTGTGCTACTCTGTGGTAAATCAAAACTCAAAGACAATCTAATTATGCAACACTCCCCTATAACCCGTGTCATACAACGTGAGTGGCAACGGATGACCTCTCGACGCCTCTACTTCGGTGTCTGCCTGGTACTTCCGTTGTTCACGCTCTTTTTCATGGCTACCATATTCGGCAACGGGCAGATGGAAAATATCCCCATCGGCATTGTCGACCGGGACAACACGGCCACTTCGAGAGATATTACCCGGCGGATGTCTGCCGTACCCACCTTCCGGGTAACCCGCCACTTCGTTGACGAAGCCGAGGCACGCAAAGCGGTACAGCAGAAAGAAATATATGGTTATCTCTCGATCCCTCCCCGCTTTGAACAAGATATGATATCGGGGCAGGACGCCACTCTGAACTATTATTATCACTATGCCCTGCTCTCGGTGGGAGGTGAGTTGATGGCCGCCTTCGAAAGCTCGCTCGCACCCGTAGCTCTCTCCCCCATCGTGATGAAAGCTGTGGCGCTGGGAGTGAACGAACAGCAGATAGAAACCTTTCTGCTCCCCGTGCAAGCCAACAATCATCCCATTTATAACCCGTCGCTGGATTACTCGGTCTACCTGAGCCAGCCTTTCTTTTTTGTACTCTTTCAGGTGTTGGTACTGCTTATCACGGTATATGCCGTAGGAAGCGAAATAAAGTTCGGTACAGCCGGTCAATGGTTGCAGGCGGCGGGCGGCGACATCACGGTTGCCGTTACGGGCAAGCTGTTGCCTTATACGCTTATCTTCAGCCTGATCGGTATATTGGGCAACTTTGTCATGTTTGGCATCCTGCATATACCTTTTCAAGGGAGTTGGCTGCTGCTCAACGTCATGACAGTGCTCTTTATCATTGCCACCCAGGCACTGGCATTGTTCATCTTCTCCCTGTTCCCTGCCGTGGCAATCATCATCAGTATCGTATCCATGGTCGGCTCGCTGGGAGCTACTTTATCCGGTGTCACCTTTCCGGTACTCAACATGTATCCGTTGGTGCGCGACGCCTCTTATCTGTTTCCGGTGCGCCATTACACCGAAATTACACAAACCATGCTCTACTATGGCGGCGGATTTATCCACCTATGGCCTTCGGCAGTGATACTCTGTATCTTCCCGTTATTGGCGTTGGCGATGCTTCCGCACCTCAGACGAGCCATAATCAGTCGTAAATATGAAAACATCCGGTAAACTTTCGCAGATTTCCTTTATCATCGCACGTGAGTTTCGTGCCATCAGCACCAGCTATGCCGTACTGTTGGTACTGATGGGAGGTATCTTTGTTTATGGGTTGCTCTATAACTATATGTATGCTCCCAATATCGTGACCGACGCTCCGGTGGCAGTGGTCGACAACTCGCACAGCAGCCTTAGCCGGCAATACATCCGTTGGCTCGACGCCACGCCGCAAGTAGCCGTATACGCACAAGCCATGGACTATCGGGAAGCCCGCGAATGGATGAAAGAGGGCAAGGTACAAGGCATTCTGTACATTCCGCATGATTTTGAGACCCGTGTCTTCCAGGGACGCGAGGCTGTATTCTCACTATACGCCACCACAGACGCCTTTCTCTATTTTGAAGCGCTGCAAGAAGCCACTTCACGCGTATACCTTGCCATCAACGATGCCCATCGCAGGGACGGTGCCGTATTCCTCCCCCCGCAGGGACTGCTTGCCGTGGCCATGGCCAAGCCCGTAAACGTGGCCGGCACCGCACTCTATAACCACACCGAGGGGTATGGTTCTTATCTGATTCCGGCTGTCATGATGGTCATTATCTTCCAGACCTTATTGATGGTTATCGGTATGCTGACGGGTGACGAGTATCAGCACCGCGCTACAGAACCGTTGCTTCCGGGGGGCAGGACAGCGGATAAAAGCGGACTCTGGGGAGGGGCAATGCGTCTCGTTGCCGGAAAGACTTTTGTGTACTGCGGACTTTATACGGTCTTCTCCATGTTCTTGTTAGGATTATTACCCCACTTCTTCAGCATTCCCAATATCGGAAACGGACTGTACATTACCGCTATGATGGTACCTTATCTGATGGCGACCTCTTTCTTCGGGCTGGCAGCCTCGCGTTACTTCACCGATTCGGAAGCTCCGCTGCTGATGATCGCTTTCTTCTCGGTAGGCTTGATTTTCCTGTCCGGAGTCTCCTACCCGCTGGAACTGATGCCATGGTATTGGCGCATGGCACATTACATCCTCCCGGCCGCACCCGCCACGCTTGCTTTCGTCAAGCTAAACTCGATGGGAGCCGATATGGCAGACATACAGCCGGAATACATTACACTGTGGATACAGGTGATCGTCTATTTCGGGCTCAGCGTGTGGGTATACAAGAAAAAGCTGGAAGCGTGAACCAGAAGCGTGAACCCTTCCCCAACTCGGAGATTACGCCAATGTGTCCGCCCATCTTCTCGATAATGCTTTTGCACAGGGGAAGCCCCAACCCGGTACCTTGTACAAAACTGTCCACTTTCATAAAGCGGTCGAAAACAGCTTCCTGATTTTCAATGGAAATACCGATACCTGTATCTTCTACGAACATTTCAAGTTGCTGCCGGGCGTCGATCCGATAGCCGACAGTGATGGTGCCTCGATGCGTAAACTTAATCGCATTGCTCATAAAGTTGGTAACCACCTGATTCAGATATCCGCTGTCGGCACTGAACCAGGCATCGAGCGGTGAGTCCTCGTCAATCTGCAGTTCGACTCCTTCGGGCACCTTGTTCCTCATCTTCTGCACCATCATGGCACAGAACTGATAAAGGCAGACAGGTTTCGGCATATACTCAAACGATCCCGCATCGATCTTTGAAAGATCGATGATATCCGAAAACAATTGCAGAAGCAATGTATTGTTTTTCTGTATGGTCCGGCGGAACTCTTCCTGCTCTGCCGGATCGTCAACCGTCATCAGAAGATCGGAAAAGCCTACAATGGCATTCAGCGGCGTACGTATCTCATGACTGATGTTTGCCAGGAAAGCAGACTTCAGCCGATTGGACTCTTCCGCCTTGTCCCGTGCGGCCCGAAGCTCCGCTTCCGTCTCTTTCTGAACTGTTATATCATAGTTCACCTCTACCAGTTCCAACCGTGGATTGGGTGACTGATAGGCAGTCACCATAGAAGACTTGTGTATCCAGTTCCACCGATCCGAACCATCTGCCGGACGAATACGCAGATCACCGTCAAAGAAGCGTTCCGTACCCGCTTTCGCCTTTTCATAAAAATCGAGCACTGACTTACGGTCATCAGGATGCATGTGTGAAAAGATACCGATAATGTCCGCCAAAGGTGTATCATGGCTTTCTCCCAGATTACGATACCACTGGCGGACGGCGAATCCGGTGTGATCCAGCAGATTGATTTTGGCATACCCCACTTTGGAATAATCAGAGATAATAGAGAAGAAGTTCTCAAAGTCATGCACCTTACTCAGCGCATTGTTGCGCTCCGTATTATCGATATTGACCAACAGGTAGTTTGACAGGTTGTCTTCCGCATCATAAAGCATCAGGCTCCGTATGTCGAGATCCATCACTCCTCTTCGCTCCGACTGAAAAAGCCTGCGTTCTTCATCAAAATCGTATTTCAGATGAAATGTACCGGGACGGCCTGCCCGAAGGCTTTCATGTATATCCCGGGTCATATTGGGACTTTCAAACAGGTTCAGTCCGACGATCCGGCTCTTATCGCCGACACCGAATATCTCGAGGTTGCGGTTATTGCAGTCCAGTAACACACCTTCCTTATTATATAGTTCGAGACCCACCGGAATATTGGTGAATATATCGTGAAACAATTTTTCGCTGTGCATCACCCGCTCTTTGATGATGCGCAGCTCCATGCAGATGCTAATGATATTTGCCAGCGAAGAGAACCATTGATAATCTTCACTGTTCCACTTCCGGTATCCGTCTACGATGTCGATACCCATATACCCCCATACCCCTTCCTCACGCATCAGAGGTGCCAACATCATCGAGTTTGTCCCGTTTTCGGCCAGTACTTCGCGATCACGCACGGCAAGCGGAGGCAGTTCGTCGAGTGAGTTCAAAATAACGGGACGATTAGCATGTATCTGCTGATAGAACCAAGGAGCATCTTCCGAACAGATATTCTGTAGTTTCTCTTTCAGGGTGATCACGTTACAGGCCGCCACTTCATAAAGGCAGCTTTGATTTCCGTTTTTCCAGTTGTAGCGCACGATGTAGACCCGGGCACCTTTAAAGAAGTACAGAATGTCAGCCAGCATTTCTTCAAACAATTCGTCACCGGTATCATTACTCAAAAGTTTCAGGAGCGAGTTGGCAATGGAGTTCTGGCAATAGAGCAAATTGTTGATGCGCTGATTCCATGCACATTGATAACCTTGTGTCTCCGGACTCTCTATCCGCTGGCCATATCCGGTGGCAATCAATTGCCCTTCTTCATTCTCCTCCTCCATGCTCAACGCACAATGTATCCAGAATACATTACCGCGACCGGAAGTCACAGGAAAGGTCTGTTCGAACACCCCCTTCCGAGGTATGGAGGTAAACTCATCCGTAATGCGCTTACGATAATCCTGTCGTACGGTAGACATCAGCTCGTCAATGTCTAACCATTCACTACTGACTTCCAATGATTTAAGCAGGGTTTCCGAAATAAAACACTTTCCTGTAGTGAAGTTCACTTCCCACCATCCGATCTGTGCCGAAGCACAAATCCTGTTTAGTTTGGCTATGTCGCCCAAAGGATTTTTACTAATCATCATGTTTGCTTTGTTTTGGAAGGGAAACAGTTACTGCCCGAGTGTTTTCACTTCGTTTTTATATCATCTTCCCTGTCCCTCTGCCGGAAAGGATTTGGAACGGATGCTTGTTTTTATTTCTTCTTTGTCTTATATGCGAAAGCCTGCCAGCGTTCCTCCGGCCAGTCCTGTTGTTGCATGTCGAAGCGTGCCATTACAAAAAACAGATCGGACAGACGATTGATAAAGCTCAGAATCTCTTCCGGAACAGCATCTTGCCGATTCAAGGTCCAGAGCCGCCGCTCTGCACGGCGGGCTACGGTACGGGCAAACTGTAACTGAGCAGAGACAGGTGTGCCACCGGGCAACAGGAAATAACCGTTCTCTTTCAGTCCGGCAGTCATTGTATCCATCTCTTGCTCACAGAAAGCCGCCAGTCCGGGCGACAGCACATTCGGATTCTTATCGCGAATGGCGGATGGAGTAGCCACATGACTCATAACTACCATTAACTCTCTTTGGAGGTGGTGCAGCAACTTCTGCCAGTCATGCTCCTGAGGGAGCAATGAACGGATAATGCCGATCACTGCATTCAATTCATCGATGGTCCCGTTCGCCTCGATCCGGATATCATCTTTCTCTACCCTTTCTCCGCCATGAATGCCGGTTGTTCCCCGGTCACCGGTCCGTGTATAGATTCGTTTCATCATTCAAACAATTTAAGTAAATCGATCTCTCCCCAGTATAGATGCGTATAGCTGGCTATCACGTTTTTATATCGGAACACAGGTGTACTGACAGGCATTCTCTTGGCATTGTATACCTGAGTGACAGATTCCAGTGACTCTTCCGGTTTCGGCTCGAATTGTGTATAGTGAAACTCGTGTCCGCGAAGATGTTGGCCGTTATAATCGAACTGCCGGTACCCCAGAGTCAAGCGCCTGTCAGCCTTACGATTCGAGATAAAGAACGGAAGTACCCCTGCCTGCAACCCGACCTCACTGTCCGAGTGCTCCGACCGGTCAAGGAGAATGCCTTTAGAGAGATAAATCATTCCTCCGCATTCGGCAAGTACTCGTCCGCCGGACTCCGCGTAGTTACGTATAGACTGCATCCTTTGCCAAGCCTGACGCAATTTCTCATAATGCTTTTCCGGATAGCCTCCGGGAAGATAAAGCAAGTCCGTACCTTCAGGCAACGGGCGATTATCCTCCGGATTAAAGAGAATAACGGTTCCCAGGCGGCAAAGCACATCCAGATGTTCCTGATAAATGAAAGAGAAAGATTCCGAATTGCATGCCACGGAGATCTTTAAATCTTCCTGTAGAGAAATATTTGAAACAGGAGGTATCGGAGCAGGAAGTTTCGTTTCCTCAAGCAAACGGTTATAGTCGATGTACTTTTCCATTAATCCGGTCAGCTCTTCCAGTGCGTCCGTTCCTTTCGAATGGCTGAAATCCAGCCCCAGATAACGTGATTCCTGTACCAAGCTCTCCTGTTTGGGTAAATACCCCAAACAGGCAATTCCCAACTCGGTACAGACTTCCTGCAACATTTCGTAATGGCGCGGAGACCCTACCCGATTGAATATAACACCCGCTATCCTGATCTCGGGACGAAAGTGAATGAAGCCCGAAAGCAAAGGAGCCACCGAATAAGCGGCCGATTTGGCATCGACCACCAATATGACAGGTAAATTCAGTAATCCGGCCACTTCTGCCGAGGAACCCCGGTCACGGTCGTAACCGTCATACATCCCCATCATACCCTCCGTGATGCAGGCATCGGCTCCTGTGGCATAACGGGCATAAAGCTCCTTTACATGTCCGGCCGAAGCCATAAAGGTATCCAAATTGATGGAAGGACGTCTGCAAACTGCCGTATGATATTTGGTGTCGATATAGTCGGGACCGCATTTGAAAGGTTGAACCTTCAGTCCCTTCTTAATCAACAGAGCCATCAATCCACGACTGACCGTTGTCTTTCCACTGCCCGAAGAAGGAGCCGCTATCAGAAATTGAGAAATCATCCTACATTCCATTATTGTCGATTTTTATCCTACAAAGATACGGATATTTCTCTGTGAGGGTGCATCTTTACCGGTAAAAAGTGCTACGGCTGCTTGCCCGGCATCAACTCCAGAAACAGGGTGGTGGTAAGTAAAATTCCGATAGATACGCATACAAAGACAAGCAACCAATTAATGTACTTTGCTTTAGGCTTTGTATCGGCATGCAGGTTGTTGAGGAAATACTCCCGGAAAAATAGATATAAGGCAGGGATCGTTGCACTGGCCAAAAGGAAATCCTCCGGAATATTAAAGAAGTAAGTCTTCGATAAGCCGATCAGCGACCAATGGCACAGGAACAGCACCAAAAACATATTTACCTTACGGGAGAACAACAAAAGCAGACCGATCGTGAAAACTGTTACCGAGCAAGGCATTACCGGCGATGTAATGCCTGGAAAAATAAGTCCTCTCGCAATGGATACCAAAGGATATACAAATGGTAAAATCAACAATACGTACGAAAGGATATCATATTTATATGTACGTTCGAAAGTAGTATATCCGGTGATGGCATCCCATACCCATATCGTGGCCATAACCACCCAGAACATAGCCAGCGCCCCGTTATAACTGCGCTCGTCGCAACAGATGGCATAATATGCGATAGCAATCCACAAATACAGAAAAATCATATATAGCTTCATGCCCATCTTTACCCACGGACGGGGATTCTTTATAAGCATCACTGTCAACAGCAGGCCGGCGACAATGATCAGCAACTGATAGATCCATGTAGCAGAATTATAATACGCAATAGTTTTCCAGAAAATCTCCATAAAATATAGATTCTTTATTTAATAGATAAATTGATTAATGCCGTGTCAGGGAAAAAGCTTTGTGAGGAAGCAGAAACATGGGGAAGGTAGCTCCTACTGCCAACATAAAGATAACGGTACAGGTAACCAGGCCATTAGAGAAAAACGTCTCCATGTATTTGCCCAGACGCTCCGGTTCGTTCATTGTTTGCAGACTCATAATCAACGAGAACACCATATTGTAGGCAAACTTACCCGGAATCATCGGGAGCAATGCCGGTATATAAAGCACAGTCATCGGACAATACACCTTCCGCCCGAGCCACAAACTGCCAAAGCCGATAACCAATGCCCCGAACAAAGAAGCCGTGGCAATGTCGACACCCAGGAAAGTCATCAGGCAATAACGACAGGCATGTCCGGCTGCCGCAAGTATCGCAATCATCTTGAAAGCCCGCAACGGAGGATCGGATATGGCTCCAAAACCAATACCCGCTATTGCGGCAAAAAATCCATCGGAAAGAATATCTAAAGCTATCATATCAAACTGTTTTTAACCATTAACAATGTAAACGACAGGCCTATCGCAATGCTGACAATCAGTAGCGCGGCTTCCGTCAATCGGGCAAATCCCGTAAGGATGTATCCCTCTACAATATCAATCACACCGTTGATCAACGGTACACCCGGAACCAGATAAAGCACGCTGGTGGCAAGAGCTATCTCCGAAGTGGTATCAAAAATCAGTGCCGTCGATGCACAAAGCGACGCAACAAAAGCGGAAACAATGAAAATAATATAATGATTGATTTTCTTCTTCTGCATCTGTTGCTTCAGGAAAAGTCCGGTGATGGTAGCCGAAAAGACAATGCCCATAGAAATAATATCGCCACCAAACAACTTACAGAATGAAGCATTGGCAAATCCGACCAGTAAAAGAACAAATAGCGGATCTATTTTCGGTGCCGATATGATTTTGTTGAACTTATCCGACAATTCGTGTAAAGACAGATGTTTGTCGTAAACCTCCCAGCTCAAGGCACTCAACTCTGAGTTGTGTTCAAAACTGATCGGATGGGGAGGGATATCAATCACTTCATTGCAGGCTTCACGCGTCTCGTTGTCGATGATAGTCAGAATGATGTTTTTGTGAAACACACTCAACTTCACATCCACTCCATAGGCTTCTCCGATGCGCTTTGAATTACGGATCACACGGGAGGTATGCACACCTGCTCCCATCAAATGGGCCGAATATCCGGCAATGAACTTGGATATGGAAATCAAAGATTCATTTGTAGTCATAAAATTGCTCACTTTTTTAAATCGGGCGCAAAAGTACAAAAAAGAAAGGAAAGAGAAAGCACATAAGTCATTTCATTTCACCAGACTCTCCTTGTCACATTGCTTATCTTTATTATTATTATTTAGAACTCAACCTAACGAAAGAATTAATAATTGTGCCGTAAGCACACGCAGGAACATCGTCAGCGGATAGACTGTAGCATAACCTACTGCCGGCGCATCACATGATGTCAGATCATTGGAGTAGGCCAACGCCGGTGGATTCGTTGTGGAACCGGCCAACACCCCTATCAACGTATAATAGTTCAGCTTGAAAGCATAACGTCCGATAAAACCGGCCAGCAGCAGGGGAACGATTGTTATAATCATACCGTAAGCGATCCACACATAACCGCCTTCATGGATAATGGTTTCCACAAATCCGTCACCGGCTCCGAGACCGACACAAGCAAGAAACAGCGAGATGCCGATTTCCCTTATCATCAGATTGGCACTCATAGTGGTATAAGTAATCAGCTTATACTGCGGGCCGAAACGACTGATAAGAATCGAAACAATCAACGGGCCTCCTGCCAACCCGAGTTTAACCGGTTGGGGAATTCCGGGAAACATAAACGGGATGCTACCCAGGATACATCCCAAGGCAATACCCAGAAAAATAGGAATCAGATTCGGATGATTCAGGCGTTTCATCGAATTACCCAATACCTTTTCTGCATGACTCACCGCCAACTCACTGCCGACAATCGTCACACGGTCTCCCATTTGTAATTGCAACTGGGGACTTGCCACCAGATCCACTCCCGAACGGTTGACGCGGGTGACACTGGCACCGAAATTATTACGAATCTTCAATTGCGCCAATGTCTTACCGTTCAGTTCGGGCTTGGTTATCAGAATTCGGCGTGAAATCAGTTCTTTGTTCAGCTGTTCCCATTCCACTTCGATCGGTTTGCCGAAAAACGCAGTGATCGCCTCTATATCTATCGGAGTCGCAATAACCAATATTTCATCACCCAGATGAAACTCAGTATCGGAATTTACCAATTCCGACTCTTTCTTTCCGTTCAAATGCCGGATACGCGATACCACAAAATTACGGTTTACCAATGGACGTATATCCTTAATACGTTTACCGTGAAGAGCTTCATTACGGACCTCCAATGAAACAGGACGGACTGTCAACTCTTGTAAATGTCCCAGTCCCTGTTCGGCTTCGGCTTCCTCCTGCTTGGTATTAATACGGAAAAGGTATTTAAGGCCTAACAGCGACATGATGCATCCCACTACGCCCAACGGATAGGCTACAGCATATCCCAAAGCAATCTCCGGTGCATCTATCCCGGTCAGGTCACTGTTGGCCTGTTGCGCAGCACCCAATCCGGGTGTGTTGGTCACCGCTCCCGATAAAATACCTACCATGGTGGTAATCGGTATTCCGGTTATAAAATGCAATGCAAGGGTAATGATGACTCCTGCAAAGACAACGATCATAGCCAACATATTGAGGGTGAATCCTCCTTTCTTAAAAGCGGAGAAGAATCCGGGCCCCACCTGCAATCCGATGGAATATACAAATAAGATAAGTCCGAACTCCTTCAGAAAGTGCAATAAATGCTCGTTCAGATTCAGATTAAAATGTCCGAAGACAATGCCGACAAACAAAATCCAGGTAACTCCCAGAGAGATGCCTGCTACTTTTATTTTACCCAGCATAATGCCAAACGCAATGACAAGCGACAAAATAAGTACGGAGTGTGCCACTCCTCCACCCCATAGGTTGGGGTATCCCTCAAAAAGATTTCTTAAAAGTTCCATAGTATAATATAGTTAGATTCGTTCAATACTTAGCTTTCCGGGAGATGTGTCGTCCTTCACGCTATGCGCAATGTCCTCCAAGCATGAATGACACAAACAGTCTGTGTAATTATCTTTAATATAAGCGTATTGGAATGCGTCCAGTTTCACACTTGCACAATGACACAACCTTATATTGTCATGCCGGCACTCAAAAGCAGCACCACAACGAGGACATACCTTTTTCATCGGCATACCACCTTTCCATCTTTTTTGAAGTTAATCTTTTTTCGTACTGCTTTCCTAATCCCACGAGTAAAAACAGCCTTTGATGAATGGCAGGTCTTCTGACTTACTCCTTATCCTGAAGCCTTCCCGATGTTTCAAATCCGACACCAGTGGCAAAAGATGTTTCCAAGATATATAAACGGAGCTTCACAGCAGCGGGACTGTTTGGGACTTACACCCAATTCCCTTTTAATCCGAATGACGAGAATCTTCATCCGAAACCAATTCGGGACAAAGATAAGAATTAAAATTGAGACTTAGCGCAGAATGCAGTAATAAGGCTGATGAATAGCGATTTAGGCGAGAAGAAAGAAAGAGTGAAAAGCCATCTGAAACCAAGAAAAAGCCAAGTGAGGACAGAGTTACATTACTATCTCGTTACTTTCTTTTGGCTGGCAGATGATTTTAAGATGGTTTTCAAAGAGCTGATTTACATGAATTTCAGACACTATTTACTTGCAAATGTAACCGAATTTTCGAAAAATGGCAGTGATAGCATGAAAAAAGAAGTAAATCCGATTCTTTTGCACTGATTTGCAGTGATTTGCGTATCAAGAAACAACTCTATAGGTGATAATTTTGCAATCAAAAAAATGTAGAGTATGAGATCAACATTCAAAGTCTTATTTTATCTCAAGCGCAATGCCCCCAAGAAGAACGGGCTTGTGCCGGTCATGTGCCGTGTGACCGTAAACGGCAAAGTATCCCAATTCAGTTGCAAACTGGATGTAGAGGAAAAATCGTGGAATGTCGAATTGGGCAGATTGTCCGGCAGAAGCCTCGTTGCACAGGAAGGCAACCGGATGCTGGATAAAATCCGTGTGGGTATCAACAAAGCCTATCAAGAAATCCGTGACCGTGATAACTATGTAACCGCTGAAAAAGTGCGTAATGCTTTCTTAGGACTGGGCATGAAACATGAAACCCTGCTTGCCGTGTTCACTCAGCACAACGAGGATTATGCCAAACAAGTTGGTAAAATCAAGAGCGAGCGCAGCTATTGGAAATACTGCACCGTGTATAACCACTTATCCGAGTTTATCAAGCAACGCTATAAGGTCAGTGATATAGCCCTCAAAGAACTTACCCCTGCTTTCATTACCGACTTTGAACTATTCCTAAGAACGGAAAAAGACCATTGCACAAATACCGTTTGGTCATACATGATGCCATTGCGGAGAATTATCTACATGGCTATCAATAACGGCTGGTTACAACGCGATCCATTCTACGGGTACAGCATCACAAAGGAAGAAACCAAACGGGGTTTCCTGACAAAAGAAGAAATTACACAGCTCATTAATGGCACGTTCAAGAAGAAAAGCTACGAACTGATACGTGACCTGTTTATTTTCTGCACATTCACAGGGTTAAGCTGGACGGACATGTATCACTTGACGAAAGAGAATCTGGAAATCTCTTTTGATGGTCATCTGTGGATTAAGACCAAACGCCAGAAAACGGGTACAGAAAGTAACATTCGTCTGTTGGAAGTTGCCAGACATATTATTGAGAAATACGAGGGTATGGCGAAAGACGGCAAGCTGCTGCCCGTCCTTTGTTATTCCAACTGCAAAAACGGAATCAAAGTAATCGCAAAATACTGTGGCATAGAGAAAAATGTCACATGGCATCAAAGTCGGCACTCGTATGCTACAACCGTGTGTCTGTCGAACGATGTACCCATTGAAACGCTGTCGAAGATGCTCGGACACCGCAGCATCCGCACGACGCAAATTTATGCGAAAATTACAGCGGAGAAGGTCAGCCGTGATATGGAGAAGCTATCGAAACAGATTGAGCAGATGGAATCATTTATCTGTCAGGCTATTTAATTACATCCCTTAAAATCATAAACAATGAAAAGAGAAAAGATAACTATCAGTAAAAGCGGTATAATCACTCTACCGGATAATCCGGTTGAAACGGTTTGGATGCGTGATTTTGAGATAGCAGAGTTGTTGGGGGTAATGCTACCCACCATCAAATCCAATATTCGGGCAATTCTGAAATCGGGAGTAGTAAAAGCCGATTTACAGCATGATGGAGTAGTTTACGGAAAACACATTTTACCTGACTATTTCGGGCTGGATATGATAACAGCACTTGCTTTTCGGATAAACTCGCTGAAAGCTAAATTATTCAGAGAGTACATACTCGGTAAACTCTATGCAGTAAACACACAGAGTGCACCGAATGTAATTATTCAAGTGAACGCTGACAAGAGATTCAATAAAGAGAAAGTAATTTTCAATTAAAGCCGGAACAGTCATTACCATTACAGAGGCAAAAGTCGTTACGGGTTCTTCACGCAGGTACAAGGTCAAGCCGCAAGCGGTTATCGGAACAATCTCCACACCTTCGCTACGCTTCGGGTTGTATTGCATAATCTGCTCACACTCGGTAATTCATGCAAGCATGATTACACTCGTTTAAACGCAGATTTCTTCCGATAAACCTTGTACCTGCTAAACCCTTCACAGGAGAAGCCTCTGAAATGGCAACGACCGCCCCGACATTCCAATCCGAAAAAGAAAAAATAACAGTAACGAATAAAAGCAGAGACAGTATGGCTAAGAAACTGAAAATTGAAGGTATTGATGCGGTGGGTATTTTGAACTCCATCCGCCCCGTGAGTGAACCGTTAAAAGAAATTCCAAGAGTGGAAAACACGACAGAGACAAACGAAAGTAATAATCGCAGAACCGCTCTGGATATAGACGAAGTACGATGTCTGGCATATATCAAAGAGAATCCAATTTCTAAACAGTTGGAAACCAAACGAAAGAAGACAGAAGCGCAAAATATGGCAAGTGAACTAACTATACAAAGTGAAGTAAGTACACCGGATGAACTAACAAAACTCACTAATCCGGTTAAACCACCCATTCAAAAACGTACCGGCGAAAAGAAAAAGGAAGAAGCATTAGAACAATACCGCCAAACCTTCTTGCAAGTTCCCAAGATTAGTGACCGCAAACCCGTGTTTGTGAATTGCCATACACGGGACAGGCTCGATGAGATTGTGCGCAGGCTGGGAGGCAGAAAGATGAGCGTGTCGGGATTGATTGAGAATCTGGCACTGCATCATCTGGAACTTTATGGAGAGGACATTGAACTTTGGAGAAAATTATAGTTTCACAGTTTATTGATAATGTATAGTGTGTATAGTCAGTATAGTATGTTTACCCAATGGACATACTATACTGAATACACTGAAAATAAAGCTAACTTTTCAATCCGTCTTCGGACGGATTTTTCTATTCACCAGAATAGAGCAAGGTGTCTTTTGAGTTACTCAAAAGTCGGAGAGTAACGCTAAAGCTACTCTCCAAACCTTGCCCTTGCAGGAGGCAATCACCCTCCGAAGTCGAGTGATTTTTTATTATGAATGATAATAATGACTTCTTGTCATCATCGGGCTATGATAAAAAATGGTCATCACCTTATGTCATAAAGGTATATATCAAAATACCATAATACAAGTATGATTGAAAGGATAAATAAACAAATTAATTAGTCTATTATCTAAATATCAAGACATCATTGGCGTTATCTTTATCACCAATATATTGCTCGTAAAGTGTAAAACACCTATATTTGCAACAAAACCATCTATAGAAAAGCGGATATAGCCGGTATAAATACGATATAAGAATGAAGCAGGAAGAGAAAAAAACTCGAAACAGACGGACCAATGAACAATTAGACAGGGATGTGATGTCCGAACTCGAAAAACTTGTGGCGGAACAGGGCTTCAGCAATGTCAACCTAAGCACCTTGACGAAAGCCGCAGGAATGGAAGCCAACGTATTCTATAGAAGGTACGGTTCGATGGATAATCTCTATGACAGACTTGCCAAGCAATATGACTTCTGGATGAACAATGCCATCGATATTTCCAACTTGAATGCATTGGGGCCTAAAAAGTTCTTCGCTGAAACATTCAAGATACTCTTCAGGAACTTGTCCGATAATCCCGTTATGCAAAAGCTGTTGCTTTACGAAATGTCAGCCGTCAATGATACCACAAAAAGAACGGCGGAAACGCGAGACATCATGAACCTTAATTTGATTACATATTACGAAACGCTGTTTAAACCTGCAAAAGTCAATATCAAAAGCATCGCCGCAATCCTAATCGGAGGTATTTACTATTTGATACTTCATAAGGAGTGCGCCAAAATCTGCACGATAGACTTTAATACCCCGGAAGGCGAAAAAGCCTTTTCAGATGGAATAGACTTCTTGACTGATACCATTTTCAATAGATTGGAAGCGCATGAAAGAGACCGAAACGCAGTCCGGCAAATGCTGGCTGACGGCATAAGCGAGTTAAAGATATGCAAATACATGGGTATTAGCAAAAATGATTTGAAAATGTTGCTCTCAAAGTAACCACGGCACAACTTTTTATATAGCCATATTTTATATGGTCATATTCCTTTTTCGTACAATGCGATTGGGATAATCGTATTTCCATTTTCAAAAGGATTCAGATGAATGATATTCAACTATAAATCTATTGATTTATAGCTGTTCAATTATGTAATCATCCGAAACACAGATAAATTTATTTAGTTCGAATCCTATAATAATTAAAATACACATCATATTTATAAGCAAAATACTTTTCTTATAATTTATTTATGCTACTTTTGTCGATTGAGTAATAAAACAAAAAAGCATGAAGAAAATTATGTTACTGCTCCTTTTCGGAGTAATGGTACTTACGAGTACGGCACAGGAAAAAGTTTACCAGATAGAAGAAATCACCGTTATCAACTATGGGGATGGCCGGTTGCTCTTTCGCTTGAGCAATGAAGAAAAGACCCCGCTCAACGGCTCTCACCGCCTGATTGACGGCTATCACTCGGAGTACATTCTCGCTGACTTTAAGGATGGCATGTATCATGGTAATTACCGACATTTCAAAGAGAACAAACTACTTGAAGAGTGCCGTTACAAAGAGGGAAACAGGGATGGACTATACAAGCGCTATTATGGTGACGGACAGACCGTGCAAAGTGAGCGAACGTTTATAGACGGCAAAGTGGACGGCGTGAGCAGGACGTATCACTCGAACGGCAAAGTTGAAACCGAAAAAGTATATAAGTTAGGAATTGAAGATGGTTATGACCGGCGATACGGCAGCGACGGCACTCTGACGCTCGACGAATGTTATAAAGACGGTAAACGCGATGGCAAATGGACTCAACACCTGTCGAGTAACCTCGGTGACATGGTTCGCATCAGCTTCTACAAGAACGGCTTGCCCGACGGTCAGTGGAGCGAAACGTGGAAAGACGGCAAGCCCCGTAGCAAAAGCAGCTATAAAGACGGCAAAAAAGAGGGTGTCTGGATTAGATATGGTAAAGGCGGCAAACCCGAAAAGTCTACCACTTACAAAAACGATGAAAAGAACGGAGAAGAGATTACTTATTTCACTGACGGCACTCCTGAAAAGTCGTCAAACTACCTCAATGGCAAATTGAACGGAGTAACAAAGGAATTCTATTTTGAATCAGGCAAATGTAAATCGGAATATACTTTCAAGAACGGTAAGCGTGAAGGAGCATATAAACGTTACTTTGATACCGGAAAGTTGCGGGAAGAGGGTTGTTGTGAAGCTGACAGCGAGGTCTATCGCAAGGAGTATTACGCTAACGGCAAGCTCAAATCGGTTGCCGAGCGCAAGGGCGGAGGCTGGAATACCATTGAAAGATATGATTCGGAGGGTAACAAAGAGTAAATATTATAATATCCCTATTCCAAGCAGGTAATGTTTTGGCAATTTTACCATTTTTGATAAATATCAAATTGAATAGTTGGTTGGCTTTAGCTGTATATATATGACAAGAAAACAGATGAAATGAAGCAACGGAAAAAAAAGAGCAACAAGCAATCGAGGCGTGAAATCATAGCCGATGTCAAGCGTAGAGAGGCTGAGTGGAGAAAGAAAAAGAGAAAGGAAAGGTGGCGTATATGCAAATCCCATATCATGTTGTGGGGCACATTTATATCTTTCTTCTCATTACTTATATTCGTCATGCTGTCAGATATACGTAATACCTTCACCAACGTCATGCTTGGATTGATAGCCATTAACGGTGGGATTTACCTGTTTATGTACATCCTGTCTAAAGAAGCCCGGAATCTGACTATCCGGATACCTCTGAAAAATGGCGAAAGTACGGGAAATACGCAATGGTTGCCGGATTTTTCGGAAACTTTGGTAGAGCCTGAATATTTAAGCCGGTGTGATGACAAACAGATTGTCATTGATAATGATTACGTATTGGCGAGGATTTTTCTATTTTTGCTCCTTTTTATTATCTTTTTAGCCCTGGTCTATTTTGCAGATGCCACTCCTTCAAAACTTACAACTGAAGATTATGGAAGTACATTACTGCTTCTTGAGTTGTGCTTGCTTATTCTGACACCAGGAATAAGTGCCATTCTACAGCCTTGGCGGCGGATTGTTTTTGATCGTGTTTCCAGGACCGTAACTATACCAGGACGACTTCTGCTGCATAAAAAAGAAACGATACCTTATAGTCAGGCTGAACTCACGATTCGTTATTACATGGGGCGTGGTTCGCTGGGGTGTGTGTCAAGTATAATAATTTCCAATTCCAATTCACCCAGTCTGTTAAGTGGAGTTTCCTTGATGGACGGTGATATGGATAAAGCCAGACGTTTTGCCCGCTTCATACAACTATACATGGAGGAAGAGGAATTGCCGGATATACCGGAATTTGAGAAATACAGGAATAAGAAGGAGCAGGAACATACTGAAATTGAGAAAGAAATCCCTATATGGAAGAGATGAATGTACCTTTAGATGCAAGAAGGCTTCTTTATCACGAAGCAAAGACTGTATTAGAACAAGTATTTATATCTCCAAACAGTAAAGATGTGTGGAATTTTTAAAAATAGAAACAGTTATGGAAATGGAAACAGATAGAAACCGCCCCTCTACAATCAGAATTATAGCCGGAATCATTGTATTGTTATGCGGATTTCCGGTATTTGGGGTTTGTTGTTATGGAATGTGGCGCTTTACAAATTGGTCTTATGAGGAGCTATGGATTTTTGAGTATGTATGGGGTAAGCTATTAATACTCTTCGTATCCGGAATGATATTTTTGATGTCGATAGGACTGATTTTGGTAGGTGTATTAATCGCAACAAAGATATGGATGGGGAAAAGCAGAATGATGGAGCATATTATATATCCCTTTCCAACTGTATTAACGGCTGAGCTTGCCGATAGCATGAATGTAGAAAGAGCTGATGATAAATTTTTCGTCTTCAATCCGAGTTCCTTAATCCGGAGTACTTTGATAGTCATCGGGGGGATTCTTTCATGCGTAGGAATAATCGTCATTTATCGAGAAATAAATGATCCATCTAGTGATCTTTATTCACCTCCCATAAGTGGAGGAATAGTAGCCTCTTTTTTTCTGCTTTTAAACGGATTACTTGCTCCTTCCCGTCGTTTTGTACTAGACAGAATGAAGGGTACTGTGACTTTTCCCCGCCATTTGTTTTTTCCAC
>ENA-UERZ01000519-UERZ01000519.1-human-gut-metagenome-genome-assembly--contig:-NODE-519-length-39261-cov-40.890185_pt1 | contig 39261 bp, 33 predicted proteins | sample MGYA00242997_ERZ507998 | MGnify/ENA primary metagenome ERZ507998 (study PRJEB26167, sample SAMN06115470) | human gut metagenome | host: Homo sapiens | place: China:Henan | collected 2016-06-23... | reverse complement strand
CTCGACGGTAATTGCAACGAGGATGGTTCCGATTATGATTCCGGTGATTTCGATTGGACGAAAGCGTTTGTCCCGGCTGGGCAGAGGGAATGGCTCTGGCAAGAGCTGAAGAAAGACGATTTGCCTGTCGTGATCTTTATCCACGAATTGCTGGATACTTTCTCCGGGGTCGACGAGGAACTTTGTATCGGCAATGCGGAAGAGATCGTTTCGGCACTTGAGCAAAGTGGCAAGGTCGTGGCCGTTATCCAAGGGCACCATCATGCCGGGAACTATGGTTTCCGGCATGGAATCCATTATTTTACGATGAAAGGAATGATAGAAGGAAGCCTTCCTGAAAATAATAGTTTTGCCGTCATTGAGATAGACAAAGACTTGAATATCTATATAGAGGGTTTCTATAATTGCAAGGATAAGGAGATGAAACATAATAGATAATCATTATGAAGAACTTCACGGACGAGCACATATATATCTTACGCTAAATATATATTTCTAAGAACAAGCCTCCGGCGGGGGTGACTCGCCGGGGGCTTTCTGGCCTTTACATATCATGGCTTGAGTTATCCATGAGAAAAATTATCCTGTTGAGTTTCCTATATGTGTATTTGCGCAGAAGAACTATTTTTCCATAACAGGAAGAACATTCGTAGAAGAATACATAGTCCCTGATCAGACAATAAATCGCCTTTAAGCGCTGGCGCTTATATTCAACCTAAGGAAATACCGGAACGTGGTTGACAGGGGAATACGGAGGGGAACTTCATATAGATAGCTTGGATTATCAATGCAACACGGGTAAATCGGCCTTTTTTAATTGAATTTCTGGCATGTCTGCGATTTGGCCCAAGAAACGATGTACGTGTACCGGATCGATTTCTATCAACTCCACAACTATTCTATTTTTCTCTTCTGAGATATAGAGATCGTTAATCCCTATCTCATAGTGCTCTATCCTCCCCGTGTCCTTTTCCTCGATAAATGGTTCCAAAAATATTACAAGTGAGTCATATTTAGACAATAAATGATTATATGAATACTCACGCTCGGCAATCAAGAACAAATCATCGCCGAGCGTTTTCCTTATCTCATCTCGATACACGGACGTATCCCCTACAATCCCTATGACCAGTTCATATGCGGAATTAACATAAGATCCCGCGTAATAATCCGGGTATCTTATGTTACCCAAGCTATCCATGGGGAATGAGTCTTTATATTTATCCTTATTCGCGTTAGCGATGGTCGCTTTACCTAGCAAGTCTTTCCAGACTTCCTCGTTGGTATTCTTATGTACACAAGAGCACATCGTGCTAATCAGTGACAATAAAAGGAACATTTTCATATTGCCTAAATATAATGCAACTATCATTTGCTATATATTCTTTAAATTTAGAGATGGATAAATCGTTACAATCATCCAAATACACAAAAATCCGATCTCTTTGCGGATATTTTTATTCTTCTCTCTCATCGTAAAAGATAATATGCTATCATTCATCCTCCTTAGATGCCTATAAGAAAAAAGAGCGGGTTTAACGTTAAAGTCCGTACGCCCTAACATCCTATTTAGTAACATTTTGCCGTCCGTAAGATCTCCGACAACATAAATGACAAAGTTATATTGATCCGCTTCATAGATTCCACCAAGGAAACCTGGTAAACTGTCATATTCTGTCCTGTAATAATCTCCAAACGTATCTCTGAAACTGTCATAAACAGACTTTTTTATCGCCATATCATTAATGACACCATTATCTTCCTTGCCCAAACGGAACTCACCCGAAAGTATATAATCATGGGATTTTCTACTGAGACCATATGTTACCGTGGCGTTTTTAGTCACCCGGTATCTCCCTGCCCTTCCTGTATACTCGTATATGGTTAATTCCAATGTGTCATGTGGAAGAACTGCATCGGCGATCATTAGATAAGCATGGCTTTCTGGTAACGCGTTTTCCCAAGCTTGGGAACTCTCATTATAAAACTCCAGCTTATAATCATTTCTTCCCAACTCAATAACATTATCCGTGTGATTTATTATCCTGATCGGAATTCCGCGTTGTGACACGGGAAAAACGGAGTCTACTTGTAATTCGCAATTTTTTTCATCCACAACGTTCGAGGGAACTATAAGGGTATCTTTGGGTGTATATCCTATTACACCATCTTTTTTCGTATACTGGCAAGAGATACAAGATAAGATTATGATATAAAATATGTGCTTATACATTTACCAGATAAAACTTGCGATGTGTTACCACTGATATTGTTTGTAATAGTACAGTTACCTTCGGATAGATCACAAAAAGCTGCATCTACACTACCTGACCTGCTAGAATAAAGACATCTTCCTATAGGATTTGATTTATTAGTATCGTATATAATTGAAAAGTAGTCATTTAAAGCCACGACATGAGCTGCGGTTATAAATCCCACTTTGTTGTTATACGTTGCCTTATACCCAAAAGAACTAGGAACTAGATTTGAATCAGGATCTGGTGATGCCCCTATTGAGTTTCCAGGATTAACGGTAAAATTTGCTCTGAAAGTTGAAGATTTTAAGCTTTCGATAAAATTCACAAAGTCTTCTTGTTGACATCGGGACCGGATAAAACATATCGCGGGTGAATCCATCATATAATGCTTAAAATCCGAGATCGCAGTGTTACTACAATCATAAAGATAAACCTCTATTCTGTTATTTGTTTCCGATAGACCGAACATTTCTATGTTTTCAATAACAGGATTAAGTTTTGCCCCACTAGATAAATAGATTTTATTCATGTCGCTCAAAACACCAGATAAATAGTTAAAAGAGAAATCAGATTCTTTCAATATTATATTGGGGTTCTCTGTTAATATTAATGGTAAATTTTCTGTTCCCCTTTTAATATATACAACAAGTTCATTTCCGTCTAGATAAGATCCACCATAATAATCAGGAAAATAAACAGACTTGCTATCATCCTGCAAGCTCCTTGTATTCAATCCATAAAAATCTTTCAGATCTGAGAATGCTTCCAAGGCTTTAGACTGATCTACACATATTTCCTCTTGTCCTACAGTCCCCACAGACGATCGTTCTGAATTACTCAGAACAGATAACTCATCCGAGCAACCTACCATAATGAAAACAACAGCTAAAGCCAAACATTTAAATAATAATTTTTTCATGATACATGCAATTTAGGCGTTAATAAAGGAATATTCATATTGCAGAACTAAGAGAGATATAATACAAACGTATTATAACGAACCAATGGTAAGAGTCTTTACAAAAAACGGTTAACCATACATCACTAATAATCGTAAAATAATAAAATCATATTGAGATAAAAAAATATTTGTTGTCTAAATTTAGAGAGATATTACATGTGAACCAAAAAATATATAAAAATGACTTATTTAGTATATTTGTTATCAAATATTGGAAAATTATACTTAGGGACTGGATATGGGGCGCGATAAGACTTTTTGCGGGATTGGCGATCGCCGGTATTATTGCCTGTTTAGTATTCCTTGTAGGGATTACAGTTTTGAGACTTCTTTTCCCTGCCCTCTTCTTAGCCTTTATCACATGGCTTTTCTTCGATAATTGGTGGACAGGGGCAGGATTAGGAATTAATTCTATATATTACCTACAAAATTTACATAAAAGGCTGGAACTCGTATTTCCATTCGGCTATAGAGCCTGAAAATGAATCGGAATGCGAACTTTCGTCTGATTATAACATAAATGATTCCAGTGGTTCTGGAGTGGAATATCCCGTGCCGTCTTCAAGGCCAGATAAAGAACGATACCAGCCAAAAACTGATGACGATGATCCGAGAGGTTTCATCGTTTAGCGCACGAGTATAAAATTCGTGCTCAAGGATTGGAGGAAGAGGCTGGCTATTTGTTACAACAAGCAGGGACGGAGTTTAGCTATGGGGATTATGAGGGATACGACACTTACAAAGAGGAAGCAGGAAAGAAATTAGATGAGGCACAGAATTGCGGGGAAAATGCCGATGAATATGAATCACGTGCCAGATATTATTATGAACGACAATCATCAGATACAAGTCGTATTCAATCTGGAGGGTGTTATCGCTACTCCCAACGAGGTAGGACCGTTTACCATCAATACGAAACCTGTATTCGAAGTCGCTTTTGCCGCCGCCGAAGGATATGAGTATGACGGTAAGATCGAGGTGAGAATGGGCGATAAGCTTCTTTCTACCCCGGCAGACTATGAGTACGTGCCGGAGAACGATCTTCCTTTCACGTTGAAGACACCTCTTTCCGCTACCTTGACCATCACCGCCAAGGGCACGCAAAAGTCATATAGCGTTACGACTGCTTATACAAATGTATCGACACCTGCCGAAGAGCTGCCGAAGAGCTGCCGAAGAACGTGCTGCATGGCAACGCACTATCATTCAAGATCACGCCGGACGAGGGCTATGAGCTACCGGAGACTATCAAGGTGAAGGTGGGCGATAAGACCCTCGCCGCCGCTACGGATTACATCTACAACAAGGCTACCGGCGAGGTTTCCATCGTCAAGGTGACCGGCGAGGTGGTGATAACGGCCGTAGCCGTATTGAAGACTTACGAGGTGAAGCTGACGCTGGAGAAGCTGGCTTCCGACTTCAAGGAGGGCACGAAGGTGAACCATGGCGCTAAGCTGGATATCCAATTGACAGCCACTGCCGGCTATGAGCTGCCGAAGAGCGTCAACGTGAAGATGAACGGCAAAGACCTGACCGCCGCCGACTTCTCGTATGCGAACGGCAAGATCTCTATCGCCAAGGTATTAGGTCCGATCGAGATCACCGTCATAGCGGATAAGGTCCATAACGTTAAAGGAGATGTGGAGAACTTGACAATCGACGCTCCGGAGAACATCGTGGAAGGCGAGACCTTCATCGCTACGCTGAATGTCGTTTCCGGTTACCAGCGGCCATACGCAATTAATGTCATTATGAATGGTCGCCTGTTGAGTGCCAGCGAGTATTCTTATGATAGTGTTTCCGGCAAGATCGAGATCCCGAACGTGAGCGGTCCGATATCTATCATGGCCAAAGGCGTTCGAGAGGGTTACTTCGAGGTAGTGCTAAACCTCACCAACCTCACCTCCGATCCCGTCTCCTTCGAACCGCAAGTCAAGGATACGAAGATCGAGCTGACTTTGAAGCCTAGCTCCGGTTATGAGCGTCCGTCTGATATCTTCGTGACGATGGGCGGTACGGCACTTGCTTCCAGAACGGATTATACGTACGATCGCTCTACCGGTAAGTTCGCACTGGAGCAGATCACCGGCACGCTAGTGATTGTGGCGGACGGAAACCGCATACCTGATCCAACACCCGATCTGGATCCTACCCCGACCCCGGTCACTTACACCGTGACATTGCCGGTAGTAGAGGGCGCGACGATTGCGGCCACAGGTTCCACTACCGTTTCGGAGGGTAGCAGCCTCTCCTTCACCGTGGAAGTGAAAGCGGGTTATAACGCCGACAAGATGGTGGTGAAAGCCAACGGTACGACACTTACGCCGGACGCGAATGGTCGCTACACGATCGCCAACATCCGCAGTAACGTGGTAGTAACCGTAACCGGTATCGTGAAGGGTGACGATCCGACAGCGAATGAGACGATCGGCTCCGATGAATTGCGTGTATGGGACGTCAACGGTCGCCTGTTTATCCAGACACCGGTAGCCGATACGGCCTATATCGTTACTTTCGATGGCCGTGTGTACAAGACCCTGTCCTTGTCCGCCGGCGAGTACACGGAAGCGATGCCGCAAGGTTCTTACGTTATCCAGATAGGTAAACAATCCTATAAACTGAACTTCTAAGCACTAAACACAAAGCGAGGGTGTGCCATTTTGCGTTTTGGGTACACCCTCAGATCTTCAGGAGGTATGGCGAACACCGGTATATACCGGCTTGCCACACCTCCTTCTTTTCTATCATCGGAGACACTTCCGCTTCTCTCTGTATTCCATCATAGATTCCTGCGCCGTCTCTTTCCTGCGCTCATAGCTATCTATTTACTGGATCGTATAATATCTTTAGGTCCTCAGCCCCTACCAAGCCTACGCTCTCTTGGATGAAGAAACGCTTGAATCGCTTGTTCATGTGGGCATGCAGAATAACCTTAAGCATCATTTTGGGATGGTAAGGGCTGTGACTGCGTTCCTTATATAACTTTCTGAAATTCTCAAGATTCAGACTTTCAACCAAAGCGTCAATCATACTCACTAGATCGTTTTTCTGGAGAAAAAACATCGTTCGGTTGGGAGTATAAGAATGAAAATGTACCTTTATCAGATTAGAAGTAAAAGATACAAAATCTTTAGGTAATAGCAAAGCCCCAACTTGTGAAAGTGGGGGCTTTGTCACAAAAAAGAAGGTGCGTATTTTGAAACACCTTCTTTTGCAAATAGCCTTTTAAGGCTATAAATGAATCAATATCCCGGATTTTGTCGCAATTTATTATTTTTCTGCATTTCTAACGCCGGAATAGGGAATATCCCTCTATAGGCTGGGGTTATTTTATTTTTCTCCCACCAAGTTCCTGTAAAAAAAGTCCCAAAGCGTATCATATCCGTACGGCGATGATCCTCGAAAACAAACTCTTTTTTCAACTCCTCCTCGATTGTTTGTAAGGTTATTGTTTCCGGGGTTCCGGTAAGGCCGGCACGGGAACGAATCTGTTCTAAGAAAGGACGGGCCTTCTCCGGCTGATTTAAGCGCACATAACACTCCGCTTGCATCAATAACACCTCAGCATAACGCATCACGACCAAATCATGATCACGTTCCCACTCCTCACCATCTTTTTGCTCATATTTACACCAATGCACTCCCTCATAATCTTTTGCGTCCATGATATCACCAATTCCATCCGTAAAACTCAATGGTTGAAGTCCCTCCTGATTCGGATCTCGATCGACAACCTCCCCGGTACGAAGATCGATCTGATCACCGATCAACATTGTATTACGGCGTACGTCTTTCTCATCGAAGCTATGGTATAATCCGGGTTGAGCCACAATACTATTACCCCCTCCATAAAAAGTTCCGGTCGATGAGATCGCCCATCTTTGCTCATTATGCGTTAAGGCCCAATTCAAGAAATTCCCGGTCGTAGCCATCTTATGGTCATAGGGTATAGCTAATAAGATTTCCTTGGAAACCTCATTCTCTGTCAAGAAATTAGTAAAATAATTCGTTTCCAATGAACCGGATATTTGCTGACAAGCCTTAAGGCAATCCTCCCAACGGGATTTTCCAGAAAATACCTCGGCATTCAAATATAGACGAGCTAATAAACAATACCCTGCGTTCTTAGTCATCTTGCCATAGCCGGATTCAGGCAATTGGTCAATAATAGCTAATAACTCTTTTTCCGTAAAATCAAAGATCTCAGCCCGCGTCGAGTTTGTCGGTAATGTCAGATCCTTATAGTCCGTAATCAACGGTACATTTCCGAACCAATCGATCAAGCGGTAATAGTAATAAGCACGTATAGCCCGTAGTTCAGCAAACATCTTATTTTTCTGCTCATCCTTTAAAGAAGACCCTTCTATTTGTGAGATAATGGCATTAACCGTCGAGATTCCATTATAACAATATCTCCATGCCCCTGTGATAGCCACGTTCTGGTTATCCCACTCATGACGTTTCAACTGGACATACCTTCCGCCATCGTACCAATCGGCACCCCCATTCCGAGCCGGAAGTACCGCCTCATCCGAGCTAATCGCCGAAATAAAATAAACATACTCACTAAAAGCGTATCCATTCGCGCCATCAAAGCTACCTCCACGAAGGGAAGCGTACGCACGTCCCATGATGGAGGCGATTTCCGAGTCCGTTTGCCCGTATTCGTTCGCATCTATCTTATCATACAAAGTCTCGGACAAATCGGTGCACGCCCCAAACATCATAAGTAACCCAGCCGCTAATATTGATTGTATTCTCATAATTCCCTTGTTTTTTATAAATGATTAGAATGAAAGATTAAGACCTATGGAAAATGTCCTCGGCATCGGATAAATATTACCTTTATCCAGTCCTACTTCCTTTAAATCTGAAGTACCAACTTCCGGATCTATCCCCGTATAGCCAGTTAATACAAACAAATTCTCTCCTGTAGCATAGAAACGTAAACGGTTAACCCCAAAATTCTTCAGGAGACGAGCAGGAAGCGTATAACCCAAGGTTACACTTTGCAAACGGAAGAACGAACCATTTTCCAACCAGTAATCAGAGTAAACCGGCATATTCTCATTTGAGATACCGCTTTCAGCGAAAGCGGTAGTGATATTATAATTTGGCATATGGGCCGTATAACCTCTTTCCATGCCCGCTACATTCAGTACCTTCTGGCCATACATACCATAACCGGAGATACCTAGATCAAAATCCTTATACGTAAAATTAAATGATAAGCCCATCGTCAGTTTTGGCTGGGCGTTACCCAAGATCTCGTCTTCTCCATCATTTGCCAACACGAATTTGCCATCTACGATACCCTCGCAATGAGGCCCATAAAAAGTTCCCACCGGATAACCTTCCTCGATAACCTGCGAATAACGATTAGACATTCCCAAAATACCTTGTAACGATCCACTTAACACTCGATCGGTTTGATAAACTTGGTTGGACAACTTATCGACTGTCTGTTTGTTATGGGCCAACGTCAAGTTAGCGTCCCAAGTGAAATCCTTATGATTGATAAGGTTTGCTCCCAAGGTCAACTCTACGCCCTTGTTGGTCAAATCACCTACATTCGCTAAGATATTGGAATACAAATAAGGAGGATTAGGAACTTGATACGTATATAATAAATCACTAGTCTTTTTCAAATACCAATCGAACGTTAAGTTTAAGCGATTGAACAAGAACATATCGACACCCACATTCGTTTGGGCGGTAGATTCCCATTTCAAGTCAGGGTTCGGATTCTGGGTAACCCCATATGATTGTTTCCAAGAATTGCTCTCGCTATCAAAATAAGCACCTCCTCCCGTGCCCATCAGCATAGCGGATTTATACTCTCCGATCCCGGATTGATTCCCCGTCAGACCATAACCGGCACGTAACTTCAAATTAGCGAGCCAACTCTGTAAGCCTTCCATGAAAGTTTCCTCCGAAACACGCCAAGCCGCCGATACGGACGGGAATGTACCCCATTTATGATTCGCTCCGAAACGTGAGGAACCGTCACGACGAATCGTGGCCGTAAGCATATATCGGTCTTTAAACGTGTAATTAGCACGGGCAAAGAATGAGATCAATTTCGCTTGGCTCTTAGAAGATGCTACGTCCTCCAATCTGTTATCCTGCCCCGCTCCCAGATTATTCCATAAAAAATCATCCGTGTCGAATTTTCGTCTTTCGGCTTTCAGAGTCTCAAACGAATAATCCAGATAAGAATAACCAACCATAGCGCCTACACGATGTATCTTATTGAATGTCTTGTCGTAGTTTAAGAAAACCTCTAACTGCTTATTCGTATATTCCTCGTTATATCTCTTAGCGTACCCGCCATCTGTAACTTTATAAACATAAGACGGACGGTAGTAATAATCTTGATTTGAGTTATACTCATAAGACAAATTGGTGGTCGCTTTAAGCCCGTCAATAATAGAGAGTTCTACCTTACCGTAACCGAGTAAATGCTTACGGGTTGTCTCATCATTTCGTTCCGTATGGCTCTCCACCGGATTATTTTCAGTCAATCGTCCGCCGATCTGCTCCAAATAATTCCCATTCTCGTCATAAATAGGAGCCGTAGGGTTCATATTATAGATCGTACTATAGATCGCGTTATCTACATTATGCCGTTTATCCGCGTTCGCCTGTAAACTCAACTCAACTTTCAACCGGTCATTAAGTCCATATTGATAAGCGGTCAAACTAGCGCTCATACGGTCTAAATCGCTAAATTTGACAATTCCCTCATTCCTTAGATAATTCACGGACGCACGTAGCCCATTATCCTCCCCTCCGGAAGAGAACGAAAGCGTATGGGAATGGGAAATAGCGGTTCGTTGGATCGCTTTTTGCCAATCAGTATCGGCTCCATAATCTACGGCATCGGTCAAATTATGGTCATTTACGTATTGACGCCATTCTCCGGCTGTCAATACGTCCAAATTATTAGCGCTCTTTCCTATCGCTACATATCCATTGTACTCGATACTACGCCCTTTTTTCTCTCGGTTGGTCGTAACGATAATCACGCCATTCGCTCCGCGTGAACCATAAATGGCCGTAGCCGAGGCATCTTTCAGTACATCCATAGACAGGATCTCATTGGGTTGGACCGTACTGAGATCAACGCCGGGAATGCCATCCACCACGACCAGTGGCGCATTACTGGCAGACAAAGAGGTACCCCCACGTAAACGCATGGAAGAGCTTTTCGTGGGATCACCGCCACCTTGTGAGACTACCAGACCGGCTACCTTACCTTGCAACAACTGCTCCGCGGAGGAAATCACGCCTTGCTTAAAATCCTTGGCCGAAACAGAGGCGATAGAGCCTGTTAGATCCGATTTACGAGAAACACCATAACCGATAGCGACAACCGTTACCTCATCCAAGCCGATGGAAGTCGGTTTCAATTGGATATTCAGCTGAGATTTAGCTGCCACTTGTTGCTCTGAGTATCCGATATAGGAAAATGTTATCAGTTCTCCCTCGGTTGCCTCTAATGTATAATTACCATCCATATCGGTGGTCGTACCATTTTTGGAGGCGGTAATGATAGTAACCCCGATGATCGGCAAGCCATTCTCATCGGTCACGACACCTTTGACCGTAATATGTTTTTGTGAAGTCCGGACAGACTGGTTTGTTTCTGCCTTATTCGTCTTTCGATAAAGAACGATATGCCGGTCCGTTATCTTATAAGCGATATCATTACGATTCAATAATTGGCTTAATACCTCCGTAATTCCCTTATCCTTAACATGGATACTAATCCTTTGATCCGAGTTAACTTCCTCCTCATTGTAGAAGAAAGAAAATTCACTTTGCTCCTCAATCGCCTTAAACGCCTGCTCAATCGTCACGTTTCGTAAATTGAGGTTGATCGCTGCCGTATCCATATAACTAGCGGCGAACATCGACGTTGCCCCGGTTAACCCCAGACTTAGCATGAACACCTTGAAAAAATGTTTTTTCATTGTAATGATTTAAATTTATTAATTTATGTTTTGATAATCCCATTCCTCTCTTTGACTTATTTAATATTAGATCCGGATCTTTCTATTTAAGGTCACTCAGAATATTGTTATCTCCATTCATAGTAAAGAGACCAAAAGGATTCGATACGCCTAAAAGAAAATTCAAAAAATCAGTACATAATACCCGTATTAACCAAGCCAAAATAAACCAAGCCAAACAAACCCGCATTCCAACCTTGGATATGAAAGCCTAAATTCTCTCCAGTCAGGCTATTTATATGCTCATTGGGCGACCAATCCCCCGAATTCACTAAATCCGCACGCCCTACTTTCTTAATAATGTCTATAGCTTCCTCTTGCCGTCCCATATTAATGCGTGCCCAACAATCCATAAAACTTACCCACGGCCATACACCTCCATTGTGATAAGTAGCCGAAGGATAACCAAAACTATCATCATAATAAGGAAAGGTCTCGGCGACCCCGTAAGGTGTCATACTTTTCGTATTTAATGTCTCTATGATTCTCAAGGCTCGTTCCCGGGGAACAACATCGAATAAGATACCGATCGTTTGATCCTGTAAAATCCTATCATTTACGCTCCCATCTTTCCATATCTGGCAATAATAGTTTCCATTCCACAAGCCACCTTCTTTCACATCCTTATTCACCGTCTCATATCCTTTTTGATAGGCGACCCGATAATTGTTACCTCCCGCTAAATCTCCACATTCTTCCGCCAAATAAACCATTTCCTTTAAGGCGGATAAATAAATCAAACAGGTAAAAGGAGAATATTTTCTTCCCTCGATCCCCTTCACATCTTTCCAATCTCCCCAAAAAGAGATCTGTGCCGGAAGCCCGATCTTTTCCGTATCTCTGGAGATCAACCAGTTCATGGCATTTTTCATAGCCGGCCAATATTTGACCAAGTCTTGTTTATTATGATAATACCGATAAAATCTGGCAGCACGTAAAATAAAGAAAGCATTGATATCCAAATCATCCTCCCGCTCAATCAGAGGAAGGATCGTAGTCGGGATCTTTCCGGATGGTTGTTGCCACTCGATACTCTCCTCAATCATCTTTCTCTCTAAATCTTTATAAAACACCAAATGCAGCCAGCTAGTCCAATAGCTGTCGCGCTGGTTCAACTCGCAATACCCCATCGTAAGAAGTTCCCCTTTTTTTGTCCATTTCGTAAGCGATACGCCCGGAATCATATACCATCGCATATAAGTATCCAATTCCTTATCCCCCGTTTCGGGGATCGCCAAGGCAAAAGCGGTAGTCTTCTCTCTAAAAGTCGCCCACATCTTATACGCATAGGATGAAAGCTCATCAAGTGTCCAAAAATTAATACCGCTGATCCAATTCTCATCCCGAAAAGCAAATAAGATCTTGACTTTCTTCTTTTCACCCGCACGCAAGGATACTGGGATAGAAAGCCTTTGTCCAGCCCACGCGCTTTCCGTTTGATCTGTCGTAATTTGGCAATTATGTTTATTGCTAATACCCGTATATCCATCATTCTCGCAGGAGATCATATCTTCCGCTAAATTCTCGTCCGGCTGAGCGACCAACGTAAAATGCTCTTCTTTAGAAGTCGGATTAGAGCAACAAATCTCTAACATCAAAACAGGGAGAGCAGAAATTTCAGCATCATTAACCCCCAATGGGCAAAAAGCCTCTGTAGTAAAAGTCACTTTTGTGAGGGGCGATCCTTTATAGTCATTCCTTACAAACGGAAATTCCCTTATGATACGCTTTTTAGAAAATTCAGAAAATAACTGTCGTCTACCATCTTTCTCGATCGAGAACATTACAGCCCCCCTGTTAGTTAACCAATCTCCTAACGTACCGGGGTTCTGCATAATCTGTCCGAAAAAATCCCCGGATGCTGACGCATTCACGGTTAACGCAAAATTGGCGATCGGATACCCATCAGCAACTTGTCTTTTTTGAGCGACCACGGAATGACAAACCACCCAACAAAATAATAGAAAAAATAAAGAATGTGTTTTCACGCTATTCATTGAATCGTATTTTTAATAAATTGTTACTTGATTATCAACTATCGTATATCGAAAAGGTACATTAATCCGTATTATATTGAAAATTTGCGGAAGCGTTTCATTATTAATAAACTTACCGGTAAATACCTTATGTTCCAAACCTGCCTTCTCAATCGTGATCTTACAATTGAATTTTCTTTCCAGACTCTTACAAATATTGCCGAACGATTTCTTCTTAAAAAACAATTTCCCCTCAGTCCATCCTATGGCATATTCCCTTTCAAATGTCTCTAAATGAATCTCTTTCGTGCTCTTATCATATACAGCAGAAGTATTAGGCGTAAGATGATAATGTTTATTATCCATATTATTCTTTATCTCGACAGATCCGGATATCAAGCTTGTCGCTACCTCTCCTTCCTCACCATAAGCTGATACATTAAAAACAGTCCCCAACACCTTGACATCTATTTGCCTCGTTTTGACAATAAACGGGACATGTTCATTACGTGCAACCTGAAAACATGCTTCTCCTTCCAGTCTCACGTCACGGGAACTTTTATTATAATCCGTAGAATAAGAAAGCCTGCTCCCATGATTAAGGATAACCACGGAACTATCGGGCAATACCACTTCAGATACGCCATTTTGAGAATTAAAAACAATCCATTCCTCTTTTACCGAAGACCAAGGTTTTACCGATTCAAGTAGAAAAAAGCCTATTAGTAAAGTGATACTGGCCGCTATGGACAAAAACAGATATATATTTTTTATGGGACCCTGTTTATCTCCCTTATCCTTAAACATCTTATGATATAGCTCCTCCCGCACACCTTCTTTTATTTCCGAGGCATGCCCATAATCACAGTCAAGCGAGATATGATCTATGATCCTGAAAATCTCTTTTTTCTTCTCATCCAGCACATCTAGCGCATCAGATGGAAGATCATCGTTTTCCCGGTTTAATAGACTTATTAGTTTTTGCCATTCTTTTTCAACCTTAACCTTCATATTTCATTTAATTTTTTTACCTGCGCGATACTCCTGTATGACTATTCCAATTTTCCTTATCGCTATGCACATCTGCGCGTGTACCGTCCGATCCGATATCGAAAGGATCTGAGCCACTTCCTTGTAGGTCATATTTTCTTCTCTCACCATGAAGAAAATTAAACGACACTTCTCAGGCAAAGAGTTGATCGCTAACTCAATGATTTTCTTTAACTCATTGTCCAAGATCTCTTGTTCCGGTGTTGATTTCTCAGACAGACCTCCTAAATCAGCGTCTTCCAACCGTATTTTCTGGTATTTATCGCTCTCACTCTTATATTTAAGAGCATGATTCCGGGCACAGATAAATAGATAGTTCTCATAATTCTGTATTTCTGGCAATTGCTTTCGATTTTGCCACAAATACAAATAAACATCAGAAATCACATCCTTACACACACCTTTCTCCACCAGAAAATAGCTTGTGTATCTATACAATTTCATATAGGTATAATCGAAAAACAGTTGGAATGCCCTTGGGTCATCATTCGCAATCTGTTTAAATAGAGATCGTATATTAATAGTTCCTTCCAATGAATGTGACGTAAATATCTATTTTATAATGAAGAGAAAAAAAAGTGGAGTATGCCTAAAGAAGCAGATCAAAAAAATCCGTATTTATGTTTTATTAAGAGATCATGATCCCTAATTACTCATATCCGCTAGAACATTTCTTAATTATTGACAACCATGACTTCCACATGGAGAAAAAACGGACAAAACGCATACATGGCAACCGCCTGTATTATCTGAAGGACGATTGGGACGCAGCCCGAAAGATCGCGGAACGGAACAGCGCGAGCACGAAAGCCAAACGGGAACAATAAAGCGTTTATAACACCAAAAACATATAATCGATATGACAAACATTTGCACCAAAGTAACAGTCAGAAAGCGACCTATCAAAAACAGTCAGTTGTCGCTATATCTGGATTTTTATCCACCTATCAGACACCCGAAAACAGGCAGACCGACAAGAAGGGAATATCTCGGCATATACATTTATGCCAACCCGACAGAGAAATTTGAAACGGAGTTCAACAAGGCCATGCTACGCAATGCGGAGCTTATCAAGTGCAGGAGAACCGAAGCTATCCTCAACGAGGAATTTGGCTTTCTTGACCGCAATAGGGGTAAAGAGAGCTTTTTGGAATACTTCCGCTCCAAAATGGCAGATGATGACAATTTCAGGAATTGGAATGTCGCCTACAAGCATTTTGAAAAGTATTGCGGCGGCAGTTGCGCCTTTGATGATTTGACACTGGACTACTGTCAAGGCTTCCTTACCTATATGCTTTCACTCATCACGCACAACGACTATAAAATGATGACTTCCACCGCAAACAATAACCTGAACAAGCTGAAATGCGTTCTGGGCCAAGCCTACAAGGAAAGGCGCATCAAGGAGAACATCGCACCACGGCTGAAACACGCCAAAGAAGCCAGCACAAGGCATGAGTTCCTGACACTGGACGAGGTGAAAAAGCTTGCGGACACGCCCTGCGAGAAGCCCGTCATAAGGACAGCGGCACTTTTCTCCTGCCTTACGGGATTACGCATTAGTGACATTATCCGCTTGCAATGGGAGAATATCATCAAGGGAGCGGATGGAGGCTGGTGTATGCACATCGTAACCAAGAAAACCCGGACGGAAGCTGTTCTGCCATTGTCGGATGAGGCACTTGCTTTGTGCGGCGAGCGTTCCACCGGACAAGTGTTCAAGGGGCTTACGCAAGCCTTACTTCCTTTCTATCTCAAAGACCGGATTGAGTCGGCTGGCATAACGAAACACATCACATTCCACGTGGCGAAACATAATAAAATTTATATCCAGCTGATAAACAGCTATTTATGATATAATATTCTATTTATAGGTAACGATTTAGAAACGAGCGAATTACTATATTCAGTTTTCTTTTGCATTAATCAAAGAACGATTTTAGTGCTGCAAATATACATTTAGCCAGCGATAAAAGCAAGTGTTTTCTGTCACATAAATATCTCAAAACCGGCTATGAACGAAGGGGGGCTGATTTCACGTCTCCCCTATCCAATGAGTAAAGTACTTTCTTTCCGGTTAAAAGCGACATTACATTTTCCTTTTTTATATTTAGTCATCATAAGATTCTTATTCTCTGAAATACAATATTTTGCGTAAACAGGCAAGTGAGTGTATCTGATAATTTTACATCCTGTAAAATTTTATTTAAAGTAATCTTAAAATAGAAAAGAGGATCATTTTTAAATCCTCCAACACTTAGCCTTCCCCAATGATGATGTCAAACGGGTTAAGCTGAGATCTCATATCGTCCTCGTTAAAATTGCAAAGTGAATACCGTTATGGACAGACAGCATGATCCTTGGGGTCAAATATCCGAATCATGCAATAAAGTATATCGGTTAAATTATAACTGTGGCTATGATGTCAGTTGTTTCGGAACTCTATGTTTGAATCAGAGTCCCCGTTGTTGCTCTTCTCTCTTTTCCCCGGCGAGATTGTCTAATTGGAAAAGCGTAAGGGTTTATTAATATTTGCCAGATGAAAAATATGAGATATTTCTCAACCAAAGGAATTCTTTCGGATCTTGTTTAGTTATGAGGTCGGAAATCAAGATGTAATGAATTAGATGATGATTAGCCACGTAAGTAATATTTAGAAATGCAATAAAAAACAGAATGACGATAATTAAACGTAAATCGTTTATAATTAGTCGTTTCGCAAGAATTGCAGAATAGCCTGACCTGCAAAAGAAAACAAAATATTGCGACGTTTCAGTTACCAGACTGTTAGCCGCCTGTTTCGGAAACGACGGCAGATAACCGAATTTTTACCGATAAGAACAAAGCGGATTTGTATTCACTGTTTATCAATGTTTTGCACGCCAAAGGACGCTTTTCAAAGGAGTATTTTTACAACCTAAAAAAGAGCGTTATGAAAGTAGAAAAATTCAAGGTTCTGCTCTACCTCAAAAAGAGCGGACTAGACAAGTCGGGCAAGGCCCCGATAATGGGACGCATCACCGTGAACCGTACGATGGAGCAGTTCAGCTGCAAGCTCTCCTGCACTCCCGGGCTGTGGAATCCCCGCGAAAGCCGTCTGAACGGCAAGAGTAGGGAGGCGGTGGAAGTCAACGCGAAAATCGATAAGTTGCTGTTAGCGGTGAATTCCGCTTTCGATTCCCTTTTGGAACGAAAGATTGATTTTGATGCGACGGCAGTCAAGGAAGCCTTTCAAGGCAGCAAGGACACACAGATGACCTTGCTCAAACTCTTTGACAGGCATATCGAGGAAGTCAGGGCACGTGTGGGCATTGACGTGTCTCACCGCACCTTGCCCAACTTCCTTTACACCCGCAACCGTCTCGCTGATTTCGTCAGCAGTAGGTTCAAGGTATCCGACCTTGCTTTCTGCCAGCTCAACGAGCAGTTCATCCTTGAATTTCAGGAGTTTGTCGTGATAGAGAAAGGCCTGGGTGTCCAGACAGTGCGCCATTACCTGGCTATCCTGAAGAAGATCTGCCGCATAGCCTTCAAGGAGGGATATTCTGATAAATATTATTTTAATACAAACGTAGCCAACAAGGCTTTATGATCGCTAGGCCATGTGCCAGCTGGAGCAATAAAAGAATCTTGGCTATCTTTGTCTCTCTCTATGCGCTCACCATATAAGACAGCCCCTTCTGCTCCAACGATACGAACGTCCTTTAGCGCGACAGCTTTATTCGGATAATAATAAATAAAATCAATCCTCTCCCGATCGTCTGCTTCCGGAGCCCAAGTCAACTTCTTTAAATCAACCTCAATATTATTTGTTGGAAATGTAAATCCTGGATAAATAACCGGATTCGGATAAATCTCTCGGAAAGTATCTTTATAGCCATCCTCTATCAATATCTTAGAACAATCCCAATTTACAACCATTCCTCGATGTTCACGAATATCTTTCGTATCGGCTTGCCAATCCAAGTGGGAAGGTTCGTTAAAATCGCCACCAATCATAACAATTCGCCCATGTTCTCGTTCTTTCCGCGCATCCTCAACAATCGCCCGCACCTCATCATCCCGAAAAGAAGCCTTGTTATCCGCCAATATGGAATCAACGTCAACCACAGGCTGTTTCATCTTCTTCCAAGTACAACCATCATATCCCCTCGGTAAGTAATATGAACAATTCATCCAATCCAAGTGGGCGGAATAGAGGACAATCTCTTCACCTTCAATTTGAAACATTGCCTTAATCACTGATCCACGATCGTTTTTCAAGGGAAAAACCACTTCTTGCGACTGAATCTCATATTTTGACAAAATCCCCGTACTCACACTTTCCTTTCCATAATACCTCATCCCCCTTTTTTCCAAATCCGTCACCAAACGAGAAATAAAAGAGATGCCATTGTAATTACGGACCTCACTAAAAGTAATCAAGTCCGGACTCAATTCAACGATATTGTCCACTATCCCCCAATAGCCATTCTCCACTGAGGTCCCTTCTTGCCAAATATTGAATTGAAGCACCTTCAGCTCTTTCCTCGAAGATTGGCAGGCGGTCATAACGACCGCCACCAACAATATAAAAACAGATCTCATCTCATTCCTTTCCTACTTTAACAGCCACATTACCTCATTCGGAGTGTCAATACCACCAAACTGACGCTCTATAGCGGCTTCTATATTTTCACGATTCTGTGAATACTCACTACTTGGATACATCCAGCGGAGAGGTAATTGTGTATTTACCTCATTCATGTTAGTTGCCGGATCAATCGGAATACGGGGATATCCCGTACGACGATAGTCATAATATCCATTAAAACCTAACTGGGCAAAAAAGCCTATCAATTTTTGGTTCATGATCTGCTCCAAGCCCTTAGACTCATCAAAATTAGCCTTACCACTCAAATATTCGTTAATGTACGCTTCATCAATCGTCACTCCATGCCGATAAGCTTCCGGCGTATGCTCGAAAGTAAACAGCATAGCGGCACGTACGCCATTCTCATAATGTTGCCGTGCCGTTGCCGGAGTTTTCCATCCCCGTAAAGCCGCCTCCGCTAAAACAAATTGTATCTCAGAATAAGCGATAAATTTAACAGGTTCTCCTTCGGGCACACGATGATAACGCTCATTGAAATGAGAATGCAATCCCCCTGCGAACTCCGCTTGCACCAGGCCATACTCCAATACAGGATTTACGCCACTATAAGAATCAAACGAATCGGCAGGAGCATCCTTAAATCGAGGGGCAGGTTCTGCGTAATAAAACAAACGACGATCTTGCAACTCTTTCATCATATCCACTAAGAAAGAGCTCATCACCGGATACGACCAATAATTTTGTTTTTCAAAATAAAACGGATACCACTGCGAACTTTTACCCGCATCATAAACACGTTGATAAGATTCTCCCTCATTTTCCATCAAAGGCTCCTTAGCTACTTGCTCAAACAAGTCACGTACATTTATACTACCTACCGTTTGCTTCTTGCTCAACATGTTCAAGACTCGTAGCGTAAAACTATTCACATTCTTCCGCCACAACAAAGGATCTCCATTATATACAGGATCTCCCTTAAAGGTTGCAGCACTGGCAAATAATCGGGAAGACTCACGCAAATCATTCAAGATAGTAAGGAACACTTCTTCCTGCGTATCATATTTAGGAGAAAAAATACCATCACCCTCACCCTTCAAGGCTTCCGAACAAGGTATATCCCCCATCTCCATCGTAGTCTCATAAAAAGCATAAGAGCGAATAAACAAATTCAACGCACGATAAGCATTTTTCTCCTCCTCCGACAATGTTTCACTACCCACAGCCAGCTCTAACATTTTCTTTGAGTCTGTCAAATAACCATACCGAGAAAAACTGGAACGTTCAAACTTATTGTAAAGGTACCACTCCATGTGTTCCGTACAAGAAGAAGTTTTTAACAACCAAGAATTATCAAAAAAATGCTTGCCTGTAATACTCTCTGTCGTTTTCAATATGACATTGGTTGCCAAGAAATCCGGAGTTACCGTTGTTGGCGTATCAGGATTCAAATTGATCTCATCAAAATCGCCACATGAGCAAAACGCCAAAGATATCAATAAGGTAGAAAATATCTTCTTCATATTCTATTTGTACTTAAAAAGTTAAATCAATATTAAAACCAACATAACGAGAAGTCGGAGTATTTAAGTTCTCCTTACCACGATCCGGATCAGAAAATTTAAATTCTTTCGTCCACATTAACAGATTCTGTCCGATAACACCAACTCTCACTTTCTTCATCAAGAGTTTTTGAGCGATCGTTGCGGGAAGTGTATAATTTAATGCTACTTCTCTTAGTTTCAAGAACGAGCCATTCTTGATATTTTGACGAGCATCATGATCCCAAGGATTCTCATTATAATTCATCGTGTAATTTTGATAAGACACAGGAACATCATTTGGAGCAAACACACGAGTATCTTCCAAAACTTTTCCATACGGATCATAAGAAGCCGAGCCACTTACAACCTTTACGCCCGACCCTATGTAATTTTGCTTACCATTTACCACCTCGTCATAACGCCAGCGATTATCGCTATCGGGATGAACACCGGAATGCCACATGGCCTGTTCCGTCCATGAGTACATCACACCTCCGATACGACCATCGATCGAGACACTCAAATCAAACCCTTTGTAGAAAAAACGGTTTGTCCAGCCTAAAATACACTTCGGATCCTTATATCCTATAACAGATTGATACTTGTTCTTCACCGGAAGTCCCGCTTGATGAACGATATTCCCGGCATGATCAGTTTCCCAATCCGTGAAAAAATATTTATCATAACGCTCTCCAACACCAATACGGGGATCTTGCGAACTGTATACAGGATCTAGCTTATCATAATACCAATGCCAATAAGCAACATTCAAAGCGCTTTCCCATTGAAACTCTTTTGTCACGATCGGTTTTCCGGTAAGCGTAAACTCCATACCTCTCTGACGTAACTCTTCTGCGGTATTGGTTATAATCTTCTTGGCTCCAGAAGCCTCAGATATATCCGCTTCAATCAAACGATCATAACGCAAGCGACTGAAGAAGGTATAATCAAATCCCAAACGATTGTTGAAAAAACGAAAATCTGTACCAAACTCATAAGAGGCCTCCGTTTCCGGCTTGATATTCGGATCTCGTAATTTGGAAGGATAACCAGCAGTAGACATACCATTCCATACATCCGTATTCACGTCAAACACCCTATTGATCTCATACTCAGATAGATCTTTTTTTGCGACAGTCCATGATGCACGAACCTTCCAAAAATCCAATACCTCCTCAAGCGGGTTATAAAACGCAGTCGGTATAAAACTTCCAGAAACAGAAGGATAAAAATAGGAGCGAGAATCAGAGGGAAGTGTGGATGACCAGTCGTTACGAGCCGTCAAATCCACATAAATTGCGCTCTTCCAAGACAAACCAACTTTTCCATATATACTGTACAAAGCCTTCTCCTTTATCTCCTTAGAAGTACCAGGACGCTCAACAGAAGCATTTAAAGAATAAAAACCGGGAACAGACAAACCTCCACGCGTCCAAGAGTCTAGATCATCCTGCTTGTACCAAAAAGAAGATAATCCCACAATCGCATCAACTGTAAAATATTTCCATGTAAAATCACCATTCACAATCAAGTCATTATTGAAAGAAGATCCCCCCTTTTTTCGATATTCATAATAACCACGTTTTTCGCCGCTATCACCCACTGAACGACGCTTTTCCGTGCCGTTATCATAATTGTCGAAACCGGAACGTAAAGTTACCTTAAGATTCTTCATGATATCGTAACTCAAGGTAGCATTCGCATTGAACAGATTATTATCTCTCGAATCAATTCGCTCGTTCATTAAGAAATAAGGATTATCATACCAAGCAGAAAAACCCCAATTTTGCTGCTGATCCGGAACCTTCCAATAATTTTTGAAATCACGAATGTCATATTCCGTACCTCCCCAAATCAGCATATTATAAAGGATGTTACCTCCACCATAATCCACTACCGGCATATTGGGTGACTTCATCTTCTTATAAGACATTCCCGCATCCAGTTTGAACTTCTTATAGGTAATATTCCCACTCATATTCACGATATACTTATCCAATGAAGAATTGGGATACTGTCCATTCTGATGCACCTGCGTGGCTGATACACGAAAACCACCCAGTTCTCCAGATTGAGATACATTTACATTTGTATTGGTCACCAAGCCAGGACGCATAAAATTCTTCACATTGTCACGTCCTTTGGAAACCAAGGGCATCACTCGCATGGTCATTGTCTCCGGATCATATTGCTCAACCTCACGGCCGTCCATATAATCACCCCAGACATAACCACTATTATACTCCATACGGCCATAGTTTCCTGTACTATAACTAGATTGCACCTCTGGCAAACGTAAATACCCCGCTTGAAACATAGTATTATTTGACACATTCACGGTCAGTTCTCCTGATTTTCCTCTCTTTGTGGTAATCATTACAGCACCGGCACGCCCTCGTACGCCATATAAAGCCGAAGCAGTAGCTCCCTTCAAGACATCAATACTTTCGATATCATCCGCACTGATATCACTCAATGTAAAATTGCCATAAGCCACACCATCCACTACTATCAATGGATTCTCACCCCTTAATTGCAATTCCGGAGCCTCTGAGATCTCGGAGCTATTATTGATAGACAAACCCGCTATCTTTCCCGTTAAGCTTGTAGCCACATCCGTACCCTTAACAGCCGTAAGTTCCTCACTACCGACCTTTTGCACAGAATAACCTAATGCCTTTTCCTCTCTCTTGATACCTAACGCCGTAACGATTACCTCGTCTAATTTCTGAGTATCTTCCTGTAGTTTAACTCTATACACTGAGGATTTATTTATCGTAACCTCTTTTTGTACATAACCTATAAAGGAAATCAATAAAACCGCCCTATCCGGTACCTCCAAGCTAAAATCACCATCCAGTCCGGTAATCGTACCTAGCGTAGTACCCTTCACTACGACATTAGCTCCAATAATTGGTTCCCCTTGCGGATCCGTAATGACACCTGTGACTTTTCTATATGATTGCAGCTTCTCTTTTATTCCTTTTGCAGGATTCGAATCCGTCACCGACAATATAATACTATTGTCCAAAACTTTATACGTAACGTTGGTATCCTCAAACAACTCTTCGAGTATCGAAAACACATCTTCGCCATCGCTTCTAATAGAGACCTTCCTACTGGTGTTTATTTTTTGATTATCATAAAAAAAGCTGTACTCGGATTGACTTTCGATCTCCTTTAATACATTCTGAACCGATTCATTATTAACTTCAATAAATAAAGAGGCAGACTGCCTACGCTCAGTAATACCATACCCCATACTGATTGATCCCATTAACAACATGCCAGCTAACTTCATCCTTAATGGCAATCTACAACTGTTATAGATGTTTCCCATAGATTTAAATTTTTTTTAAGATTAAAACGTCATGATAATGATTCTCCAGGTCTGGATACAACCAAGTTTCTGTCTAAGTCAAGAATATGTTTCATTCATATTTTTAGAATTTAAAGATTAAACAATTAATAAAGTATCACTCTCTTTTTCAATACCTCACCATTTCCTCCAACCTCTTGCTCTATGGAATAGTTTATATGAGAGGCTATTTTAAAATGCTCTAAAATCCGATCCAATCTCATATTCTTAAATACCCCAGTAAAAGAACAGGATCGTAAATGATCGCCTCTCACCTCAAATTCAACATTGAAACATTTGCTCAATGTCCATAAGACCTCATCTAATGGAGTGTCTCTCAAGAGGATCGTACCATCTCTCCAAGAAATGTCCCTTTCCACATCCGTTTTGCACATATCTACACTTTTTTGGACTCGATCGTATATCACCTTATCTTCTGGTCGCATCAATAAACAACGCTTCTCCTTCTCCGCATTTACGTATGACAACCGGATCGATCCTGAGATCAATGTGGCCGAGACAAATCCATTATCCTTATACGCATCGACATTAAAATCCGTACCAAGTACCTCTATCGTAACTTGATCCTCAACTGAATGAACTATAAATTTACGATTCGGGTCTCTCTCCACCGAAAAATAGGCTTCTCCATTCAACTCTACCTCCCGTCGATCTTGAGCAAATTCAGAGGGATACTTGATATGTGTATTTGAGTTCAGCCAAACCTTAGATCCATCTGGCAGCATGATCGTACCTGTCATTCCTGAATTCATTCGTACCTCGATCCACTCTAGTTGCCTTGAGTCCTTTTTCAACAGATAGATACTCACGCTGGATAATAAAATGATCAAAAGAATAGCTGCGGTTTGTTGAAACCTTGTTTTAACAAATAACCAAGATCGCTTACGAAGCATTTTCCTTTTGACCCGTCGTAAAGCTTTCTCCGATGATGTTTTTCTTAAATTAGACCATGTAGTTGTAGCGAATAGAATATAATGCACATCACGAGCAATTTGTCTATTTTTCTCCGATGCTTGTATCCACTCTTCCACACACTCAGCCTCTCTATCCGTTAACTGTTTTGTAAAGTAACGCAAGAGAACAGATTCATTTATTTTGGGGTAAAAACGACTTTCCATAACTCTTTTTATACATAAGAGACATAAGCCAAGATATCTCCTAAACAAAAAGAAGAAAAAATGTAAATATTTTTTCATACGATTTATAATCGTTATATAACGTGAGTTCGATGTAAAATCAGAAAATAGCAAGTCGCCCGTCGTCGATGAACTTTAGGCGGGTTTCTTGTTCAAAAAGCAGTATGCTGCGATAGCTGACAATGAATTAAAAAACGATGTCTGAAAAATGTTCAATCTGTGCAATGTCCTTCAATTCATCATTGGCCGTTTCAATCAAGGTTCTTTTTCTGGGCTGAATCTTGTCAGCAATACTTATCAGGGAGTTTCTCACGCTGTTTTTAACTTTAGTGACAAGCGGTCTACCGTTAAGAAAGAGACTCTCGAGCAGAGCCTGACCGATATATCCCTTGTCCGCACATAGTTTCCCTTTGATGTTCTATAGGAACTTATCATTGTTTCAATGGCTCACGGTCATCTATATTTCCATGTGTAAACATGAAATTAACAATTTCACTTTTGTCATTGGTTATTAAATGTAACTTAAATCAGAAGAACCATCCCATAGGAGATTTTCCACGCACTGCAATCCTCTCAAATGTCTTATGAATCAGAATCCTCTGATTACGACATACACCTAAGGGGGATAGAGTCGACGAGACTAATACATGTACAGGTTCTCAACGGTACCTTCTTGATGAAAATGCTCAGAGGGGAATCCGTGCTTCCTTCTCCAGTTCCACGAAACGGTTATAAGACACCTTGTATGAAAACAGGTATTTCAGATATTTACGGACATATTCCTTGTGATAATGCTTGAAGCAGCGGAAACCACCGGAATGAAACAGGATAAGAATGACCATAATCTCAGCGTCGCTCATATGGTTAGGTTTGTTACGATGCCCACTCTTCTTGTCTTCAATCATATATTTTTCCTGTTGTAATGCAAATTCCTCGCAAAAAACATTGACCATACAATAAATCTCTGTAATTTTAGACTTTGAGAAGATAGTGGTAATCTTTTAAATGTTATATTCAGTACTATAAATTTAATACTTTTATCGCTATATTCCTATTTAACAATAGATTATATCTATTCTTATATCGAACTTACGTTAGTTTAGGAAATACTATAATGAAAAAGTTAAAAAGTACGTTAAATGAAGACATCCAACTTTTCACTTCCATCCAAAAAGGTGACAAGAAGGCCTTTGATCTCCTCTTCCTCAAATATTATCCCAGACTCTGTTCCTACGCATGCCAATATGTAAATTTTAATAACAGTGAAGAAATTGTTCAAGAAATCATGATATGGTTATGGGAGAATAGAGAAGTGATCAAAATAGAATCCTCTCCCATACCCTATCTGTTCCGAGCTGTTCGAAACAACTGCTTGAGGCAAAAAAACAGGGATGAACTGAAAAATAAAATCCTAACAATATTATATAATCATGCTAATACCCCCTACGACGATCCAAACTTCTACATCGAAGAGGAACTGATTCATAAAATAGAAAAATCCATCATGGATTTACCCGAAAATTACAGACAAGCCTTTGAAATGAATCGCTTCCAAGATATGACTTATAAAGAGATCGCCTCGCATCTAAACATATCCTCTAAAACTGTAGATTACAGGATTCAACAAGCATTAAAAATATTACGAATCAAATTGAAAGACTACATGCCGTTATTGATAGGGCTATTGACTTAAATTGGATCTACCCTTACACAGGGATATTCAGTAAATGCCTTTAAAAATAAGATGATCTATGAACCATTACCACCTGGTGGGGTACCCGAATATCAAGCAATTCAAGCGTTTCTTTATCCAAGAGGGCGTAGGCTTAGTAGGAGCTAACGACCTAAAGATCTATAATTTTACGATGTCGTATCCGATAGCCTGAAAAGAATCCCGAAGCCCAGGCAGGCGGGATTTCTCCCGTCCCCCTTTACATCTTCTATAATTTTTCTTCGTCCGCATTGCCATAATAGTTATCACCTGCTACGCTCACATGGCCTAACAGACGGATGCCTAATCTCTCTACGGCTTTTTTAACTGCTTCCGTCAAGCGATCATCCGCATCGCTGGTTACGTGCTCCTGACGGATGGTTACGACGTGTAAACGATGAAATAAATGATCTATATGTCAAGAAGATTATTAACGAGATGGAAAATATCTCGTGGAAAAGCAATTGATATATGGTAGTATGGAAGGTTTCCTTCAGCCATTGAAGTATAAAAACTCTAACAAGCAGAGATAGGTATGTAGTATGAAAGAATAGACCTACAGGATGAAGATACACTTAAAGAGTATGACGGACGATTGGATGAAATTCCGAGTTTGTTTGCCAATAGGAAACCTATGCCTGGAGCAATTGAGGCAATGCATAAGCTACAGAAGTATTTTGATCTATACATATTATCATCTGCTCCGTGGAAGAACTATTCTGCTCCATCAGATAAAATACAATAGATTAGGACACATCTTGAAGATATATTTCATAAACGCATAATAATTAACGTGAGTTCGAAATAAAATTAGAACATAGCCAGTTGTCCGTCATTGACAAAGTTTACATTAATGGCGGGCTTCTTTTCAAAAAAGCAGTATGCTGCTATAGCCGACAAAGAGTTGGCTATAAAGTTATTGAATGAACGATGTCTGGAGTGTTCTATCTGTGCTATGTTCTTCAGTTCATCATTGACTGTTTCAATCAATGCTCTTTTTCTGAGCAAAATCTTGTCAGCGACACCCATCAGTGAGTTCCTCATATTATTTTAAACTTTAGTGACAAGCTGTATGCCATTAAGGAAAAGGTTCTCAAACAGAGCCTGACCTATATATCCTTTGTCTGCACATAGTTTTCCTTTGATGTTTTCCAAAAACTTACCCTGTTTCAACGGTTCTCGGTCATCCACGTTCCCAGGCGTGAACATGAAATTGAGGATCTCTCCTTTGTCATTGACTATCAGATGTGGCTTGAATCCGAAGAACCATCCCATAGAACATTTTCCACGCTCGGCAAGCCCTTTAAATGTCTTATGAATTAGGATTCTTTGGTTGCGGCATATACGCAAGGGAGTGGAGTCGACGAAACTGATGCCGGTACAGGTTCCCAGCAGGACTTTCTTGATGAAAATGGTCAGTGGAAGCAATACTTCCTTCTCCAGTTCTACAAAACGGTTATAAGAAACCTGACGCGGAAAAAGGTGTTTCAGATGTTTACAGACATACTCCTTGTAGTAATGCTTGAAACAACGGAAACCACCGGAGTGAAACAGGATTAGAATAACCATAATCTCTGCATCACTCATACGGTTGGGTTTGTTACGATGCATGGTCTTCATATCCTTAATCATATATTTTTCCTGTTGCAATGTAAATTCCTTGCAAAAATCATCGGCCATACAATAAATCTCTGTAACTTTAGACTCTGGAAACATAGTGGTAATCGTTTAAATGTTATAATTCAGCACTATAAATTTAATACTTTTATCGCTATCTCCCTAATTATTAGTGAAATATATTTATTCTTATTTCGAACTCACGTTAAATAATATTTCGGACGTTTTTTAGTATATACTAAAAATAGTATTATGAAGTTATTGACCGCCCTCCGCGGGACTAGAGGTCGTGCATGAGGCTTTCAAATCATCGTTCCAATCCTTATTTTCCGAAAGTTCGACGTTTTTTAATTCATGCACCTTGTCGCGGAGTTCATTTTCGCTCAGGCTCTCGATGTCAGTAGTGTCGCCATAGAAGTGACGATGCAGCCATAAGGTGTATTTGTACCCTTGTTTGTCGTTGTCAAAGATGCTTCGAAGCTCTTTCACCTGATTCTTGTCAAGGATTAAGCGTAACAGCTTCATCTGTCCTTCCGTGAATGTTCCCTCCGTAGATACATATACAAGATTGAGGTTACTTCCGGAATGGAGTAATTGATAGTGGGAGATGCAGTCTATAAACGACTCCCCGAGGTAGAGAATGTCTATCGGGCGGCTTTTATCGTGGTTGCTGGTTGCCAAACAGTCGAACTTGCCGCCGATGACTCCCTTAAAGGCTTCATTCCGTTGTGAAATGGCTTCCACGCCTTTTTCACTGTACATCTTCACACATACATTCCGATAGACGCTTCCTAGGTTTTTTACCTCACGAATAAAAAACGTGTTATTGAACACCGGGCTTTCAACACTCTCTTTTGAGATACCTCTTTTCCGGAGGTAGTTGCCCTTGTAGGGTTGTAGCTGACGCAAGTAGAATTGAAGCTCGTCCGGTCTCAGGCTTGTGTTGCCTACATCATACCGGCTTTTTTCGGGTGTCGTGATACGGTTGGTGTTGATGTAGTTCTGAAGGATCTCCCCCACCTCGCGCAAGGTCGGCATTTTTCCGGTTGCTTCAAGCAAGTGCTCTTGCATCAGATCCATGATGCTACGTCCACGCACGTTGTCACTATGCACATCCCAATAAGTATATTGGTTCTGTGAGTTCCGCTTGATGACAATGGTGTGCGTTCCGTTGCTCATCTTAGGACAGGCGTTGGAAGAGCCTTCCACGATTTTCCATCCCAGTTCCAACAGGAAATCGGGTAGAGAAATGGTTGTTTTTATCTGGTTGAAATCGACTTTCATAATATTTACTGATGTTCGTTGAATTCTCATCTATGTGATTTTAGATTATAAATGAGAAAGATTATCTTTCATAAAGATAATAAAGTTTACTCAAACATGAAAGAGAAAACACCTGATTTTTTAATACAGTTGTTTTTTATGAGGAATCGTATTTGAAAAGAGGAGGTTCATCAAGGCAAAGCCGTGCTTCGTCAAGGATAACTAAAAATTAAGGGATAACATTTCGGAATTCTCTTAAGATCTCGACCTTTTCCTCATCCAGTCTTCTCTGTTTCGACATACGATATTCCTCATGCTGAATAGGGCGATTGAACAAAATCGTATAACGGGTCTTTCCCAGATTATATTTGAAATCACCGACCTTGCCATTTACATCCAGTCCGAAATTGAACGGAATAGGCGACTTCAAAACATCAATATGGTAATTAAAACTCATATCCATGCTATGTTGTCCACCTACGATAAAACTATATCGATCCATATCCAATCGAAAAGGCAGGATTTCAATTTGGTAATTTTTCGCCATGAAATCAGCGGATATATGATCGATCATATTGCGCTCCCGATCTTTAAAACGAAGTTTACTTGCTATCTGATGAAAGGTTTCATTCGTAAACAATACCATATTCTTACCGTCCAACGAGCAAACGGCCGACAATGCGCTCAGGTCTACGTTCAACGTGGAATCGATCGGGCAATAGGCAGCCAAATCACAATCCAAGACTCCATCAATGGAATTCAACATCGGAAACAAAGTCCCCATCGCAGGAAATACTTTACGCAGTTTACCCACTTGTATCTGGCTTAAATTCCAATTCAAATAGACATCGGATCGCTTCGTACTTTGGTTCTTATACAAAAGTTGCAAGTAAGTATTTCCCATATTCGTTCGCACTGAAAAATCACAATATGCGCTTCGTTCCTTTAAGGAGACCTTCCCGCTCACCTCGTTCATATCAAAATCAGAAAAAATCATTCTATGGGCATTTAAAGAAAGGGATAACATCCAGTTCTCCGGAATATCCAGCAATTGGTTCGACAAATTCGTCCAAGAATCTTGATTTTCTTCCATCTTCCGGATCGCCTCATCCAAGTCTCCCACGTTCAGCAAGCTGATCGGATCCTCCTGTTTCGTACGCCGATCTCCTTCAAGCCCTTTTCCCCGCATCAAGGCTTGCCTCAACTCATTCCAATCCAGTTGATCCGAACGCAACGAGAGATCCGCCTCGATCAGCCGCTTTTTCATGCCGTCCCGCGGATAAGTCACGATCTCTCCATTCAGCACCGCATCCGATTTACCGGCTTGTATCTCCGCATTATTCAATATCAACCGATTGTTTTTAAACCCCAATTGAGTATTCTTCATATTCACCTGTACAGGAAACTGTCGGGAGAAAGAACGTAGCTGCTCAAAAGTCAGGATTCCTTTGACCTCGCAATTACTAAACAACTCATCCAGATTTGCCAAATGTGCCCATCTCGTTTCCTTGTCAGGATAAAGTTCAGAAACAACACGGCTTCTCAAAACTTTCATCGCCTGTTGACTCGGGAGATTCAAGTATTCCAAAGAGTCGGAAGTAAACGCAAAAGCCAAGGCGATCTTCCCCTTATCCTGTTCCGCGGGCTTAACCCCCAAATGCAATTCGGTTTTTCCGGATAGAAAAGCGACTTGACCGGATTGATTCGATTGCAAACGCCCCACTCTCAAATGTGTAGTAACCGGAGTAATCGCGTTTGTGTCTTGCTGAAGCCCCGTGTTAGAAGCTAAATCTAGATCCGAGAGTGCCACTTGAGTCGTCCCCAGCCGCATATTCATCGTGTCTATCCGCAAGGAAAGCCCAAGAACCTCTCTTTGCCGGATAAAACGACTTTTATTCGGCCGATAACCAATTTCCCCATACGTGTTTTCGGCAAAGAAAGACAATCCATACACATCACTCCGCACATGAATCCGATCGATATCCAACAAGCCCTCCCCCCAAATACGTTCGTACCGTCCTTTCTGCAAATCTTTGCCGGTAAACACCAAAGATAAATCGGATCGAAGGCGACCGAACAATTGGATCGTATCCGGGCTAAAGAATTCTTCGCCCAACCGGGTAAAATCCAAATCGCTCTGTATACTCAAGTCACAAAAAGGATTCTGAAACAAATTTTTGACCAACGCTTTCCCCTTGACTAGGCAATTCAAGCCTGAAACATTCAAGTCCTTGATTTCCATGGTCGCATCTTCCGGATGTAAAGATGGATATGAAAACGAAAAATCCAAAGCGACCGAATCCAGCCCGTGCGGTTCTTTCTTTTTTACAATAGAGCCATCTGTCAATGAGCCTGATAGATGAACATCCGGAAACGAGCGCTCATCTAAATACCCTTTAAAGGTTGTTGCCAGAGCGGTATTTCCTTTCAATGTATAGGATTGGAATTTAGAGGCATAGGGCTCTGGAACGTACGTCAGCAGCTCCTCCAAATCGGAGGCGGATAAGTTCAAGGAAGCATCCATCCATAAACGTTTGGATGACTCTTGCCGGAAAGAACCACTCAACTCAAATGGAAGGTTCCGAATAAGAAGTTTAGCCGATTCCACCCGGACAAGCCTCTTCTGCCAATCAGCATGGAAAAGACATTCCAACGAGACCGGGGAATCATTCCGCAACAAATTACCACCCGTTTGCAAACGGGAGGAATCGCATGCACAAGAGAGGGCGAGGCGCCCATTATCCGAAATGAGCATTCCACTTAGTGCCAATCGCATTCCGATACAATCTAAACGTGTCTTTTGTTCGATATTCTCCACAACCCAATGTCCATCCTCCAAGGCTAATTGCCGGATCTCCATGCGTAAATCCTCAAAGAGAGAGCCTACCGGACTTTTTTGAGGTATCCGGTCCTCGTACAGGAGATCAAATGGCTGATTATCACCAAGCCGCACATAAAGATCCGGACACTCAAGCGAAAGCTCTTTGAGCGTTATCAAACCTTTCTGCCAATAATCCATCGCGTTCACGCGAACCAGCAACTTATCAAACTCGACCTTCAGTTTCGGTTTCTCCGGGAAAAGCGTATCAGCCGGGGCGGAATAGCTTCCCCCTATAATGGCAATTCCGGCCAAAGGCCAAGTTTCCCAGTAAGTAAGTTCCACAGAATGGCAATCGAATTCGCCTTTCACATATTTGGCCATTTCTGTAATCAACAAGGATTTCAAGCGAGTCGGGGGCAACACAAAACTGCTTATCACCCAATAAGCCAATACAGGAAATATAAAAAAGAGAGAAAGTAAAAAACAAGCTCCCCCGATATACCATTTAGAACGTCCTCTCATAATAATCACTTTCAATTAGAAGCAGATACCTATACCAATTGAATGTTTGGTCTTTGCCACCCGATCCGAAGCATTATAAGTAGTCGCGTTTTCTGTCTTTAGCAAGAAACGATATTGAATAGTATATCGCAAAGCCAACCGATCCTTTAATAATTTCACCAAAAGTCCGGTCTCACAGGGTATCGAGACATAAGATAAACCACTTTCTTCAATCCGCAACACCTCTTTGTGTTGTACCATACCTGCTCCCACGAAAAACCAGACAGGTAACTTCGCAGAGGCTCTTGCCACCCGAAAAGTCCCCCCCATAGTCATTCCCCATTCACACATATCAACCTTGTCTTCATTATTCTCAGCTTCTATTTTAAATACGGTTGGATGTAAAAAAACACTGGAATACATACCAACTCCCCGGTTCAAATAAGTCCCGGAAGAAATACCGATAGGAGCTTGCTTAAAACCATACTCATAAACAATAACACGTCCTTTTTGCTTACGTAAGGATAAACGGTTAAAAATCCGCTGCGTCCGTTTGCTTACGTTCTCCGAATCAAGGCAATTCTGCGCTACCATCCTATCAAATAATTCCATGGCCTTTTCCCGTTCCCCGTTTTTATAATAAGCTTCTGCCTGTTCTGCACACAGGCTACAATCCGATAGATATAATTGCTCCACATCCCGTTTTCGCACCTGTATCGCTTGGTCATTCGGATTCAACATCAATGCCTTCATCAAGTGTGTCCGTGCCGTATTATAGTCTGAGCATTTCACGGCAGATTCCGCTCGCTCCAAATAGGAGGTAATCGCGTCTATATCCGCAATCCGTTCTTTCAAATCCGTATCCACCGGCCGGTCCGAGCATTCCAAGGCCGTCATATATTGTTCTCGGGCCTCTTGATACATACCCTGTTGGAAGAAATTCCGGCCGCGTTTACGAAATTCGGCGTAACAACCATTGACGAAAGCCTCGTTTGGATCAAATAAAGAATATTGTCTCAATTCTTTCGGAGCCATTTCCACCTCAAAGGTAAGTGAGTTATAACCGGGAGCAAGTACAGAAAGCTTGCGCCCCCTATACTTACGCCCTACCTTAAATCGGATATAGTAAACCGTATTATCCCCCTTTTTCTCCGTAAGATACACGTCCACCGTCTCTCGTAGACTCGATTGGAAGCTCAACGAGATCTCACTCGGGCAAAAAAAGACCATCCCAGCCTCGTTGTCCTTACCTGAAAACACGCTTATCCCCGACGGGATCTCTCGATAGGCCATCGAACGCTGTCCCCAGGCCGAGAGACAACACAGCAAGCCTCCTAATACAAACAAAACATATACCTTCATAAAACCTCCTTATCCTTACGCAAGGATATCAGAAACAGATTCCGATACCGATCGCATGCTTTGTCTTCGTAATCTTATCCTTATAATCTCCGCTCAAGGGGAAACGATATTGGAAGGTGTATTTCAAGGCCAGCCTTTGCCAAATCTTTCCTAACACACCAACCTCCCCGGATAAAGAGGTATAGGTATCAAATACTTTCTCCCTCTCTACAGGATCCACCGAAGCATCACCGGAGTAATCCGGATAATAATCCTCAGCCTCTTCGTCTACGAATTCGCCGTTCATGACAATACCGGGACCGAAAAGTAACCAAATCGGAGCCGCCTGTACCGGTTTTATCGTAAAGCCGACCGAAGTACCTATCTCAAAATTAGCCACCTCATAATCTTTCTGTATCGCCTTGAAGACATCCGGATGGAACGATAAGCTCCAATACCCGCTCGTTCGCTTATTCTTATATCTACCGAAAGAAATACCGATAGGGCTTGCTTAAAACCATACTCAAACGTCCATACAGAAGCCCTTTGTTGGCGGGAACTTATTTTCGCCTGAAGTACCCCGATCCGGCGAGCGGCAAGCTCCGAGTTGAAACAGTTCATTTCAACAACCTTCTCGTACAGCTCTACCGCTTTCTCGTAATCACCGTCATTAAAATAAGACTCGGCAATCCCCGAATAACGATTACAGTCCATGGTATACATATTCTCCACATCTAATCTGCGAGCCTGTACCGCCTTATCATTCGGATTCAGCAACAAGGCTTTCAAATAAAACTCACTGGCCTCCGTATAATCCAGGATTTTCACCTTTTGTTCCGCCTGCCGCAAGAATGAAGCGATCGAGTCGATATCCGCTATGCACGGACTTGAAATCATGGGCATCGGTTTACTGGATGTTGTCAACAACAAGTGCATGATGCTGCGTGCCCATCAGACAATAGGAAACTCCGCGCTGAAGATGAGGAACAAGACACTCGTCGAATATTACATCAGTGTTATGAAGCGGTATTCAAAGAAACTGCTGAGTATCACTGATATAGTAGTGGCTGACGCTTTTTTCTCCACATCCACGTTCGAGAAGGGCATGTCGGAGCTTGGCTTCTATATAGTCAGCCGCTTCCGTGACAACGCTTGTCTGCATTACATTCCCAAGAAGGAAAAGAAGCGTGGACGACCAAGGGTTAAGGGAGACAAGATTGACTTGGCAAACCTCAATCTCTCATGCATGGAAGAACTGCACATTGACGGACTGGACGGAAAGGCGTACACCCTCGAGGCTTATGCCAAGGCTCTGAAAAGGAGGGTGCGACTTGTCATCTGGCGAATGCCCGGCGGAAAGTGCAAGTTGTTCTTTTCGACAAAACTCTCAATGACGGGTGAGGAAGTATTGAAGACTTACCGCACTCGTTTCCAGATAGAGTTCTGCTATCGCGACAGTAAGCAGTTTACGGGACTTATGGATTGTCAGGCAAGACACAAGAGACAGTTGGACTTTGCGTTCAACGCATCGTTCGCCTCACTGAATGCCGCCAAGGTCTTCATGAAAGACAATGGTATGGACAATTCCATGGCAAAAATTAAGTCGTTGATGTTCAATGCGAACTATACGAAATTAATTTTCGACATGTCCCGATGCCAACCGAACCGAACTTTAATTAGTAAGATTGTCAAAGAACTCATTGGATGGCAGCCTAAGGCTGCGTAGCCATATACTCAAATTTTAACGAACTATTGACCGAGAAACAACATCAAAAACTTTGCAGAAGTCATCCGTAATACAGAAAATCTCAGTAACTTTGTCCTCGGTAATCATAGCAATTATTGTCTGTAAACTTTTGATATTTAACACTCTAAGATTACAACAATTTTTCGCTAATCACCATTTTTCAGGCACTTATATTTCGTCGAACTCACGTTAAATTATTTAATATACATACAATCTTGGATACTTGCTTAGACCTTATTGCTCTTCAATATACTTGCATGATTGTGATGGCCATGCTTGCATTTTTTGTGTTTGTGTCGCGCTACTATGTAACTTGCCGTAACAGACAGTTTGAGCAGTCGCGTTGGATGATTGTTGTGGCATTACTATTGTTTGTTGTACACTACATGTGTCAGATGCGGTTGGGTTGGCGACAACAGGGGAACGATGTGGGTGTTCTGTTTAATCTGCTGTTTTATTCGCCTTCGGCTATTTTGTTGTCATGGTCGCAGCTTAATATTCTGCGCGCTAGGCATAGACGTTGGAGTTTTATGCGCTATGGCGTTGTTGGATATGCTCTTATGGTATTGTGCATAGTCGCAGGTGTTATTTCAAATGGCAGTCTGCATATTGGTCCTATGCTATATGTTGCTGATGCTATTCATTTCTTTACTCTATTGTATTATACATGGGCACCGCTGAGGGAACTTGGTAATGTTCAACGTCGGCTCGACAGTGAACATGGTAATCCTGCAGATGCCTACCTGCGCACTATGCGCTTTGGGCTTTTTGTGGTGTGTGCTTTTGCTGTAATTTCGCCTCTTTATATATTGTCGCGGCCGCTGCTCTTTGTCTTTGGACCTTTGGGATTGATTTCGCTTTCGCTGTTTATTGTTAGTTTTACGGCGCTTGGATTTAGTATGTCCGAGGGAGTAACTGAGATTGTTACCGAGACTAACGACGAGATAGCCGCTGCTAAAGTCTTTAGGGAGATTGGGCCTGAGCGTATTGCCGAAATAGATATGGCGGTAAGCAAATGGCGAAGCGAGGGCGGTTTTAGAGATAGCGACTTGACATTATCCTCGTTTGCTCGTCGCATAATGGTTAATCGTACCGACGTTGCTTCGTATCTGACTTCCATATATGGTAAGAATTTCCGTACATGGCTTTCGGGTATTCGCGTGGAGGAGGCAAAGGCACTCATGGCTGCACACCCCGAATATAGTAACGAGGTTGTTTCTATGGAGTGCGGTTTCTCGTCGCGTGTGTATTTTCAGCGTCTGTTTAAGGAAAGGACGGGCTTGACTCCCGCCGAGTGGCGCCGTCAACGGTAATATACTGGTTATGTGTGCGTTTGCTACTGAATGTAAGGTGTAACTTTTGTACGAAGGTTACATAATAAGGCAAAGTGTAACCTTTCTTACTGTGACGTATCCTTTCTATAAGAGTGACACATAAGTGATGTCTTTGAGGTTTTTGATGGTTGATGCTCCTGTATCTTCGCATGAGGAAATTCAAACAATTCAAACATAAATTCTCAAAAACAATTCACTATGCAAAAAACCTATCTTTATTTAATGGTGTGTGTCATAGGGGCTATGTCTTTAGCTTCGTGTTCCGAAGATTCTATTTCTCCTGATGCTGGTGGCGATGGCGACAGCACTACCGAAGTGCCTTTGGCACAAGTTGCAAAACCCAAACCTAACCCTTGGCTTGCACAGGAAGAGTATAGTATTACGCACTTCAATTCGGCTCAGACTGATGCTTTCTCGTCTGCTGTCAAGGATGGAACTTTCAATATCGATCTTTCCAAGTGTCAGATGACATGGAGCGGTCCTGTTAATTTGATGACTCTTGCTTCGACTTCGCCCAATTATATGTGGGGTATGAGTAGCGACCGCGTGTCGTATCTTGACATAAGCGACGGTAAACTTGAAAGGGTTGCCGAGGCTGGCTTGCCAGGGATTACAATGAAGACCCAGGAGCAACTGACACGTATAATTGCCGATCATGCTACTTACGACGAACTTTCCAAGACGGTTACCGATATATTGGGTCCGGCGCCACAAATGTCTATGGCCAACGGTAATTATGTCTTGTGCGACAAGGATAACTATGCTTACACCAATGCAGGTCAGGTAATGGCACGCTATCGCCTTGCCAATCCTAATAATCCCAAGGATGGTATCATGTTGGATCATCAGATAAGACTTACGAATTTTACCTTCGGCTCTTTTACACTCGTAGGCGCTACTATGACCTATGACGGACACCTTGTTGTGGCTGCTCAGAACGGACTTCTTGTGCTGAATCGTGCTCTTACTACAATCGAAGATTCATACCCTCTTCCATCAGACCAGATTCTCACCAACTCTATCTGCATCGACGAGAATGGCGGTGTTTACGTAGCAAGTAACAGCCGCACACCAGGCGGAAAAGGCCTTATGCAGAAACTCATCTGCAAGGACGGCAAAATCTCCACCTCCCAGGCTGATGGTGCATGGCAAGCCTATTACGACGGTGGTCCGCAAGCACCATGTATCAAACTCGGACATGGCACTGGTTCAACGCCTACACTTATGGGCTTTGGCCAAGACAAGGACAAGCTGGTAGTTATTACCGATGGCTCTAAGCGTATGAAACTGGTAGCTTTCTGGCGTGACGAAATCCCCTCAGACGCACAGCAAGTGGCAGGATACGACAAGCGTATAGCCGGAGTGCACGAGGTTACATGTGGTCTTGGAACATCAACAGAGTGGATACAGTCTGAGCAGTCTGTTGTAGTAGGCGGCTATGACGCCTTTGTTGTAAACAATATTAATGTTACCAATCAGGAAATAAACGACAAGATTATTGGTGTAATCGCTATTGGTCCTATTGTCAAAGGCCCTCAAGGTGCCGAGTGTGTACGTTGGAATACAAAGGAGAAAAAGTGGGAGAGTAAGTGGACGCGCAGCGATGTAAGTTCTGTAAGTATGATTCCTGCCATAAGTATCAAGTCAGAGATGGTATTTGTATGTGGCTGGAACGATGCTTCGGGCTGGGAAGTTACAGGACTTGACTGGAAGAGTGGTGCCACACGTCACCGCAGCATATTGGGCAAGAACAACCGAGCCAATGGTGCCTACGCCATCATTCAGTATCTTGCTAACGGCGACCTTTTATTCAACTCTGTTGCCGGACCAATCCGCGTAAAATATTGAGATAATTTAATCATCATATAACAGTTATGTCAATACTTCACTAAAAAATTACCGAAGTATTGTTATGGTGGACTGTCGGCTGAAAAAAGGCTCTCCGGCTAATTACTTTATAATTGAGGCGGTACAGTGTTGGATGAATAAAGAGGGCAAGACAGAAACGCTGTCTTT
>ENA-UERZ01000518-UERZ01000518.1-human-gut-metagenome-genome-assembly--contig:-NODE-518-length-39287-cov-96.206299_pt1 | contig 39287 bp, 26 predicted proteins | sample MGYA00242997_ERZ507998 | MGnify/ENA primary metagenome ERZ507998 (study PRJEB26167, sample SAMN06115470) | human gut metagenome | host: Homo sapiens | place: China:Henan | collected 2016-06-23... | reverse complement strand
ATTGCGGCAACCCTTTCCAAACTAGCTTTCGATGCTTGTATGTTCAACAGCCAGAACTTCGGTTTCATCAAGTTGCCGGACCAGTTCACAACAGGATCCAGTATCATGCCGCATAAAAAGAATCCGGACGTATTCGAGCTGACGCGTGCCAAATGCAACAAGCTGCAAGGATTGCCCCAGCAGATCACACTGATCAGCAACAACCTTCCATCAGGCTATTTCCGCGACCTGCAGATCATAAAGGAAGTATTCCTTCCCTCTTTCGACGAGTTGAAGGATTGCCTTCGCATGGTTACGCACATGATGCGGGAAGTAAAGGTGAACGAGCAGATCTTAGACGATGACAAATATGCACTCCTCTTTAGTGTGGAAGAGGTAAACCGCCTCGTTTTGGAAGGTATGCCTTTCCGTGACGCTTACAAGCAGATAGGATTGAACATCGAAGCTGGTAAATTCGTCCCTGTCAAGAAAGTTCACCATACGCACGAAGGAAGTATCGGAAATTTATGCAATGACCAGATTTCCGCCTTGATGCAAAATATCATGGACGGTTTCGCGTTTAATAGAGTAAACGAGGCTGAGCAACAGCTGTTATCCTAATAAACGATGAAACGGTTTTTATTTTGCTTACTTATATCATTAGTTTGTTCGTGTTCCAAATTCGAAGAATCGGATATACCCTATGCACCGGTATATTTGGAACTAGACCTGCGCTTCGGCGACAAAGATCTAGTAGGCATATACAATCACAAATCCATCACTAAAGCCCGTACTGCCGGAGAAAAGACGGGCTTTTCCGGTGTTTTGGTTGTATGTGGAATCGACAATTACGGAAATGCGACCTACTATGCATTTGATCTGTGCTGTCCCCACGAAGCCAAAAAGAATATCATCATAGAAGCCGACAATGCAGGAAAAGCAATTTGCCCGGAATGCGGAACTGAATATGATATCGGCTATGGGACCGGAGCACCGACAAAGGGCGTATCGCAATTTCCATTAAGAAAATATTACATGACTCCAGTATCGTCCGACAGACAGGAATGGGTTGTGAGAAACTAAAAAAATGCGTTGCCCTGCATTTTTTTATTCTAAATATTTGCAGAAACAAAAATTTCATCTACCTTTGCACTCGCAAACGAAAACAATGCAACAATGCGGAAGTAGCTCAGTTGGTAGAGCATAACCTTGCCAAGGTTAGGGTCGCGGGTTCGAGTCCCGTCTTCCGCTCATCTCTTAAGAGAAAGGGATGCTCGAATGGTGGAATCGGTAGACACGAAGGACTTAAAATCCTTTGGCCATTGCGGCTGTGCGGGTTCAAGTCCCGCTTCGAGTACACAAGTTTGAGCAAACAATATTTTGCGGAAGTAGCTCAGTTGGTAGAGCATAACCTTGCCAAGGTTAGGGTCGCGGGTTCGAGTCCCGTCTTCCGCTCGCTTCCAAAAGGCCTCGTTATTCTTAGGAATAGCGGGGCTTTTTATTTTATGTATCAATTAGTTACAACCACAGTCACTCATAAAGAAGAAGCGATTCTCAAACTACCAAATAAGAGAATACGGATAAATCACCATTTCATCATTAAGCATGAAAAAGATATTTGTACTACTCTAACCGTCTTATCTGATTTGTGATTATTCCAACAAACAAAAATTCTTTTTATCGTTAAAATTCGCTGTTTTTACTCATTTGTGTAAACCGCTGTGTAAACCAGATGTAAACCGAAAACAGAGATGAAAACAAGTCTTAATGTGCTGTGTTACACATCAAAAACACTATCTAATGGAGAACACCCAATCATGATTTGTGTAAACCAGAATCGAAAAAGGAAATATTCCAGTCTGGGAATATCTATTCAAGCTAAATTTTGGGACTTTGAGAAAGGTAAACCTAAGCCCAATTGCCCTAATAGAATACAAATCGAGCAATTGATTCTAAAAAAGACTAAAGAAGTAATGGATAAAATCGCAAGGTTAGAAGCGGAAAATAAAGAATATTCAGCGACATCTATATTAGGGAATGAGAAAGTAAAAAAATACCTAACAGTACAAGAACTTTTCTCAGAGTACATAGAACAACTAAAACAAGAAAACCGTATAGGATATTCTTTATCCGTCAAACAAGTTCTAAATTCACTAATAGAGTTTACTCACGGCACCAATCTTTATTTTTCTGACATAACTAACAATTGGCTAAAGCGATACGAGATATGGCAACGCAACAAAAAACTGGCTGAAAATACAATTGGCATACGTTTCAGAACCCTGCGAGTTGTCTACAATTTAGCTATTGAAAAGAAAATAGTCAACTCTGAAGACTATCCATTTCGAAGTTACAAAGTTTCTAAACTACACCAAGAAACAGCCAAACGTTCTATTACAAAAGAAGAAATTCATAGAATTATCAATTATGAAATTTCATCCAAAAAGTTTTATAAACGTCTGGCTCTTGATTTATTCACTTTCTCTTATCTAATGGGTGGTATAAACTTTATGGATATGGCACTCCTTACATCTGATAATATCATTGACAATCGTTTAGTCTATTTCCGCAAAAAGACAAAAAAACTAATCAAGTTACCTTTACAAGAGAAGGCTATACAGATTATTCAATATTATCAGAACAAAAATCGCAAATACATTTTTCCAATCCTATTTGACACTCATGTTTCAGAACTTCAAAAAAGATACCGAATACATGATGTAATTGCAGATATAAACAAATATCTGAAAGAGATTGGAAAAGAGTTAAACATACCTATCAATTTGACAACATACGTTGCAAGACACAGTTTTGCGACAGTCTTAAAGAGATCAGGTGTCAATACCTCTTTAATCTGTGAGGCTTTGGGACACAGTTCAGAGAGAGTAACCCAAATCTATCTGGACAGCTTCGGTAATGACCAGATGGAAGACGCAATGAAAAACCTACTCTAAACCTAAGAATCCTGTTTCCAGAAATGGGGACGGGATTCTTTTTATCCTTTATCTTTGCACAATCACCATTTAAAAGAAGAATCTCATGTTTACACTTCCAGACAAATTACCCCATGACGATCAACTTCCTGCATTGGAGTATGTCTTTCATTTGGCTACATTAATCGAACCTTTTGAGGATTTCTACGGATCGCCATTATTGGAGCGGTATATCTCACGTTACAATACTTCTGCAACCAAAAGCGGATTGAAGAAGTTGGATAAATTGAAAGCAAGACTGAATGAATTTTTATCCCGTGAAGAATTTGGAGAGACACTAACTTTCTTTGAAATGGACATTGAGAAATTCTGGCATTTATTATTATTCGTATATGATTTCTCTTATAATCAATGCACGGATGGGATCAAACATATATCCTCATTAACAACCTTACAAACCATCATTGACAAAATAACGGAAAATACAGAACTTCACCCGTTGCAATCTCCCACTTTCAAAGAAGAGACAAAGATCACATTCTGCATTGGAAAGAAGAAATATACCATTGAGGATTGTCCTACCATACTTCGTATATGTTCAAGGCTTAAAGAAGATGTTGACACCTCTGACGATTGGAACTGGCAAAACATAAAATCCTATATGAAGTCTGAAACCTCTGAGTCCACTTCCATATTGGCTTATGCCTTCTACCTTCATTTTATCACTTTCTTCAACTCTTATCAGTCCATCATTTCCAAACGGAAGATAAAAGATTCACCATCTAAGAGAGAAAAGCAACTGATTGGCGATTTAATTTTCTTCACTGGAATTATCCAAAATGAAAGCATATCAACCGATCCTGACTACTTGAAAACATTGATAAAGAGATACAAAGACTACCAACTGCCAAACGGAACTTTCACATACTGACTAAGGGGAACAAATTTGTCCCCTTTTTTTGTTCCTACCCCACCCTACAAAATACCCGCACCTTTGCAGTGTAATCAACAACGAGAGGTGCACATCTCGATTCGCTGATTACCTGAACTCCCGAACAGGAAAGAGGGAAGAACAAAAATAAAAAGAGATGGAAATTTTAAATATCAACTTCGAGAACAAAACAGTAAGAGAGTATGACAACATGGGTGCACACAATGCAGCTAAACTGATGATGAATAAGTACGAAAACCTGACCATCCAGTTCAAGACAGGTAAAGACAATTTTCCTTATGCTTGGTTGGAATCCCGAAGCATGGCAGGCTTCAAATTAATCTTGAATCAAAAAGAACTTATTTGGCTGATGGGGTATCTGAAAGAGGGCAAAACGGAAGATTTCGGAACTGAACCGAAAAATGTGGAAGCCTACAAAGAGGATAAAGACAATGATTTGCAACTCGCAATGTTCAAGCAGTTGGTCGAAAGCGGTAAAGTTCTGCAATTCGTTCCTTTGTTCCGTGAGACTAACGGATATATCACCGCTTATGCCTCTTATAAAAAAGGAAAGATCATATTTCGATTGAAAAGAACGGATGACTTGATGGAATACCTGACTGAAAAAGAATTGATCTGATAAAAGAAAAACAATGAGAGGAAGTCTTTTCCGCTTCCTCTCTCATTTACGAACCATTTAAAACAGAAAAAACAATGACTACTCAAATAATTCAAATCAATAAAAACGAAAACGGTAAAATCCAATATCTGACAGAAGTACTTCCAATGATTCCAACCAATACCATCTTATATAAGACACTTACAGGTTTGGGAGCCACTTACGGAGAATTAAAAGCAGACCGTAATTCCATCATTATCGAACCGAATGTTCCTGTTATCGTTGGCAAATGCAATGATCCCAAACATAAAGAGGATAACCTGTTTGGAGTTTATGAAGGTGTCTATACGGAAGATGTCATTAAGTATCTGGAAAAATCAGCAGATAAGAGAACAAAAATCCTGACTACTCCCGAAAGCTTTCAAAAAGTGAAAGACGCTTTTGAATTAATGGACATGGATATATATGGTACATGCTTTCTTTTGTTCGATGAATGCCATAAGATCGTGAAAGATGCAGATTACAGATCGGATATAACTCTTCCGTTCGATGATTTCTTCTTGTTCAATGAAAAGGCTTTGGTATCTGCGACTCCCATTTCTTTCAGTGATCCACGATTCGAAATGCAGAAATTCCAAATTATCAGGATCGAACCTGCATTTGAATATAAACTTCCTGTTTCATTAATCCATACAAACAACGTATTGGAGCAGTTGAAAAGGACACTCGACAAACTGGATGCAACTGACATTTGTCTTTTTGTAAACTCTACGGATATGATCTATTCCTTTATCAAGCAACTGGATATTGAAAATGAATCTACCGTATTCTGCGCAAAGAAGAGTGTGGAAAAACTGAAAAATAAGAAATTCAAACACGCATTCGAACAATGGAGCAAATCCAGAATGAAGAAATACAACTTCTTTACCAGTCGTTTCTACAATGCACTGGATATTGAGCTGAAAATAAAGCCTACAGTCATTATGATTTCAGACGTATATTTCTCTGAATACTCTATGATCGATCCGCATACGGATGCAATACAGGCAATCGGAAGATTCCGTAATGGGGTAAACCGTGTGTGTCACATCTTTAACACAAATCCAAATTTACCAGTCCGCACAGAAGAAGAAATTGGTATATACTTGCAAGTGAGTAAAGAAGTTTATGATAAAATAAAGACATTTTACGACTGTGCAACTTCCGAGGAAGCAAGAAAAGCCTATCGTGAAGCCTTGAAAGTACTGCCATTCAATCAAATGCTGAATAAAGATGGAAAAGAAAATTTCTTTGCTATTGACAACTATGTGGATGAAGCCCTACTCAAATCAAGTTACAATGCGCAAGAAAAACTGATTGCAAGTTACAGGAGCAACCGATTATTTGATTTGGATGTGGAATCTGCCTATTTCCCTTTTGGAGATTTCGAAAGGTTGAAAAAAGAAAGTAAATATGCGTCTTTGAAAGATAAGCGCAAAGAAGTTGTCCGCCAATTGGAATTGTTGAAAGGTGATGATGAAACCGAGATGATCCGTAACTACAAAGAAGATTTGAGAAAGGCTGATTCGTTTATTTATGAAGCATACGAAGAGATTGGAAAGGAGATGATCGAATCGCTGGATTATTCCGTAAAGCGAATCAAAGAGGCTATGATTTTGAAGCAACACAGGGAAAAAACAGAAGGCACGGAATTTATCCAGTTGATAAAGAACTCCTTCAAAGTGGGACAAAAATATACGAAGAAATACATCAAAGAGGAATTAACCCGTATTTATGCACTTACCGGAGTAACTCCCCAAAAGACGATCACAGGACAATCCATAAAAGAGTTTTTCTATGTGAAGGAGATTAACACAGGTGGAAGTCGTAAATTTTTATTAGTTGAATCAAAGATATGACAGTGCAACATTTTTGAGAGAATAATGATTTTATAGACCCTGTTCAAAAAAATGTTGCGTGATCTCAGAAAAACATACTTCTACTATGAATCAGAATCCTTCGGAGACTTGCTTCGAAGGATTTTTTATTTATGAACCTTTATATCAAAATAATTTCCTTCAAACCAAATTACAGAGATAAAGCATACCTCAACTCTGAAAAAGCACTATGGATCAAATTCTCATGTATGAAACGTGAGCTTAACCGCACTTATCTTAAAGTCCCCCCTCAGTAGGTGATAGAGAAGTGAAAAATATGCAAGTGATCTACCTCTGAATCTCTTTTTCGAAAACGGATAAATGCCTATCGAACCTTGGAAACAAGGGAAAGAGATTTTTAACGGACAGAGATTTAACAACGGACTGCGGTATTTTCCCCTTTTCTCTTTTATATGGTGTAACCCTCAACACTACGAAGGATTAAAACCAAGCCGATACACAGGAATTATCAACAAAAATCAAATTTATATCATTATGGAAAGTCAGTACAAGGTATGTGAAGTGAAACTCACTTACAAGTCAAAGATTAAAGCCTCTGAAAGAGAGAAAATCTTATCCGCTGAAGATGCTTACAAGATCCTTTTATCTGTATTTGATTCTGAAACAATACAGTACAAAGAGTTTTTCAAAGTCATTTTAATGAATAGAGCCAACAAGGTATTAGGCGTTTGCCATATTTCAGAAGGTGGATTGAATGAAACCTCTGCGGATATACGCATTATTATGCAGGCTGCAATATTGGGTAATGCTTCTGCCATCATATTGGCACACAATCATCCGTCTGGAAACATACAACCAAGTATGCAAGACGATCAAGTGACAAAAAGAGTAAAAGAGATTGCCAAATTGATTGGTATCAACCTTCTGGATCATCTTATCATAACGGATGAGACTTATTACAGTTATTCTGAAAACGGACGGATTTAAGATTGTGAGACATGGAAATAATACTTTATATCTTAATTGCCGCCATTGTGTACCTGATAGTGTTGTTAATCTATCCGATCATTCCGTTTATCCTTCTTTTTACCTTCTTGTATAAGGCGGTAAAGGAACAATGAGAATCAAAAAAGAATGTTCACTTCTGTTGAAAGTGAATGTTCTTTTGATTTTCAACAAGTTACCATTCAAAGAAGAAGAGAGGACACAAAAAACAATCACTTTTATTTGTAATCAATTAAAACTGAATATTATGAGTTTGAAATACAGCACAACAACAGCGGATTATCTGAGATGGGATGAAATGTCAAATCTGGTCAGAAGATTAAGCAGGGACGGAGATTATAAAATGTCCTTGCTGATTGCGATAGGTTGTTTCTGGGGATTGCGTATCTCTGATATATTGTCATTACGTTGGAAAGATATTCTGAATGTGGATGAGTTTACCTTGCAGGAAAAGAAAACAAAGAAAAACCGTACAATCAGGATTAATCCTCAACTGAAAAGACATATTGCAGAATGCTACGATCACATTCAGCCAATAGGGATTAATTCGCCTATACTGGTAAGCCAGAAGGGGACAACATACTCAGTACAAAGAATCAATGTGATCTTAAAAGAGATCAAAGCCAAATACAAACTGAAAGTTCAACATTTTAGCTGTCATAGCCTACGAAAAACATTTGGCAGGCAGGTGTACAACCAAAATGCAGAAAACGCAGAACTGGCTTTAGTCAAGTTGATGGAGTTGTTTAATCATTCCAGTGTGGCGATCACAAAAAGGTATTTGGGATTGAGACAGGAAGAAATATTGCAGACTTATGACAGTCTTTCCTTTTAGATGGTTAATATTTCGACTTAAATCATTGACACATAAAACACTTTTCGTAACTTTGTGGCAATTCTACAAGTTCATGGCGTTGAACCTCTATAGAAGGACATACGTTTAACGAAAGGTGTTATTGATATTATCTTCTACATTCAAACTTCGCAACTTTGATTATTCCGTGAAGATGATAGCAATAGCACCCACATCATTTGATATATGGTTATCTGTGAGGATAAATTATATACAAAACTGGTGTGGGTTGCTGTTGCTTTATCCACGGAATAGGTAATGCGAAGACCTGAATGTAGGATAAAGCCAATAGTGTTCCCACACCTTTTTTATTTATTAATCTTTCCAAAGGGGACAGGAAAGGTAAAGTTTATTTGATATGATTAGAAAATTACCTTTTATGCTGATCGCATTATGTTTCTTACTGAGTTGTGGTGGAGATGATCCGTTAGATATTAAACCGGAAGATGATATTAAACCTGAACAACCTGAGAAACCGGAAGATATAATGTGCATACAATTAAGTGATACTATTCTTTCTCTGAAAATAGGAGAAAAAAAGCAATTAACTTATACAGTGAAACCTGAATATTCTGGTCAAGTGATATGGAATAGCAATAATGAACAAGTAGTATCTGTTTCAAATGAAGGAGTGGTAACAGGAGGAGCAGTAGGAGAAGCAAAAGTAACTCTTAGCTTGAAACAATTTCCTTCGGTTTTTGCTATTTGCAAGATAGAAGTCTCTACAATAGAGTTGGAATCAATAACCTTATCAGAAACGGAAGTTGTAAAAACAATAGGTGATAGTATTCAATTAAGTGTTCAGTATTTTCCAGAGGATGCAATAAATAAAGAAATAGAATGGAAGTCGTCAGATGAAAACATTGCATCTGTAAATGAAAAGGGGCTTGTTTTTTTCAATCAAATAGGAGAATGCACGATTACGGCTACTGCATTAGATGGTAAACATACTGCTACGTGCCAAATAACGGTATTACCTGTAATTATAGAAAACATTAGTTTTAAGACTAATTATTTTGAAATTGCTGAGGATGAAACATTTTCTTTAATTGAGTATTTATCTATTTTTCCTGAAAATGCAAATAAGGAAGATTTGATTTGGGTGAGCAATAATACCAATGTTTGTTCTGTTGACGAAAAAGGAAATGTATATGGTTATAATATAGGGGAAACGACAGTATCTGTTTATACACCTGATAGAAAGCTACAAACAACATGTGATGTTAGAATTGTTAGCGATGAAGTTATTTTGAATAATATATCTGCATGGATTGAGGGTATAGAAAAAGATATATATGGGAATATGCCAGATAATCCTTCAGGCCATTGTGTAATCAATAATAATAATGTAAACGAGATAACGGTCAATAAAATTACGACTTATGGTATTAAAATGTATACGGAATGGGTGAAATATGAAACACGGAACTGGAATAATACTATATTAGAAAATGATAGTTATTCATTTCCTGTACAATTTGCGTCCTGGATGAAACCTTACGCCTTTGCTTTGGTTGAATTTACTCATGGAGATAAAAAATTCTCTATACAAGTTTATGTTCCATAAAACTATTATTAATCAATTGCTTATGATTAGAAAATTGCCTTTTATGCTTATTGCATTATGTTTCTTACTGAGTTGCGGTGGAGATGATCCGTTAGATATTAAACCGGAAGCTCCTGAGAATCCAGAAAAACCAGAGATTCAAACGAAACGGATAAAAACAATGACTGTTTTCTCAGAGGGTTATTTTGTGGAAAGTAATCTTTCTTATGATGAAAAGAATCGTATTTCTCAAATAAAGTCGCATATTGCAGCCCATTGGACACATGATGTTATAGAAAACTTTTCATACCAGAATGATTTAATTTTACATGAAATTGAATATAATGGTAAAACGAGTAAAAATGAACTGTTTTTGAATGAGCAGGGCCTGATTGAGAAAATTGTATATCCTTGGAAGGATAGTGTATTCTTTGAATATGAAAACAACTATTTGATAAAGCAATATTATTACGATTCCGGTTATATAGACTTTTATAAGTATAAATATATAGATCGAAATCTTACTTATTGGACGTCGGGTTCGGAATCGGAGTCTCATTCTTATGAAGATGTATTTCAGGTAACTTATACTGAAAATGAAAACAAACTTGGCATTTCACCCATGCTTCTAACAGATGATTATCGAACATTATTCATTTATCATCCTTTTGAAGAAGACTTAGAAGATTTCTATTTGTATAATGGATTTTTCTGTTTTTATGGGGGCTTGTTTGGTAAACCGTCTAAAAACTTAGAACAAAGTGTAACGGAAGGTGGCGAATCCATTTCTTTTGAATATAAGTTTGACAAAGATGATTATCCTATAGAAATCACCAGCAAATATTTTGACGATGGTGAATATATTCCGGATGATGAAGAATCCTTTACTGTAAATATCGAATATTGGGAAGATTAAAATTTTTACATTGGAACAAGATACGAGTTTGAATTTATCAAATGGTGAAATTCAAAAACGTATCTTATTCCTTTATATGGTATAATATTTAAATCGAGAAAATTAACTTATTTATTAATCAATTCTGATCTACAACAGTGTGTAAACCAAAATGTAAACCAGAGAACAAAAACGAAAAATAAAAAGAAACAGCTTTATAGATAAATCATTAATTATAAGACAATTACAAAACAAGAATGAGGCTTAGATATACTCAAAGCATACAGACTTAAAATCCTTTGGCCATTGCGGCTGTGCGGGTTCAAGTCCCGCTTCGAGTACACAAGTTTGAGCAAACAATATTTTGCGGAAGTAGCTCAGTTGGTAGAGCATAACCTTGCCAAGGTTAGGGTCGCGGGTTCGAGTCCCGTCTTCCGCTCGCTTCCAAAAGGCCTCGTTATTCTTAGGAATAGCGGGGCTTTTTATTTTCCTACCATTTGCTTTTGCCACAAGAGAATGCGTATCTTTTAAATACCGAGCGCACACAGATATATGCAAAATAGGTATTGAATGTTAAAAACAACTTGAACAGCCTCTCGAAACTCGGGAGGTAAGAGACGTACAGAGCCAAATATCTGCACAACCGACCATGTGGTGATCCGGCAACATACGTGGTTTTAATACAAAAAAGAACGTTGCATCTCACTATAATAAACAAACTATAGTTCTTGAGGAACTATGGAATTCCACCATAATAACAAAAAGCTTTCAGAAAAAAAACTTAATAATAGAGTATATTAAATACTACGTTTTTGCAAACGTAAACAATCCATTTAACATGAGCAACTTTTTTTACAAAATAAATTCAACATTTAAAACAATAGGAATAAAATAATTTTCTCCTATGTCAAAAAAGACATTGTAATGATAACAATTTCCACTCCTCATACATTTAAGACATTGAATAATAAGATTCTTTCTATATATAAGTTCCATAGTTCCTCAAGGACTATGGAGACATCATTTAGATAATTAGTTAAATAATATGCTTAAAGTAGAAATTCATAATCAATAAAAAATAGCCTATGGGATAAAAACAAAAAAAGGACACAGTTAAAAGTAACAACAGTTAACGTAAAATCTATAATTCCGTAAAAAACATGATCAAAAATGAATTAAATCAAAAATTGCAATTAACATGTATCGTGTGTGCATTGCTATCAGGTACAAATTATCTTCATGCCAATGGCAAATGGTTAGATAGACATGAAAAGGAAATAATCCCTACTGTTAAAAAACTCACAGAAGAAGGGATCCATATAAATGGTACAGTACGAGATTCCCAGGGAGAACCACTTTCTGGAGTGAATATTGTAATAAAAGGACAAACGATAGGTACAACAACAGATATAGATGGCAACTATTTTTTAGAAGTTCCAAGTCGAAGTTCTATACTAGTATTCACTTACATTGGATTTGAAGAGCAGGAAATTGTTGTTGGTAACCAAATCAACATAAACTTGAACATGCACGAAATTTCGACAGGCTTGAATGAAGTGGTAGTAGTCGGCTATGGCTCTCAAAAACGTGCATCGATAGTAGGTTCGATTACAACAATCGAGCCTCAGGTATTAAGCCAAGGGACAACACGTGCCTTAAGTAACAACTTGGCGGGAAATGTGGCAGGTGTAATTGCCGTGCAACGATCAGGAGAACCGGGAGCGGACGGTTCCAATTTCTGGATACGAGGTATTTCATCTTTCCAAGGAGCAGGAACCAGTCCTTTAGTATTAGTCGACGGCATCGAACGAACACTCGATGACTTGAACCCTGCTGAAATCGAATCATTTTCTGTGTTAAAAGATGCATCTGCTTCAGCCGTTTATGGTGTACGTGGAGCAAACGGCGTTATTTTGGTGCAAACTAAACGTGGGAAATTAGGAAAACCTACAGTCAATGTCCATTTCGAACAAAGTTTTACTCAACCAACAAAATTACCCCAATACATCGGTTCAGCAGAGTATCTGACATTATTGAATGAAATAGCAAAAGATAACGGTCAACAGCAATCTCCCTATTCGCAAGAAACCATTGATCACTACATAAATCGAACTGATCCGGATTTATACCCGGATGTAAATTGGATGGATCTGATTACGAAAGATTTTGCCATGAATCAACGTGCAGATATTACTGTCAACGGAGGTTCTGACATTTTACGCTATGCAGTGGTCGGATCATATTATGGCGAACAAGGTATTTTCGAACGCGACAAGAGTCAAAGTTGGAACAGTGGAACACATCTAAACAAATTCAACTTACGCTCGAATGTAGACATCAATATCACAAAAACAACGCAATTGACAGTCAGTGTCGGTGGCTATTTACAGGAGATGAATAAAATGGCAATATCTTCCGATGATGCATTTTCGGGAGCATTCGAGACCCCTCCATTCATACATCCGGCCTATTATAAAGAAGATGATAATATCTATTTTCCAGTAGTCAATCAACGAGTGAATCCGTACGTACAGGTTACTCAAAAAGGATATGCAACAACCTCTCAAAGTAAAATCGAATCGTTGTTCGCATTAGAGCAAGATTTGAAATTTATTACTCCTGGACTGAAAATAAAGGGTATTTTCTCATTTGATCGCTATTCTTGGTCAGGCGTTACTCGTTCAAAAACACCAGACTTGTATCAACCGGCTACCCAACGCGATGAAAATGGTAATTTAATTTTGAACATATCCAGTTACGGACAACAATTTTTGAGCACTTCCGAAAATAATGATTGGGGAAACAAAGCAACTTATGTAGAACTGAATTTGAATTATGAAAGGACATTCGGGAAACATCAGGTTGAAGGTTTGTTCTTGTATAACCAACGGGATTACCAGCAATTTGAAGAATCGTACGACATCGTACCTTATCGCCGCATGGGTATCGCCGGACGAGCATCTTACACATATGACAATCGATATATTGCAGAATTTAATTTCGGTTATAACGGATCAGAAAATTTTGCCAAAGGATATCGCTTCGGATTTTTCCCGTCCGTAGCAATTGGTTACTTGCTTTCGGAAGAAAAGTTCATGGAACCATACAAAGACACGTTCAGCAAAATCAAGTTTCGTGGTTCATTCGGCTTGACAGGGAACGACCAATTAGACGGACGTCGCTTTGCTTACCAGACAACATTGGGAGAAGACGGAACGGGTTATGACTGGGGAACCAACGGACAATATTATCATCGGAATTCTCGCTTTGAAGGTGATTTCGGAATTCCTAATCTGACATGGGAAACCGTATCGAAAACAAATGCAGGTTTCGAATTGGGCCTCTGGAATATGATCGACTTCCAAGTGGACTATTTCTTTGAACACAGATATAATATCTTTATGAAACGAAATAATATTCCGACATCAGCAGGATTTAGAAATACACCATGGGCTAATTATGGGAAAGTAAATAATCAGGGGATCGACCTAGCATTAAACGTAAACAAACAAATCAATAAAGATTTATACGTCGGCTTCCGGGGATCTTTTACATACGCCCAGAACAAAATCATCGAACAGGATGAGGCATTAGGCGTCATGGGGACGAATCGTCAACGGACAGGCGAAAAAGTCAACCAGTTATTTGGATTAGTCGACGAAGGCCTGTTTACTTTTGATGATTTCCAAAAAGATGCCAACGGAGATTATCTGATTGCCGAGAATGGCGGTTACGTTGTAAACGAGGATATTCCTACCCATACATTCGGTCCGGTTCGCCCCGGTGACATCAAATATAAAGACGTGAATGGGGATGGCGTTGTCAGTTCATTGGACGAGACTGCCATAGGAGGAACATACAACCCTCAGATCGTATACGGCTTCGGTGCCAATTTTCGCTATAAGAATCTAGATTTTAACATATTCTTCCAAGGGAATGGGATGACATACGGATTTAAAGGAGGATGCAGCAACAAGTTTACCCCTGGTGAAACAATGGGGGCCATGGGAAATATCCTGACTAACTATCAAGACCGTTGGACCGTTGAAAATCCAAGCCAAGATGTATATTACCCACGTTTGACATGGGGGAAAAGCGAGAATAATGTTCGAAACTCTACATGGTGGTTGGAAAACATGAGTTTTCTCCGAGTGAAAGATATAGAGATCGGCTATACGCTCCCGAAATCTTGGGTACGACAAATTGGCCTGTCGAACATTCGTTTATATGCAAAAGGTAGTAATCTGTTCACATTCTCAAAATTTGACTTATGGGATCCTGAAGTCGACACATCCGTAGGAACAAAATACCCGATAATGAAATCATTTTCAGCAGGTTTTGATATTAATTTCTAAAAATAAAAAAATAAAAAAATGAAATTTAGCAAGTATATTGGTTTAGCGACATTATGTATGTGCTTAAATGGATGCACGGATTTTATAGACAATGCACCAGACGATATTATTACAATAGACATGATATTCGACGACAAGACTCGTACGGAAGATTGGCTAGCAGGTGTATACCAAGGCATTCGGGATCCATACTGGGATTATACGCGTTACGATGCGTTCGAGATGCTGGCAAACGATATCACTCCATCGCAAGGCTGGTTACCATATTGGGGTAGTGACTGCGGATTAGGATTTCGCGTAGGACAATGGGAACCTAATTCAGGTTGGAGCGGTTCCTATTGGACAATGTCCAAATATATTCGACAAGCCTATATTTTCATGGATAACGTAAAGGCTTTACCAAAACAAAACGTAACGGAGAGTGACGTGGAGACAATGAAAAACGAATGTCGTTTCATGGTTGCGTATTACTATTGGATGATGACCTTGGCTTATGGAGCAGTCCCTTATTTTGAAGATGATATGACTTCGGATTCTCCGGATCTAATGCGCGGTCAGAAAAGCTTTGAATGGATGATCGACTGGCTGGATAATCAATTTTTAGAATTGTCGAAAGTCCTTCCGGACAGTTGGAGTACGTTGTATGGTGGTCGCGCAACTAAATTGGCAGCATTGGCGCTTCGCGCCCGCATATTGCTATTTGCAGCAAGTCCGTTAGTAAATGGAAATGAATGGTATCTCGGCTTTAAAAATTCTGACGGAGAAGAACGTTTCAGCCAAGCTTATGATGCCAACAAATGGAAAAAAGCAGCTGACGCATGTAAGCAGCTGATCGATGAAGCCGAGAAAAAAGGAAAGGGGTTGTATATCGTAAATAACAAAGAAAACGGCAAAGTGGATCCCTTCATGTCCTGTTACGGAGCCACAATGAGAACAGAAGGAGAGGGTAACAATGAAATCATTTGGTTCCGACCTAAAGGAAATTACGGAGATTGGGAACAGCACGGAACTCCTCGCGGTTGCGGCGGTAATGGAGGCTTAGGAGTTACTCAATCACTGGTAGATGCTTTCTTTATGGAAGACGGAACGGAACCTATACTGGGATATAATGCGGACGGTAGTCCGAAAATCAATCCGAATGCGCCATTATATAGTGAGAAGGGATTTTCTACAAAACCCGAATATAGGGCAACCGATTATTATTTAATGGATGGGTACAATGATAGTAATTACCCTGACGTTACACCGGAACGAGACGGGAAACGCTTGATTGTACAACCCAACACATTTAATATGTATTGCCATCGGGAACCTCGTTTTTACCTGACTGTAGTATGGAATGGACAATGGTTCAAATGGGAAAACCGTAATACGAACTTTTTGTATGGACAACCGGACGGAGGACCAACACACGATGCTCCGCAAAACGGTTATTTAAATCGTAGTCGAGTATCATTGGATTATATACCTCGTGATAACAATCACCCTTATCGTCCGGCTATCATTTTCCGCATGGCAGAAGCTTATCTAAGTTATGCTGAAGCATTAAATGAAAGTTCAGAACGCATGAGCCACAAACAAGAAATACTCGACAATTTGAATAAGATTCGCCATCGGGCTGGTATTGCCGAATATGGAACTGGCACGGATGAGAATGGTTTTACCCGCATTAAGATCAATTTCTCAGACCAGAAAGAGGTAAGACGTTTGATACACAAAGAACGCCGAGTAGAATTTGTGGGTGAAGGAGTTCGTTACCATGATTTGCGTCGCTGGAAAACAGCCCATTATGGCATCGGAAACCTAAATGAGCAGGGTGAAAATCCAGATTGGGGTGTCAATGGACCGGATTATGGGATGAATTATTATGGAACCGAATATACTGATCAAGGAGACAACGCCTTCTTCAAACGCACAAAATACATGGATCGTGTTTATCCTCGCAAATTCTATTGGTATCCGATACATCAATCAGAAATAGATAAGGATCCAACATTGGTTCAAGGCCCATTTTGGCTTGGAGAGTAAAAGTGTATAAAGAAAATAAACTGGACGCAGACGTCGCAGAATGCGCTAATTAACGCAGACTTATTTTATATTGTCAATTAATATATCTACGCTTGTCTGCGTAATCTGCGTCCAGTAAATATAACCATGAATTGTGACATAACTGGGCAATGTTTCATGTCCTGGTATACACTTTATTTCTTATTGCAGCAACATTCCACATAACCATACATCGGTGCAAGTATAAATAAATCACTAAAACAGTTTCTAAAAAAAGGATAGCTTCCCGAACCCCGAAAAGCTATCCTCAAAAGTCAAAATATTGAAAAAATACCACACTATCCCCTCAATGCTTCATCCATTGCAGCAGCAGCCTTACGACCGTCACCCATTGCCAGGATTACGGTTGCACCGCCACGGACGATATCACCACCCGCATATACATCAGGCAAGGCTGAGCGCATATTTTCTTCATTCACCACGATCGTTCCCTTTTTGCTTACTTCCAATCCCTGGAAAGCACGCGGGATAAGCGGATTGGGAGAAACACCGACGCTGACAATCACTTCATCCACATCAATTGTTTCGATCGCTCCTTCGACTGGTACAGGACGACGACGTCCGGAAGCATCCGGTTCACCCAGCTCCATCTTCTGCAAGCGCATCTGTTTGACACGGCCCCGTTCGTCACCAAGATATTCGACCGGATTATGCAAGGTCATAAACTCCACACCTTCCTCTTTGGCATGTTTCACCTCCTCCAAGCGTGCGGGCATCTCTTCTTCACTACGGCGATAAACGATCATGGCACGTTCGGCACCCAAGCGGCGAGCAGTACGGACCGAGTCCATTGCTGTATTGCCACCACCGATGACAGCCACTTTCTTACCCTGCAAGACAGGCGTATCGCTATCCGGATTGGCTGCATCCATCAGATTGACACGTGTCAAGTATTCGTTGGAAGACATCACCCCGACCAGGTTCTCTCCCGGAATATTCATAAAGTTAGGAAGCCCGGCGCCACTGGCAGCGAAGATTCCTTTGAAACCATCCGCATGCAGATCGTCATAACTGATTGTCTTACCGACAATACAGTTTGTCATGAACTTCACACCCATCTTGCGCAGCCCTTCAATCTCTACATCCACAATCTTATTCGGCAGGCGGAATTCGGGAATACCGTATTTCAACACACCACCGATTTCGTGCAAAGCTTCGAACACCGTCACGTCATAGCCACGCTTTGCCATATCACCGGCAAATGAAAGGCCGGCGGGACCTGAACCGACAACGGCAATCTTAATGCCGTTCTTTTCCGCTACTTCCGGGATGGAAATGTTTCCGCTTTCCCGTTCATAATCAGCGGCAAAACGTTCCAAGTAACCGATAGCGACAGCCGGTTTACCCATCTTCAGATGAATGCACTTGCTTTCGCACTGTTTTTCCTGCGGACATACACGGCCGCAGACAGCCGGCAATGCACTTGTTTCCTTCAGCACTCTGGCCGCTTCCAGAAACTCTCCCCGCTCGATGTTCTTCACAAACGTCGGGATATTGATACTTACCGGACATCCTTGCATACAGGTCGGATTCGGACAGTCCAGACAACGCTGGGCTTCCTGCATGGCCTGCTCCTTCGTCAATCCGAGGTTTACCTCTTCGAGGCGGGTATGGCTGCGGTATTCCGCATCCAGCTCATTCATTTCTACACGGGGGATATCCGTACGTTCCTTATTTTTTTTGCTTTTACGCAGTGCTTCTCTCCACGGTTCGGCACGACGGGCAGCGATCAGTTCTTCTGTTGTCATTTGTTTACTGTGGTTTCGTTATTTCTTTTCAATATCTTTATAAGCACCGAGGCGCATCAGCATCTCATCGAAATCTACTTGGTGAGCATCGAATTCCGGTCCGTCCACACAGACGAACTTCGTCTTTCCTCCGACCGTAATACGGCAAGCGCCGCACATTCCGGTCCCGTCCACCATAATCGTATTCAAAGAGGCGACTGTCGGGATCTCGTATTTCTTCGTCAGGGCAGAGACGAATTTCATCATGACGGCCGGGCCGATCGTGACGCACAAATCCACCTTTTCACGGTTGATCACACTTTCCACGCCATTCGTCACCAAACCTTTTGTACCGTAAGAACCGTCGTCTGTCATCACGATCACCTCATCGGAGTTGGCGCGCATCTGCTCTTCCAAGATAACCAGATCCTTCGTACGGGCGGCCAGCACTACAATCACACGGTTGCCCGCCTTATGAAAAGCCTCCACGATCGGCAATAAAGGAGCCACACCGACACCACCGCCGGCACACACGACCGTGCCTACTTTCTCGATATGGGTGGCTTGCCCCAGCGGACCGACCAAATCGGTAATATAATCACCGGCATTCAGTTCGCATATCTTTTTTGACGAACCTCCTACAGCCTGGATCACGAGTGTGATAGTTCCTTTCGTCGTATCAGCTCCGGCAATGGTGAGGGGAATGCGTTCACCTTTCTCACCCACCTTCACGATAACAAAGTGGCCTGCCTTACGGGAGCGGGCAATCAAAGGTGCTTCCACTTCCAGTTTCACTACGTTGGCAGAGAAATGTTCTTTACTTACAATTTTATTCATTATAATCGCTACTATTGATAGTTAGTCTTGTTGATTTGGTTGCAAAAATACATCAAAAAACTGGATAGCACAGTATTTTGCCAAACAAAAAGGAGTTATTCGAACAAACCTTCGTCACGAACCAACATCAAAATAGCCGAATGAGGGACGATCAGGAACTTCTCTTCATTAAAATTGATCTCGTAAGCCGCATTCTGTAGAAATACAGCCAAATCGCCTTCATGCGCCTGCAAAGGAAGATAATGCACCTCACCCTCTGTTTTCTTTTCCCATACTTCATGTTCCTCACTCTGGGAAGGAAGCGGGAAACCGGGACCGACCTTGATGATATAGCCGCTCTGAATCTTCTCCTGCTGGACAGTAGGCGGCAGATACAATCCGGATTTTGTCTGACTCTGCGGGTTCTTCGGTTTGATAAGCACCTTGTCACCCACCATCAGGAACTTATCTATGTCTTTCTGATCTATTGCTAATTGCATGACTTTTATGTTTATGATATTTTGACGGACAAAGATATAAAATACGTTGCACAAAAAAAGCTGCTTCCCTTTCCGAAAGCAGCTTTTCCTGAACAAAAGAATCTACACGTCAGATGGCACGCCCCTTAAACACGTTGGACTGATCCGACGGATACAGATAACCGGTAAACGAAATACGGTTGCTGTTGAAGTTCGGACTCACAGTTGCCGTACACTTGTTCGTGCCTTTTACCATACGGATTGTCACATTGGCGGAGACTGCAACACCTTGTACCATCATACTAAACGTAACATTTCCTTTTTTGTCTGTTTTCATCTCTATATTTGAAGCACTGCCATCGACCGTTATCCCCCCGATCCCGTTCGGGCCGGCAGCGGCAGTATTGAAAGCCAACTGGATAGTCGCCCGGTCACCTTTCATGGAAACGAAGTTCGTGCTCGGGGTCACATAGACGAATTGTCCACGCTTAAACTCGACACGTTCGGCTTCCAATACAAAATCTTTCTCCTTCAGTGCTTGTACACCTTGTTCGAACAAGGCCATCTGTTCAGCTGCTTCGGCAGCTTTCTTCGCTTCTTTTTCTGCTTTCTTAGCGGCCTTCTCGGCAGCTTTATCCTGCTGGGCCATCATTGTCCCTGCACTAAATAGCAGGACAGCCAGTAATAATAATACTCTTTTCATACTTCTCATTCTTTTAGTTGAAACCTAATCAATCTACTTTCATATAGTATGACAAACGAGATACTAAAAAGTTCAATCCGAATTCTTACTTTTCATGTTTTTAACATGATACCACAAAAAGAGCCAAGCAGTTACAGCCGCAACAAAATCAGAGAAGGGAGCAGCATACCAGACACCATCCAACCCCCAAAAGCGGGAGAACAGCAACATCGCCGGTATCAGGAACAAGACTTGGCGGCTTAAACTCAAAAACATAGCCTTCCAAGCAATCCCGATGCTTTGGAAAAACTGGCTGATCGAGATCTGCGAACCGACAACCACAAATACCAGCAAACTGATCCGCAAGCCATTTGCCGTCACATCCAATAAATCAGGATCGTTCGTAAAGGCACGGGTGATCAATTTCGGAAACGCCACGCTACAAAAGCAGCCGACTCCCATGATAATGGTAGAGGTTATGATGACCAGACGTAGCGTTTCCTGGACACGCTCGTATTTCTTTGCCCCGAAATTGAAACCGACAATCGGCTGCATCCCCTGCGCGATCCCGATAATCAGCATCACCAAAAGCATTCCGACACTGGTGATAATGCCGTTTGCCCCCAATGCCAAGTCTCCCCCATGCTGTTTGAGTGCATAGTTCTGGATCACCACCACCAAACTTCCCGCCAACTGCATGGCAAAAGGCGAAACACCGATCGTCAGGATATTCCATACCACATGCTTTTCCAGCTTGAACGTCCCTTTATGGAAACGGACGATACTGTCTTTCTGGACAAAATGGTTCATGACAAAAAGAGTGCAGAGCAGCATCGAGATGATCGTCGCGATGGCAGCCCCCTTAATCCCCATATCCAGCCAGAAAATGAAAATAGGATCGAGTATCACATTGGTTATCGCCCCGATCAGCATGGTAAACATTGCTTTCTTCGGATAGCCGGAAGCACGCATGACAGCGTTGAAGCCAAAACTGAGGGAGGTCAGGAGCGTCCCCGGAACCACGATATTCAGATAGTCCTGCGCATACGGGATGATCTGTTCGCTTCCCCCGAAAGCCAGTAATAAATCTTTCATCCAGATCATGCAGGGAACTACTGTCGCAAGCGTTATGATGAATGTCAAAGTGAAAGCATTCCCCAATACCTTTTCCGCCATCTCATTCTCCCTTCGTCCCAGATAGATGGAGACACGCGTCGCAGCCCCCGCCCCGATGAGCATTCCGAACGCCTGGAGGAACAACAGAATAGGGAATGTCAGCGTCAATCCTGCCATTGCCAGCGGACCGACTCCCTGACCGATAAAGATACGGTCGACAATATTATAAAGAGCATTCACCATTGTACCGATCACTGCCGGCATCGCATAATGCAACAACAACCGGCCGATCCTCTCATGCTCCAGCCGCCATGTTATTTCGTTTGCCATATTTATTCCTTTTAATCTTAAACAAAACTTTTATTTCCTACCGGGAAAATTTATTGTCATAAGCAAGAAACGTTGTTTCCATGTCCATAAAAACTTTTTCTCATGCTGATAAGAGAGACAAGCTCCGCCACCGTCCGGAGTTCTTCCTTGCAGCCCTCAGGGAAAGCCACAACCAGTTCATGCGGGCTCTTGCAAGTGATATTCAACTGCCCTTCCTTTACGGGCGAAGGACGGTAACCATTACGGATCAGAGCATTCCCTACCCAATAAGAAGTCAGAAAGTCGCCTTCCACACCGATGGGTGACGTAGGAGCTTCCGTATTCAGCTTTCCGGTTGCCGGATCGAATACGATTCCCTCCTTACCGAAAAAAGATTCAAAAGCTCCACTCATAATCAGGTCTTCGGGAGTTCCGCAAGCCATCGGACGTCCTTTCTCCTGTAGCCAAAGGCAATCCCCCATTTGGATAGCCAGGTCCAGGTCGTGAGTAGAAAGCAGAACCGCTTTCTCTTGCTCGACTGCCAGGCGATGCAACAAAACCATTGTTTCGATACGGCTGGTCACATCCAGAAAGGCGGTCGGTTCGTCCAACAGGATAATCGGGCACTGTTGGGCAAGCGCCTTGGCAATCATAGCCTTCTGCCGTTCACCGTCACTTAGCTCCGAGACATAGTTATTGGCTTTATGAGCTATGCCGGCAGCTTCAAGCGATTGCTCGATGATAACATGATCCCGCTTCTTCAACTGTCCGAAAAAGCCGGTATAAGGATGCCTGCCCAACGAAACCAGTTCATAGACGGTAATTCCTCCCGCATTAGTCTTTTCCGTCAGTACAACACCGACAGTCAAGGAAAAGTTTGCCTGCGAATAACCGGAAAGAGGCTTCCCCATCAAACGTATTTCCCCTCCGAGTGGAGGCTGAAAACCACAAAGCGTACGAAGCAGCGTCGATTTACCGGCACCGTTCAGTCCCAACAAACAAGTCACCTCGCCCGAAACGAGTTGCAGGTTCAAATCCTCATGGACCACTTTCCGCTTACCGCCTTTCAGCAGGTAACCGATACAAAGTCCTTTTGTTTCTATTGCAGCTACTTTTGTCATATATCGGTCAGTCAAAGTATTGGATGTTTTTCCGGTTCACAATTACATAAATGATGACAGGCGCGCCGAGCATCGGAGTCACGGCATTCAGCGGCAATATGTTATGCGTACCCGGCAATACCATCAACAGATTACAAAGCAACGCGATGCAAGAACCGGTCAGCAACGTTACAGGAACCAGCATCTTATGATTGGATGAGCCCAACATCAAACGTGCGACATGCGGGACCGCCAGCCCGATAAAGGAGATCGGCCCGCAAAAGGCAGTCGTAGTCGCAGTAAGCAATCCCGTACACAACAGGATCAGAATACGCGTCCGCCTGATCTTGATTCCTAAATTGGCAGCATACATTTCTCCTAAGAGCAATGCATTCAGAGGTTTGATCAAAAGAATGGCCAATAGCAATCCTATACAGGTAAAACCGGCAAAATAAGGCAGCTGTTGCAAGGAAACCCCGGAGAAGTTCCCCAATCCCCACATCACAAATGCATGCACCTTGTCAGTCGATGCATAATAATTCAGAACCGAAATCAATGATGAAGCGAGATAACCGATCATAATACCGATAATCAACAACATGACGTTATTCTTCACCTTCGCCGAGAAATAAATAATCAATCCCAAAATACAGGCCGCACCACTAAATGCGGCCATGATAACCGCCAGATAACCGCTGATCGGCAAATCGGTCACCATACTCAACGAACCGCCGAAATAGAGCATGATCGCAGCGACTCCCAGATTGGCTCCGTCACTGATTCCCAATATGGAAGGACCGGCAAGCGGATTCCTGAACAATGTCTGTAGCAACAATCCACTAACAGCCAGCGAAGCACCTGCTAACAAAGCCGTTACAGCCTGGGGAAAACGGCTCTGCAACACAATATTCTGCCATGCAAGTCGCTCCGTTCCCTCTCCCAGCAATATATTCACCACACTTTCAACGGGTATCGAGACAGCGCCATAAACCAGTCCGCCGGCAAACAACAGCAACAGGAGAACTAACAAAAACGGATAAAAAATGAAGACTTGCTTTTTCATGCCTGCAAAGATAATGCTTTTGGAAAAATTTTTTATCTTAGCCCCTTAAACAACAGAACTACTAATGTTATATACTATAATACTATGAGAAGAATCATCATATCACTCATACTGCTTGTAGGATTTTGCTCCGGCACATACCCGATATATTTCAAGCATATAGGCATGCAGGAAGGCCTGTCACAACTTTCCGTCATGGCCATCTACCAGGATAATTTGGGTAGAATGTGGTTCGGGACGGAAGAGGGAATCAGCATATACGACGGCGTACAGACCAAAGTATACAAACCATCCGAATTTCATCGCCAAAACGCCAATCCGATAGGTAACCAGACGCACTTCATTGCAGGCGACAAAGATGGAAATGTTTTCTTCGACTCCGATCAATCCTTGATCCGCTATGACATCCAGACACAGAAATTCTCATGCCTACGGAAATCAAACGTATATACCGTCGCTTCTATCAAAGGAACAATATGGGTAGGAATAGCTGACTCCATACTCACCTGGAATCCGGATAAAAACGATTTCGATTTCGTCACGAGGCTGGAAAATCGGAACCAGCGTGCGACCTGTTTGTTGGAAGATTCCGGCGGCCGGTACTGGATCGGCACTACAGACGGACTCTTCAAGATGAATGACGACAAATCCCTGACCTGTATGATCATGGGAGAAGACATTTACGACCTATATGAAGACTCCAAATATAATCTTTGGATATCCATTCGCATGAATGGCATGTACAAAAGGGACGTGCACGGCAATTTCACCCGTTACCGCTACGATCCTTCCAACCCCAACAACATATCGAGTAACCAGGTCCGGGATTTCGTGGAAGACAACTTCGGGAACATCTGGTTCGGCACTTTCACCGGGCTAAACAAATATAATCCGACCAGCAATCAGTTCGAAGTTTATGCCCGCAACCCTCTGCCCGGCAGCATGACCCATTCATCCGTATTCCCCGTTTACAAAGACAGACAAGGCACGATCTGGTTGGGGACCTATTACGGCGGTGTCAATTATTTCAACCCGGAGACAGATATTTTCACGGTTTATGCAGCTAACAACAGCCGGAACGATTGCCTAAATTATCCTTTCGTCGGTAATATGGTGGAAGATAAAGACAATAATATCTGGATCTGTACCGAAGGAGGTGGGTTGAACTTTTTCGACCGGAAAACGAAAAAATTCACCTACTTCATGGCCGATGAGAATCGTAACTCCATTGCTCATAACAACCTGAAGGCAATAGCCTACAGCCCTGAACGCAACAAATTGTATATTGGAACACATACCGGAGGACTATCCATCTACGACATCAAAAATAAACGGTTCAAAAATCCCTATTTCGAAGATCCGTCTTATGCCGTAATAGCAGGCGACCGCATCAACCAGATGAGAATCTACAATGACGAATTAATTTGTACCGGACCGAAAGGAATCTTCAAAATGAATCTATATACAGAAAAAGTATCTCCATTGTTCAAAAGCGGTAAGTATTACGGGAACACCTGCTTCCTCATTGACTCGAAAGGGTACATTTGGCTGGCCTACGGCAAAGGTGTCTGGAAGATCAACCTCGAAAATGAAGAAGACAAGGTACAATACCGTTCTGGTGAAAACGGATTGGGAACATTTCCCATATCTCAAATAATCGAAGACAAAGAGGGACGGATCTTCCTCGGAACCCGTGGTTCCGGCCTGTTCCACTATGACGAGAAGAACAAACGGTTTATCGGATATACAACCGAAAATAGCTTCATCGCCAGTGACTACTGCTATGAACTCACCTTGTCGACCCTGGACCAATTAGTGATAACAGGCGACAAAGGAATTACCTTTTTCGATCCGGATCAAAACCTGTTCAAGGTCGTGGAACTGGGGACGGCCCTGCCTCTGACAGGCATAAACATCGGTTGCGGAATCCTGGTCTGCAAAAACGGAGAAATATTCGTCGGCAGCAGCAATGGCATGGCGACATTCTTTGAACAGCAGTTGTTCAACTCCGCCAAAGACTACCAACTATATTTTTCCGACCTGTTCATTAACAACGAACAAGTTTCTCCCGGCGACCACAACAAGGTGCTGGCCACCGCCCTACCTTTCACTCGAGAAATAGAGCTGGCCTATAATCAAAATAATCTGATTTTCACTTTTACATCGAACAACTATGTCAATACGCTGAAAAAGGCGTCTTACGAATACATGTTGGAAGGTTTCGACAAGAAATGGATACCCTGCAAAGACAACAATATTTTCTATACGAACTTGAACCCCGGAAAGTACACGCTCATCGTCCGGGAAATACAATACGACCCGAATCAGGAACAACCGCGTACCATCAAGATGGACATTCATATCCATTCCCCCTGGTATGCATCCAACTTAGCTTATTTCCTCTACTTCATCTTGATCATTAGTATACTGTACAGCATTTACCGTTTCAAGAAATCACAATACATGTTGCAAACTTCACTGGAAATGGAACGGAAGGAAAAAGAAGCGATCGAAGAGTTGAATCAGGCAAAACTACAGTTCTTCTCCAACATCTCGCATGAGTTCAGGACACCGTTGACGCTGATTATCTCCCAGATAGAACTCTTATTACAAAGCAGTTCATTGTCACCTTCCGTATACAACAAACTGCTGAAAGTATATAAAAACACTTATCATATGCGGAACTTGATCAGTGAGTTATTGGATTTCCGTAAACTGGAACAGGGACATATGAAGCTGAAAGTATACGAGCAAGACATCGTCCCGTTCCTGAAAGAGATTTACCTGTCTTTTTATGAATATGCGTCCAGCCGTTCCATCACATACAATTTCACGGCTCCGCAAGAGAATGTTTTGTGTTATTTCGACCCGAAGCAAATGCAAAAAGTCTTCTATAACCTGCTATCCAATGCTTTCAAGTACACCAAACCGAATGCAGCCATTGAAATGATTTTGGAAAACAAAGAAAATGAAGTTACCATTAAAGTTATCGACAACGGTATCGGTATCAGCAAAGAAGATATAGACAAAATATTCGACCGATTCTATCAGGCTGAAAACGGTATCTCGAATATCACCAAGACTCCCAGCACGGGGATCGGACTTTCATTGACCAAAAGCATAATCGAGTTGCACCACGGAACGATACAAGTGGAAAGTACACCGGGCTACGGTAGTATTTTCATTGTCCATCTCCAGAAAGGCTGCACGCTTTTTACCGAGGAAGAACTGGCACAAAAGCAGCAAGAAAAGCAAACGGAAAGCCTGATTCCCGACACGGTCGCCTTTTCCGATCACATGGAAGAGTTTTCCGATACGGAACAAAAAGAGCTATTGATCGAAGGAGACGATTCCCCTCATACGATCCTACTGGTCGAAGACAACGAAGAGTTACTCCAGATACTCAACTCCCTGTTCTCACCGACCTACCGCGTCCTACTGGCACGAAACGGTAAAGAAGGATTGGAAAAGGCACGCGCAGAACGACCGGACATCATCGTTAGCGATGTCATGATGCCGGAAATGTCCGGAACAGAGATGTGCTTGAAGATCAAAAATGATTTTGATGTATGCCACATCCCGGTCGTACTGCTTACGGCACTCACTTCCGCCGAGCAAAATATCGAAGGCTTACAACGAGGCGCCGACGACTATATAAACAAACCATTCAATGCAAAGGTATTACTGGCGCGTTGCAATAACCTAGTCCGTAATCGTATTATCCTGCAAAAGAAATTCAGCCAGCAGAAAGATTTCGATGCGCAATCGCTGGCAAGCAACCCGATAGACCAAAAGTTCTTGGATACGGTCAACTCGATCATTGAAAAGAATCTTGATAATATCGACTTCGACATGAATATGATGGCCCGCGAGTTGGGACTCAGTCGAAGTTCATTGTATGCCAAATTCAAGGCACTGACAGGTATGACACCCAATGACTTTGTCCTCAACTGCAAACTGAAGCGGGCCGCAACCATGTTGACGGAAAACCCCGATCTACAGATCGCCGACATCTCCGACCGGCTGGGCTTCGGTTCTCCGCGTTATTTCACCCGCTGCTTCAAAGCCCAGTTTGAAATTACCCCGGCTGAATACAGAAAGAAAACGGTCATTTAAACACCTGGATCATCGGACGTCCGATCCAAACCTGCGGCTGTTTCAACCCGAAGATATAAGCGATTGTCGAAGCACAGTCGAACTGCATCATGCTTTCCTGGAATTCATATCCTTTCTTGATTCCCTTGCCGGCAATAATAAAGGCAGTCTCCATTTCTTCCATGGTCTTGCCGCCATGCCCTTTCTTGATACCACCATGATCGGCTGTGACGATAAAGATAGTCTCATCCAACATACCTGCATCCTTAACCGCCTGAATGATTTGGCCGATATAGCCGTCGAGCTCTTTCAGCTTTTCATAGTAGGCAGGTGTGTCATGACCTTCAGCATGACCGACATGATCGGGTTCGTCGAAAACGATATTGACCAATGCCGGACGTGCACGCTTGATATATTCAACCGCACATTTGGCAGTGGCCGGATTCTGCGGCTTTTCCGTAATATTTTTATCATAACTCAAAGCTAACGTATCGACAACGTAACGGATTCCCGCCCATTCACAGATACAGCCGATTTCAGCTTTCGGATCAGACTCGCGAAGCAAGCTGAACACAGTCGGGAAAATACCGTGCTTATTCACTACACGGGAAGGCAGTTCCGGAGTTTGCGATCCCCATTCCGTGTAACCATGAAGTTCCGGTCCCGCCCCCATATACATGGAAGCCCAGTTTACGGCACTGGAAGACGGAAGTACAGAGCGTTTTTTCAACGTATAAGATCCTTCTTCCATCAACTTCTTCACATTCGGCATTTCGGCCTTGTTCACACTATAAGCGCCCCAGCCGTCCAGACCGATCAAAACTACATGTTTGGCTTTCCACTTGGCAGCCATCGAAGCATCGGCAAACAACATCAGAAATACCAATGCGAAAATCAACTTTCCTGTTTTCATGCTATCTTAAATTAAATATATCAATCCTTCCTATAATATCGTACCCGCCCCACTTTCATCTCCACCGGAAAAGCCAAAGAATCGACTTCGCCAATACAAGCTCCACCCAACAACATATCGATCAGCAAATAATAGGGTTTATCGGACGGAAACTCTCCTTGCCGGTTCCGATACGCGCGGATAAGCAAAGTTATGAATATTATATAAAAAAGAAAAATGATAAGGGAAATAGATATTTAAGCATAATGCATACTCATTAATTAAAGACCTTTCTCGATATCCCGTTTACGTTTTAATGCTTCCAGATAATAGTAATCGGCATAGTTCAATGGGACGTCTATTTCCGAATTGTGAGGAATGCTGCCAACAGAATGCATCAGCAGGAAGTTTCCATTCGTGCCCAATGCAGCCCGATAGGCCGGAGAAGAAAGTGAAACCATGATACTGTCGGCATACATTTTATAGCCGGCTGCATCCGGAACATCCATCGTACTGATCTCATAAAGCGCGGAAGCGATACAGGAAGCCGTCGATACATCGCGTGGTTCGTTCGGGATATTCGGAGCCGACATATCCCAGTAAGGAATCAGATCTTCCGGCATATTCTCCAGGTTCTTCATCATATTGAAAGTTTTCAAGGCCTGATCCAGATATTTACGGTCCTTGGTTTCACGATAGCATACCGCATAACCGTAGATAGCCCATGCCTGCCCGCGACTCCAGATAGATTCGTCGGCATATCCTTGTGCCGTCTGGCGATGGCGCACTTTACCATCCTTGATACTGTAATCAATCACATGGTAACAACTTCCATCCGGGCGAAAATGTTCCTCCATGGTACGATCGGCATGCGACACCGCAATCTTATAGAAAGAAGAGTCGCCGGACAGACGCGTCGCTTCGAACATCAGTTCCAGATTCATCATGTTGTCAATGATAACCGGACATTCCCAACCCCGTTCAGACTGCCATCCGCGTTCCACATCCCACGACTGGATAATCCCGGCAGCCGGACGGAAGCGGGTAGACAACGACTTGGCAGCCTGCACCATCACATCTTTATAAGAAGGCGTCCCTGCCAGTCTCAAGCCATTCCCGAAACTGCAATTTACAATAAATCCGATATCATGATGCCAAGTCAGGTTTTTGGCTTCCTCTATGGCATCCGTATATTTGGCGGCCAACGGCAGCAACGTGCTGTCGCCCGTCAGTTCATACAAATACCAGACAGATCCGGGGAAAAAGCCGCTCCGCCAATCCGCATAACCACAATAATAGACAGAACTGTCTGTCTTAAGCGTCACCGGATTCAAGCATTTCCCACTCGCTTCGATCACACCGATCTCATTCCCTATTTGTGCACGGGCAAAATCGATATTCTCGTCAATAAAACTTTTTTCCTCTGTTTTAGGGGCACCTGCACAAGATAGCAGAAATGCCGAAAAAGCAAATGCAATCAAATTTTTCATCATGTACCAATTATTTTATTGTTGTTATTGTATAAGTATAGGAGCCGGAAAGCAGCTGCTTATTGGCGTTCAACGATATCCGGCAGACCTGTTCGCCCCAAACATTCGACAAGCGAGGATCGTCCAGGCGGATCGTTTCGACATTCGGTGTAAAGGCGCTCTTATTATACGTCATCCGGACTTTCTCGCCATTCACTTCAACCGTGACTACTCCCGGAACCGACACATCCACCTTCCCCCAAGTGAGGAAATTGACTTGATTCGGTTTATCCGCCTTGTCCAAAGAGAACGAATCTTCTATTTTCAGGGAGTTCTTTCCCAACTGGTACGAACGGACCCATTTTTTTACATTTGCCTCTGCCGGATAAGCTGTCGCAATATTTGCAGAGAAATACATACGTCTCGGATCAAAGTGCACATCCGTAGCCCTAAATTCCGAACCGAACTGCTGTGGCACACCGTTCACCATAGGCAGGTTGTGATAATTACTCTGCATTGTCCAGATTGAATAGCGTTCGGAACTGAAGGTCTGACGGGTATAGGTCCCGACTCCGGCATCGATAAAAATAGGCGTCGTATTCAAGTAAAGGGAGAAGGTCCCTGCATCGTTATGATTATGGCTTTCATTATTATAGCCTCCTTTCGTTGCCACGAAAAAGCCATTCTTGTTGGTCATATAGCAAAATTCGGTTTCCGGATACCAGGAATAGCCGGGAGCCTGATAATCTGCACTCATTCCTTCCAGTTCTTCACGGGAGAGCAAGGTTTGGAACAGACGGAAAGGGTCACCGGAAGGAATACCGTCCTTATCAGAAAGACTCTTGAGATAAGCAGCATAGTTCATCATAAGAGGGCTTTCGACTGCTTTCCCATACCTGAAAATGAGATCGGCATCCCCTCCTCCTTTGGCAGAAGCATCGGCAAAGTTGACCACCCAGCCGTTCCCCACATAAGAGCGGGCAATATATTCACCCATATTCTTAATGATAGGCTGATCGAATACGGAGACTTTACCACCTGTCCCGTCAGAAAGCATCTGCAGATAATCGTACATCTTTCCAGCAGCATGTCCCCAATAAGAAGGGCCTTCCTCGCAACCTCCGTCTCCATGCGTATAATTGATGAAATGATCCACGGAAGTCATCGTCCGGTAAACCGCTTTTGCCAATTTATCCCGATCATTCTCAAGCAGGAAGAAACATTGCAGCACATTGAAGTTACACCACGGATTCCAGTTATTCACCAATCCGCCAGGCTTCAGGTTGAACGCCATCCACCAGAAATGATCTTCATTCATATAGGTATCGAGGATGCGGACCTGTAATTCATGCCGCAGCCTTTTTGAAATCAAAGGATTTACCTTATCGAACGAAGGTTTCAGGTAATAATAAATCCAAGACAACTGGGAAGCAAGATTTCCTGAACCCAAATCAATCACATGTTCTTCATAGCTCGGAAAGCATCCTCCGACCTTCTGTAATCCCAAATGGGCCGACAATGCCCAGCTCGTCATTTCACAACTTGCAAAAACACCATTGATAATCTGATCGACAAAGCGTCCCTTCCCTTCAGCCATCTCTGCCATGAACAGACTTCCGAGTGCGGAATTGTTTTTACCGAACGGACTCTCCATAATCGCCCGGTCACCACTTCGTCCGAACTCCAGATAATCGGTCGCTTTCACAACCTTCCACTCATAATCCAGATAACTTTCTCCTTTCCGGATATACTTTTCTTTATAATCACCGAGGAGTTTATCCCAACCGGCCCGGTCAGAATAATCAGGATACGGCACCCACTTCTGCTCCATTATCAACGCGGATTTGACTTTCTCAAAATCGGCCTCTTTCTGCAACAAGTCGCGTTTTTCATACGCGTGCAAGTGTGCGACTGTCCAAAGCAACAGGCACACGATTGTGATGAATCGTTGTGTTCTCATAGGTATTATTTTTCAATATCGCAAAAATAGAGGTCCCCTCTATGAGAAAGAGACATATTCATCCAATTCATGTGCACGGATTGTCCAAAAGCGGAAATTTAAGGTGTTTCCTGCCACATTATAATTCTCATCCTCCAAAACCGGAACCTTGCATTTTTCTATATGCACCTTTCACAAAAGAGTATTTTTATCGTAGTTCTTCAAGGACTATGGCGTTTCGCCATCATCCGCGAATTGCCTTCACCGCTTATGTTTGCCTTCATCAGAGACCAGGTCGGCCTCGGAAGATTCTATATTAAGTGACAATGGGTATGTTTCTGTTGTCAAACAGCCTGGTCATAGACCTTTTGCCTTTAGTCGAATACCTTTTCGACCAGTGTCGAAAACCTTTTCGCCCTTAGTCGAAAAGGTAAGGAGTGGTAGTAATAGCTGTTAATGCCTGTGTATTTATTTATTAATCAATATTGTAGTCTCCTTGTTTTTCACTTAATTATATAGATGTGAAACCGAGAGGAACATGACCAACCCAAATCAGGACGAGACAGAGTGAAGGCAAATTTTTGAGGTGAAGGCAGTCCGGATATCTGCCTTCACCCTTGTATGACATGACAATCAAAAGGTATCAAAGACGGGTGAAGCTGAATCGGAAATCCATGTTGAACTATCATGATGATAAATCATCATTTATGATTCATATCTGCCAAACTATGAGAATTTGCCTTAGCTGTATCGTTTTTACACTTCAATGTATACCTATGTGAATATTACAAACTGAATTCTAAATAAGTATATTGCCAATTAAGCTTAATTTATATGTTATACAAAACATGCAAATCACAATGTATTAATATATAAATATTTAACACATTGCTAAAAACTCACCGTTGGAAGATTAGTGCATATCAAATGGATAAAAATATACATTCATACACATTATTAACATCTAAATTTGCAACGTTTTCATCATAGTTCTTGAAGAACTTAGATCAGTAACACACTTTTGTGAAAAACACAATTGAAAAAACACAAAGTGCCTATTTAGAGAAATGAGAATTATTATCAATTTATTAATCAATCTGGTGTTATTATGACAAAAGATTTTAAACGCTTTTATGTATCGAGAGCGATGTTCCTGGGAGCTACTATGTTCCTGGCATCAATCGGAATGGCCTCCGCTAATCCTTCTACCGATACGTTTGGCTCAAATGAGCCGAATCCTGTTGTAGCTTCTCCTCAACAGGCAAAACACAGTATCAAAGGTGTGGTAGAAGATGCCCTGGGCCCTATCGCTGGAGCTAATGTCGTAGAAAAAGGAACTACCAACGGTACAATTACCGACATGGACGGTAATTTTTCTCTGGAAGTATCTCCTAATTCCATTCTTGTTGTTTCTTATATCGGATATAAGGATCAGGAAATCCCCGTAAACAATCAGACTTCGTTCAACATTAAGTTGGCCGAAGACTCACAGGCGTTAGACGAAGTTGTAGTTGTAGGCTACGGTACACAGAAAAAGGTAAACTTGTCCGGGTCCGTATCAACTATTAATGTTGCAGAGTTGACAGAAAGCCGCCCTATTACCAACGTATCCCATGCATTGGCAGGTCTTGCAGCCGGTGTAAACGTACAAGGTACGGCCAATCAGCCGGGTAACGACAATGCGTCGATCAAGGTTCGCGGTCAAGGAACACTGAATGAATCTTCCCCATTGGTCATTATCGACGGCGTAGAAGCGGGTATCAACACTGTTAACCCACAGGATATCGAATCGATGACCGTATTAAAAGATGCCGCATCATCGGCAATTTATGGTTCACGTGCTGCAAATGGTGTTATCTTGATTACCACCAAACAAGGGAAAGCTGGTTCTATTAAGTTGGACTATAACGGGTATGTTTCATTCACATCACCAAGTATCCCCAGCTCTATGGACCCCGTTTCTGATTATGCCACTTATATGGAATTGATCAACGAAGGCTACCTCAATTCTAATTTGAAAGCTCAGTTCTCACAAGCTGTCATAGACGAATGGCGGGCAGATGGTGGACGAGATCCGTTAAAATATCCGAATACGAACTGGATTGACGAGACATTTACACCTTCGACTTCTCACAACCACGTCATCTCCATGAGTGGCGGTAGTGACAAAATCCGCTTCTATTCATCATTCGGTTATCAAAAGAATCCGGGGGTAATGGAAAATACCGGCTTCGAAAAATATAACGGACGTGTAAACATTTCAGCCGATGTAAAACCGTGGTTGAATTTAGGGGCACAAGTCAGCGGATATGTTTCAAACATGGAACCATCTGCCAAATATACGGCAAGTGACAAGAAAGACACATCTGTTGATGATGTGTTCACCTACGCATCAGCAACGACTCCCGGTATGGTATTCCGTGCACCGGACGGACGATACGGAGCTATGAATAATAGTGAAGACGACGCACAATCGGCGAATAACAACCCTTTGATCCGTTTGAACAGCAAAGCTGGTAATATCCGCAAAACCAATATGCGTTCTCGTTTCGTCGGAACGTTGAAACCGTTCGAAGGCTTTTCTGTTACAGCATCATATTCTTATGAGTTCGTGGATGAACAACGAAGCCGGAAACCTGTTTTCATCGACGGTTGGAACTTCCGTGATAACGTGATCACTTACTCCAACAGAGGAAAAACCAACATCATGAATTACGACGGTAAAACCGAACGCTTCTTCGGAGATGTTGTAGCACGCTACGAGAAACGTTTCATGAATGACCGCTTAGGTTTGAACGCAATGGTCGGAGCCAGCCAGGAAATGTATCGCAGCAAGAACTTCTCTGCTACAAAATATGACATGATCGATTTAAGTTTGAACGTGATCGATGCTGCAATCGGTGATGCAACAGCTTCCGGTTCAAGCACCGAATGGGCTATGCGTTCTTTCTTCGGACGTATCAATCTGGATTGGGAAAACAAATACTTACTAGAAGTCAATCTTCGTGCAGACCAATCATCCCGCTTCCTTTCAAATAACCGTACAGGTTACTTCCCTTCTGCTTCCGTTGCATGGCGTATGGATCAGGAAGCCTTTATGGAAGATTGGGTGGAGAAAGGATTGAGCAACCTAAAGTTCCGTTTATCTTATGGTTCTTTGGGTAACAATTCCGTTGGGAACTACGACGCGATCGCAACTTACGCTAATAAACCAAGCTCCGGTTCTGCATTCAACTACACGTTGAACAACGCACTGATATTAGGTCTTGCACAAGCCAGACTGGCCAATCCGGATCTGACTTGGGAATCTACCTATATGACAAATGTCGGTTTCGATTTCGGTTTGGTCAATAATAAATTAACTGGTACTGTCGATTACTTCAATAAGAAAACAAAAGACATTTTGATCAACTTGCCTGCACCGGACGTACACGGAACAGCATCCATTCCTAAACAAAACAGTGCGACTGTTACAAACCAAGGTATCGAGATGACTCTCGGCTGGCAGGACCAAATTGGAGATTTCTCCTACGGTGTCAACGGCAACTTTACATTCGTAAAAAACAAAGTCAATAAGTTCAAGGGAACAGATAAAGGCGGTATCTCTTATGACGGGGCTAATATTATCTGGGAAGGTCATTCCATCAATTCTCAATATTTATTGCGTGCAGACCGCATAATCCAAACAGATGCTGATCTAGCACTTGTACAACAAATGATCGACAACGCACCGATTGACGAGAAGACAGGTAAAAAGGTGAATCCGTTTGCCGCATTCGGTACGCCTCAAAAAGGAGATTTACTGTACAAAGACATCAATGGAGACGGTATTATCGACATGGATGACCGCGAAATCGTCAGCGACGGCCCGAACCCGAAATTCCAATTCGGTTTGAACCTGAATGCCGCCTACAAAGGATTCGACTTTTCCGTTCTGTTCCAAGGACAGGCAGGTGTGAAAGTTTACTGGCAAAATGCATTGGCAAACACTTCAACCGTACGTTTCGGCTACCAGTTGAACAAAGATGTTGCAGAAGGAAGATGGGTTGAAGGCCGTACAGACGCTATCTACCCGCGCTTGTTACAATCCCAGAATCAGATCAACACTCAAATGAGTGATTTCTACTTGGAGAACAAAGCCTTCTTGAAGATTCGTAACATTCAATTAGGCTATTCATTGCCTAAATCTATTACGAAGAAGATGCAATTGGAAAGACTTCGTTTCTATGGCAGTTTGGAAAACTTCTTCACATTTACATCTTACAGAGGATTTGATCCTGAAATCAGCGGGCTGGCTTATCCGGCAATGAAATCAGCGGTTTTAGGTATTAATGTAACCTTTTAATTGAAAAAGCATTATGAATAAGTATAAATTATTTTTCACTTGTGCAGCATCACTTCTGTTAATGAGTAGCTGCTACGACTTGGACCGTTATCCGGAAGATCAGTTAAGTGCCGGAACATTCTTCCAGACACAAGAACATGCCGATCAGGCAATGATGGGAGTTTACAGCCAAATGACACACAACGATGTTTTCGGCCGTCAATTCGGTTTTGACTGTTTAGGTGGCGTAGGTGCCGGATATGACGCACCTTCGTATCCAAACATCGGCCGTGGTACTTATACCACTACGGAAGGAGCCGTCGGCGATAAGTTCAAACAACTGTATGAAGGCGTCACACGTGCTAATATTGTATTACAGAACGTCGACCAATGTGATATGTCCGACGAACTGAAAACCCGCTACAAATCGGAAGCCCGTTTTATGCGTGCCCTCTACTATTTCACCTTACTCGATTTTTGGGGTGGAGTTCCGATTTATGATGAGACAACTATCGTTGCGGAAGACTTCTCCAATATGTTGAAACCAAGAAGCTCGGCAGAAGAAGTCCGTACATTTATCATCAAAGACCTGGATGAAGCGATTGCTCATTTACCGGCAGATTGGGATGAATCAAATAAAGGACGTGCGACATCCGGAGCTGCAATGGCATTGAAAGGAAAAGTCCTTCTCTACAACAAACAATACCAAGAAGCAGCCACATGCTTTGAGAATGTTATCAACAGCGGTAAGTATGCTTTGTATTCAGATTATGAAAACCTATTCAAACCAGGTGGAGATGAAAGTTCAGAAATGATCTTTGCAATTCAAAATATCGGTGGTGTCGGTACTGATTTCGGTATGCCGATGACATTCTATATGGGAAGCCGTGCCTCTTATGGAAGTTGCTGGAACAATGTAATGGCAGCTACTGACTTCGTTGATTCTTACGAATGGAAAGACGGACGTGCTTTCGATTGGAATGAAGTTATTCCGGGATTCAATGAAAATGATGCAGTCAAGAAAGAAACATTCTATGCGACATTAAACGAAGGGTTAAACAAAGTGGCCACCTATCCCGCCGCAAAAGACAAGTTATTAGAAATGTACAACAAGCGTGACCCGCGTATGATGGCTTCCATCATTATGCCGTACACGACTTATAAAGGTTGGTATTCCAACGCTCCGATGGATACAGAATATGTTATCACAGAAAAATCCGGACAGACAAACGAAAAGAACGGTTTTATTCGTGTTAACGGAAACTACGAAATGTATTTGTGGCGTAAATTTGTAGCCGAATATGACATGAATGGTGCTATCAATAACCGCGAAGATACACCGATCAACTTCCCGCTGATCCGCTATGCCGATGTATTGTTAATGCTGGCTGAATGCTACAACCAGACAGACCAGCAGACAAAAGCAGTCGACTTGATCAACCAAGTCCGTGCACGCGTCGACATGCCGGGACTTAATAGCGGTCCAAGTTATCTGCAGGCAACTACCAAAGAACAAGTATTCGAACGAATCAGACATGAGCGTGCAGTCGAACTGGCTGGCGAAGGGTTAAGTTTCAGTGATATGAAACGTTGGGGATTACTGGAAACTTTGGCCGGAGAAGTAAAAGGCTTTACCGGACAATTCTATTACAACCGTGTCGTTCAGTCTCGGGACTATTTATGGCCGATTCCAAATAATGAAATTCAGAAAAACCCAAGTCTGAAAGAAGATCAGAACCCAGGATGGTAATCACCTACCAATAAACAAATAAAAGGGCAGACTGCTATGTCTGTCCTTTTATTTGTTTATTGGTAGTTCATATGCTCCCATCAGAAAGAGGAACACCTTTCAATACTGACAACAATGTGAACATTGAATCTCATCTCCATCTTATCAAGACCAGGAAAAATGAATTGCAAAATATCATTACGTTCAATAAATCAATAAACATATGTATAAACAACTCAATCATTCCAACCACGAAGCGGCATATCTTTTAGGGAGTATTCTTCTTTTCTCCTTTCAGGGATGCAAAGAAAAGCCTGTTACCTCCCTGAATTTATCAAGTACTCCAAACGTAATTTATGTTTTTCCAGACCAAATGCGTAACCATGCGATGGGTTTCTGGAGAGAGGCGAGATTCCGGGATGCGGTGAATTTCGAGGGAGATCCGGTGCATACGCCTAATCTGGACCGGTTTGCGAAAGAATCTGTT
>ENA-UERZ01000499-UERZ01000499.1-human-gut-metagenome-genome-assembly--contig:-NODE-499-length-40252-cov-14.628525_pt1 | contig 40252 bp, 43 predicted proteins | sample MGYA00242997_ERZ507998 | MGnify/ENA primary metagenome ERZ507998 (study PRJEB26167, sample SAMN06115470) | human gut metagenome | host: Homo sapiens | place: China:Henan | collected 2016-06-23... | reverse complement strand
CGAATCACACTTGGCGATTCGGGCATATCATTTAATTTTTTGAAGATCTTATCAACCGTAAACTATAACACAGCCTTCAGGTATGCCTGATTGCTATAAAATCAAACTGAAGGCAGCAGGTTATCGTCTTGTGTATCGTGTTGAAGACGATATTGTTTATGTTACCGTAATCGCTGTTGGAAAACGAGAGCGCAGCGTCGTATACGGTACTGCGCACAGTCGTATGTAAGATAAGAAAAAAATTGTCACATCCCGGTTTCTCTTCGGAGAGGCCGGGATTTTCTGTTTTTGAACCCCAAAAGGAGCATTATCATGGAATCACAGACCATTCAGGAACTGGAAGCCCTCACGCCCGTCGAAATGGATGCTGGGCTTGTCTTCAGCGGGGTGCCGACTGGCAATACCATATGGGGATTCCAGAATCCCTGCCTGTATACCCCCGTCATTGACCCTCATTACAGCTTTCATGAATCGGCAACGGAGTTCTGGAAGGTGCGCCGTTGTGCTTGCCGGAAAACGGTGGGGAAGTCATTCATCCGCATGAAATGTTCCGTATCGCCTGCACGGGCAATACCAACGGAGGCGGAGATGATACGGGACTCTATCAGGGAACCGGCAGAATGAATCTCGCGTGGCTTGATCGTTTCATGCTGTGCGAGGTCGATTACCCAGATGCCGTAGTGGAAAAGGATTTGTTGGTAAAGCTCTATCCGGCCCTGCCTGAACATATCGTCGTCAAGATGGTGGATTTCGCCAATGAAATCAGGAAACAGTTCATGGGTGCTTCCGATTCGTACACAGATACCATCGAGGTGACGCTCTCCACGAGAACCTTGCTCCGCTGGGCTGATTTGACCCTGCGTTTTCAGCCGCTGGCACATCAGGGTACCCAGCCGTTATCCTACGCGCTGGATCGAGCCTTGGGCTTTCGAGCATCCCGGCCTACCCGTGCCATGCTGCATGAACTCCTCCAGCGGATGTTCCCGATGGATTGCCATCTGGGGGAGTGAAAACGGCTCCGGCAACCACGCTGGAGCAATGGCTGACCTCAATTCTCGGACATATGGAAGCCGATCCCGGCTATCTCGACACGCTTCCTCAGCTTCCGCAGGTTATTCTGAAAAACGAGGCTTCTTCATGCTTCTGGCGTGGGGAAGCTCGGGACGAACAGGCCGAAGCCTGACCATCCCGGCTGATGATTGCGTGGATGGAAATCCTGTCAGGGAACTGCTGGAACGCTCCCTCCAAAAACTCACTGAGGGCTACCACCTTGAATCTCTAACACCTTTAACCAACTGAAGGAGTTATCATGAATACCCCCATTCTTTCCGACATCAAGGTTCTCGACAATCTTCTTGCTCTGAATCTCAACGTCAATCTCTGGTCGGCCCGCAAGAAGATGGTGCTGGAAGACTTCGGCAGCGCGGAAATCAAAGCCGGGGGAAACGCCACGGTGGAAGCGGCGGGAACGCTGACGATTCAAGCGCCGCAAATCGTCAAAAAGGGCAACGAAAGCGGGTTCGGCGCGGACGGCGGAACCGGCGAAGTCACGGAAAACGTCAATCGGACGACAACAGGAAGCCTTACGGTGAACGGTCCGCTGACGGTAAATGGTGATTTGAGCGTGTCCGGCGATAGCTCAATCGCCGGGAACAGTTTCGCTGGGAGTCGTAGCGGCGGGGGGATATGAGCCTTGTGAAAGACGTATAGTATAAAAAAAAGATGATGATTATTGGCAATACATAATATGTTGTCTTCATAAAGAAATGATTGGAATCTCTGATCAAAATCATGGTAGGGAAAGTTTATAAGATACTCAAAATCCAAAGTAACAGTTCGGTATCCTCCGCTCTCCCGCATGCGTATATTGCCATGTCCAAGCTCGGTTTCTGCTTTATCGCCAATTTGAATAGTAGCAAAGATATTTGACACTGTGGCGTCGACCAGCTGGCTGTCTCCCCATGCTTTGAATGCCGGAAGTATTCCACATTGTTCGTTTGAACTGATATTCATTTTTCAGACTCCTCATAAACTGTTCACAAAAAATCTTCGCATGGAACGCGTCCTTTCCGGGCGCTTCTTTTGTATCCGGGGTACGTTGTTCCCATGAGCAACGCTACCGACCTCTGGGGACAGGATATACACCGGCAGGCCATACCGCGCGAATCCACGGGGGACTGGCTGGACGTACATGCCGCGCAGGTGGACGAAACGCGCAAGCCCGCGACGAAGACGCATGGAAAAGTCCTTTTCTTGCGCGGCGACGTGTCGGGCAATGTTCGGATTCCCGCCGGGCGCATTTTGCGGACGAAACCGGATGGCACCGGAACTGTTTACCGCTATGTGACGGAAGCTCTTGCCGTTCTGCCCGACGGCGCGGATTCCGTGGCCGTGTCGGTGGTGGCCGAGGAATACGGGCAGAGTTCCAACGCCGCGCCGGGGCAGATATGCGAACTGGTGACGCCGGTTGAAGGCGTCCGGGGTGTAGTCGTGTGGCACAAGCCTAGCGCCCGGCCTATGATGGGCGAATTTCGGAGGGATAGCGAGTTCCATAGTGTACGGTTCCAAAGGCAAGCCGCACAGTCACACGCGCAAATGCTTTCCCGGCGTCATCAAATGCCCAGTGAACACGGCGGCAAAAGTCCATATTACCGGAAAAACCTTGCCGCTGTTGCAAGAGCTTATGGAAATCGTGAAGCCCGGCGGGACCGTGCTTGACCCCTTTCTGGGGGGCGGAACTACGGCCCACGCGGCTATGTTGACAGGCCGAAAGTGTATCGAGGTGGAACTTTCCCCTGACTATGTAAAATTGAGTGCAGAACGGCTTCTAAACATTGACTAGCAAGGAACGTGCCAAGGCGTTAGAAACGCTTCGGCACGTTCTCAAGTTGCGTGACGGAAATTCTCATTTTGCGTGACAGCTCACAATGAATCTTCCCAATCTATCTGAAAATTTCCCATTGGTTCATCTAATATAGCGGGATAAGAGCGGGATAAAAGGGCTTGCAAAAAGAAAAGCCCCTTAGAGTATCTCTCTAAGAGGCTGAATTTTCTGGTGCGCCCGACAAGAATCGAACTTGTGGCCTACAGCTTAGGAGGCTGTCGCTCTATCCGACTGAGCTACGGGCGCGCGTTAGGGACGTGTTGTTTTAGGTGTTCAGGCCGGTGAATGTCAAGCCTTGCCGTCGTTGTGGGGGAGTTCTTTGTCGTTGATGCCCATGCGCAGGAGTTTTTTCCGGAGTCCTTCCCGTGTGATGCCAAGCAGTTCCGCGGCTTTGCTCTTGTTGCCGCCTGTTTTGTTCAGCACATCAAGGATGAGTTTGCGCTCCATTTCTTGCAGGTTGTAGTTCTGCGCCGTTGGCGTTTCCTCCCGAGGGGTATCTGCCCCATCCCGGCTGATGAGCGGTTCCGTCTCGAGAAGGTGGCATCTGACTTCATCCGGCACGATACGCGTGGAGAGATCGGAAAGCTCCACACGGTTGCCGATCGTCAGAGAGGCGGCGCGTTCCATTTCGTTATTCAATTCCCGCACATTACCGGGCCAGCCGTATTGCAGAAGCTGCCTGCACACGGCGGGAGAGAGCGAAAGCCGAGGCCGTCCCATATAGGCGCAATGGCGCTCAAGAAAAAGCTGTGCCAGCAAAAGGATGTCATCTCCGCGATCTCGCAGGGGAGGAACCCTGATTTCCGCCACATTGATGCGGTAATAGAGATCTTCCCGAAAGTTGCCCTTGCGGACGGCTTCTTCCAGATTGGCATTGGTGGCGGCGATGAGCTTGATGTCCACGCTCACGGGTTTGGAACTGCCCACGCGCAGGACTTCGCGCTCCTCCAAAACCCGGAGCAGCTTGGCCTGATTGGGCAAGGTCATGTCCGCCAGCTCGTCGAGAAACAACGTGCCCCCCGAAGCTTCCTCAATGAGGCCCTTACGCGCGTTGACGCCCGTGGCGATGCCTTTTTCGATGCCGAACATCTCGCTTTCAAACAGCGAGTCGGGGATGGCCGTGCAGTTGACCGCTACGAACGGCCCTTCGCGCCGGGGCGAGTTGAAATGGATCGCCTTGGCGATGACTTCTTTCCCAGCCCCGGTGGGGCCGAGGATAAGCGTATTGATGGGGCGGCGGGCGATGGTCAGGGCAAGCTGAATGACCTTCCGCATGGCCTCGCATTGGCCCACGATCTTCTTGGTCTGGTAGTTTTCCTGAATGGTCCGCATCAGATGCGTGTTGCGCTCGGCGAGGAGCCTGTGCGCTTCCTCCAGCTCGGCGTTGCGGGTTTTCAGATCCGCAATGAGCTGTGAGCGGTGGTACTCCCGGCTTTCCACCTTGACCAGCATCATACCGAAGGCTTCCGCGAGCCGGACATAATTCTTTGGGCCCGCGCCTTCCTTGGTGAGGGCGAACAGCCTGTCCTCGCTGGCGGGGCGGCCCCAAGCCAGATCGTCGCAAAGGTTGATCAGGGTATCCAGAAACGCCTGTTCGGAGAGAGGTTCTTGCTTCACGTTCGTTTCCTGTGCGTTCGTCATTGCCGCTGGAGGGACTGCACCCAGCGCAGTACTTCGGCCACCGGGCCAATGAGATCCTTGGGGATGTAGGCGTTTTCCGTCCCGTTTTCAAAAAGGCTGCGGGCCAGCGGCACATTCCGCATGATCGGGATGCCTTCTTCCTGCGCCACCCGTATCATGCGCTGGGCGAGGAACCCTTCGCCCTTGGCAAGGATAACCGGGAGCGGCGTCCTGTCTTTTTCGTAATCCAGCGCCACGGCGTAATGGGTCGGGTTGGTCACGAGCACCTTCGCTTTGCGCACGTTGCCCAGCGCGTTTTGGGAGAGCATTTCCTGATGGAGCTGTTTGCGCTTGCCCTTCACCTGCGGGTCGCCCTCCATCTCCTTGTACTCCCGTTTGACTTCATCTTTCGACATCATATGGTTCTTGGTGTACTGCCATTTCTGAAAAAGATAGTCCACGGCGGCGATGACGCAGAAGACGCCCGCCGCCATGAGCAACAGGTCTTTGACAGCCATCCCGAGGACTTCCCACATGGTCCAGATCGTCCCCCGCTGGATGGCGAACAGCGTCGGCAGATGATCCCGCATGACAACCCAGACCGTAACGCCGAGCACCGTCACCTTGATGATGTTCTTGAGGAACTCCACAAGGTTCTTCATGGAGAAAACCTTCTGGAACCATTTGGACGGGCTTACGTTTTCGAGCTTGGGCATGGCTCCCTTGAAGGCGAACAGTATGCCCACCTGTCCGAGGTTGGCGACGAGGGCCACGGCCATGACGAGGCCGACGAGCGGGGCGACGATAGAAACAGCTATGTGGAACGTGGCTTCGGCGGCGCGCGGCGCGGCCTCGGCGTAGGGCGTGGACAGCAGCTTCATGGGAAGCTCCATCATCGCCAGCAGCGATTCCAGCAGATGCCCCCCCATCACGACAATATAGACGGACAAGGCGAGCACGGTCAGGGCCGACGGCACGTCTTGGCTTTTGCACACATCCCCTTTCTCGCGCGATTCGCGGAGGCGTTTCGGTGTTGGCTGTTCGGTTTTGTCGCTCACGGCAACAGCCTCCTGAGCTGCTCGAAATCGGCCTTGACCCCATCGAACAATCCTGTCGCGTTCGACAGCAGCATCATGAAATAGAACAGCATCAGAAAAGCCGCGACGCCGCTCTTGATGGGCATGGCAAGCACGTACACGTTGAGCTGCGAAGCGAAGCGGTTGATGAGCCCGAGCGAAACGTCGGTGAGCAGGCAGGCCACCACGATGGGGCCGGAAAGCAGAAGCATCATGAGCAGAAGCCAGCTCACGCGCCCGGCGAAGAACAACGGCAGGTTGATGTCCTTAAACACGCTGAGCGGGATGAGCTGCGTGACCGGCCAGATTTCGTAAGAGGCGTAAACCACGCCAAGCAGGGCGAGGAATGCGCCGGTGGAAAAAAACAGGTAGACGGCGCTCTGGAAAAAGAACGAGCCGAGCGGCGAAGTCTGTTCGCCGGACAGCGGATCGGCCCCTTCCGCCATGGACGCGCCGCGCTGGTTGTCGATGAAGAAGCCCGCGCACTGGATGGTCCAGAACAACATGCCGGACAGGTAGCCGAGAAGCATTCCGATGAGCGTTTCTTTGACAAGGATGGCCCCGTACAGGGCGAACGTGGAGGGGGAGAGGCCCTGCGTTTCGGGGAGGCTGGCGACGATGGCGGGGTGCAGTATGAGATAACAGGCAAAAACCACGGTGGTCCGCAACTGCCCCGTGAGGATGTTCCCGCCCATGAACGGGGCCACCTGCACGAGCATGAACAGCCGGGGCATCCCCACCAGCAGCGCCAGCAGTTGCTCGAAAAGGTGCAGTTCGTTGAACAGTGCCTGATAATCCAAATGAAGCCTCCGTGGAGGATGCCGGCCGCTCTGCAACGTGCCGTCCGGCGATGCCGTTGGCCTCCTCGTGTTTTTGCCGCATTCTTCGCCCCGGGCTTTCCCCGGCCCTCGCCCAATCAGCGTATCATATAAAAACGGCTGAAAATATCGTCGGCGTAACGGAGAATTTCGCCGCTGAGCCAGCCCCCCATGATGAAGAGGGTCAGGACCACGGCCAGCAGCTTGACGCCGAAGGTCAGCGTCTGTTCCTGCAACTGGGTGATCGCCTGAATGAGGCTCAACAGGATGCCGATGAGCGAGGCCACGATGATGGGCGGCATCGACAACATGAGCACCAGATAGAGCGCTTTCATGGCGTAATCGATGGCGGCTGATTCCATAGTGCTGTCCGGCGCGGGGATTCCGCCGACGGGACTCCCGCCGTGCGGCCTCCCCACCAGTCAAAAAGTTTGGGGGGATAGGGGAGGGGTCGGGTGAGGGGAAAGGATACCCTTTCCCCTCACCCGATTCTCTCTCTACAACCTGATCCTGCTGACGGGCTGGATCGAAATCTCGGGCGTGACCTCTTGGTACGAAACAACGGGCAGGCCGTAATGCTCGCCCTCGATAAGCCTGCGCACATACCGCCGGATGTCCATGGAAGCCATGAGTACCGGCTTCTGCGTGTTGGCCGTGTACTTCCCGGCGGACTCGGTCACGGCGCGCAGGAACCGCTGCGTCGTATCGGGATCAAGCGCAAGGAACGCGCCCGCCGAGGTCTGCCGGATGGCCTTGCGGATCGTCTCCTCGACCGAGGGGTCCAGCAGGATCGCGGGCAGCATGTTCTGCCCCTTCGAATACATGTAGCTGATCTGGCGCTTCAGGGCGCTGCGGACGTACTCGGTGAGCATGACGGTATCCTTTTCCTTGGGGCTCCACTCGATGAGCGCTTCAAGGATGCTCCGCAGGTCGCGGATGGATATTTGCTCCTGCACCAGCCGCTGGAAGATTTCCGCAATACGCTGCGTGGGCAGCAGGCGGGTGGCTTCGCGGACCAGATCGGGGGCGCGTTCCTCCATCTTGTCGAGCAGGTACTTGGATTCCTGCATACCGAGGAACGATGAGGCGTGCCGGGCGAGCAGCAGCGAAAGGTGGTAGGCGAGGATGCGCGCATGGTTCATGATGCTGATGCCCACGCGCTCCAGCGACGCGGCCTTGGACTCGGGGACCCAGAGGGGCTCGACGTCGGGCAGGAACCGTTCACCGAGCTTGAATTCCACGCCAAGCATGGACAGGTTTTCGCTGGTATCGCGGGCGAGGACCATGCCTTTTTCGAGTTTCCCCCGCGACATGGGGATTTCGTTGACGTTCAGGACGTAGGAAAGCTCCGGCAGGCCGGGGTTGGGCCGGATGTTGATGCCGGGGAAGGGCACGCCGAGATCGAAATAGAGCGCGCGGCGCAGGTTCGCCAGCTCCTCATTGAGCGAAGCGTAATCGAGGGATACGCCCATGTCCTCCGAGATATCGAGGATGATGGGCACGGTGGGCGCGAACTCGTCCCGCGCCGCGCCGGGGCGGGACTTGGGGCGGGCCGTGGGCGTGAGCGACTTGGAGAGTTCCTCTTTGGCGTCCGGGGCCTGCGGGGTTTCGTTGACGCGCTTGAGCACATAGCCGAGCCCGCCGAGGAGGGCCGCCAGCGTGAACAATTGCGGCTTGGGGAAGCCGGGGATGAGGGCGAAGAGGAACACCAGCCCGCCCGCCATGAGCAGCGCCTTGGGCTGGGCGAATATCTGGAGGCCGATCTGCGAGCCCACGTTGTCGTCGGAATCGCCGGTGCGGGTGATCAGGATGCCCGCCGAAATGGAGATGAGCAGCGAGGGGATCTGGGATACCAGCCCATCGCCGATGGTGAGGATGCCGTAGGTGTGCAGGGCGTCCCCGGCGGTCATGCCGTTCTGGGTGATGCCGATGATCGTGCCGCCCACGATATTCACGACGGCGATGATCATCCCGGCGATGGAGTCGCCTTTTACGAACTTCATGGCGCCGTCCATGGCGCCGTACATCTGGCTTTCCTGGCTGATGCGCTCGCGGCGGCGCTGCGCTTCCTCCATGTCGATGACCCCGGCGCGCATGTCGGCGTCGATGGACATCTGCTTGCCGGGCATGGCGTCGAGGGTGAAGCGCGCCCCGACTTCGGCCACGCGCTCCGCGCCTTTGGCTATGACGAGGAACTGCACGATGGTCAGGATGAGGAAGACCACCGCGCCGACCACAAAGTTGCCGCCAAGGGCGAATTCGCCGAACGTGAAGATGATTTCGCCCGCGTCCGCCTGAAGCAGGATGAGGCGCGTGGTCGTGATGTTGAGGCCCACCCGGAACAGGGTGGTGAACAGGAGCAGCGTGGGAAAGACCGAGAAGTCCAGCACCGTCCGCACGTACATGGTCATCATCAGGATGGTGAAGGACAGGGCCATGTTCACGCCGATGAGCGTATCCACCACCGGCGTGGGCAGCGGGATGATCATCAGCGCGATGACGGTGACGAGCAGGAAGACGATGTTGATGTCGTTGTGGCGCGTGACCACGCCGACGGCGGAACGGGCCGTGGTGAACAGGCTCATACGCGTTTGCCCATGCTGTTGAAGGGGGGCTCGGCCAGCGCTTGCGCGGACGGGCCGTTGCCGGCGAGGTACAGGTATTCGTTGACCGCGGCCCTCGCTTCATCCTTGCGCCCCTGCTGCCAGAGCGCGCGTGCCCGGAGCAGGTGCAGGGCGGCATGGCGGGTGGAGAGGGTTTGCCCGTCCATGACCCGGTGCAGCAGCTGGAGGGCTTTTTCGGCATTGCCGCGATCCGTTTCAATGGCCGCGAGCGTGGCGGCGGCCCTCCGGGAAATGGCGTCCATACCTTCGGGGGCGAGCTTGTCCAGCGCCGCGAAGACCGTGGCGGCATTGTCCAGACGCCCCATGCGGTAATACAGATATCCCAGAATGGACAGTGTGTTGCGCTGTTCCTGCGTAAGCGCCACCTTAACCCCCTATCATCAGGCCCATGTAGGCGTTGAGGAGTTCCTTGTTTTGAAGCAGCGGGGCCAGTTCGCCATCGGCCAGCGCCCGGACGGCGGGATCATCGGAATCCTTCAAGGCTTCCAGGCATCCCGCGAGGTTGCCGGAAAACACCTCCGGGCGGAGGATGTCGCCGTCGCCCGCATCCGGGCAGAGCGCCTGCTCCACGAGGTGGTGCGCGTTGCACGGGGAATACAGTTCCTCAAGCCCGGCCTCGCGCAGGACATTGGAGGCGAGGGGCCTCGCCTCGGGGATGCCGCCGCGCGTTGCCGCCGGGCTCTCCATGATGGTCTGGATGCCGAGGGAAGGATCCAGAAGGTTGATGCTCGGCATGGCTGTCCTCCTTTGCCGGTAAAGAAAACCGAGGTTGCGGAATCAGGCTTTGGCGACGGTATCCATGACGCCGCTGAGGAACTGGACGGCCCTTTCGATGCCCGCCGCCGTCGCCTGCCGTTCGGGGAAACGGGTGAGAAGGACAATATTGCCCTTGTGCACCCCCCCGGACAGCGGCATGGGATCGGCGTGCCGGTAATGGCAGCGCTCGAGCACGCGGCGTGGGGCTTTCACGTCATACTCCGGCACGGCCCGCGCGAGGTAGACGAGCAGCTCGCGCTCCCCGGCGTTTTCGGCAAGCTCCAGATGGAGCCGCCCGAGGCGCTCCACGTCGAGCGCGGCGAGCCCCGCAGGGGAAAGGGAAAAGGCGGGCATACCCATGCGTCTGCCGAATTCGGCGATTTCACGTTCGATCATCACGCGTCTCCCAAACTGGCGAGGTATTCGTCTTCACGCCGGATGGCGGCGTCCACGGATTCCTGTACGGCGTCGATGACCTTCATGCGGCCTTGTTCGCCGTCGAAAAGCTGGACGGGCAGGTTGCGGGCCATATTCAGGAGTTCCTGAAGGAACAGCACTTCGCGTTCGATATCCGGGGCCTTGGCCTTGGAGGCAATGCGATCGATCTGCATGGCTCCGAGGAAATGTTCTTTGCGCAGGTCAACCAAATCGCCGAGCAACTCCATCGGAGCAAGCCCGCATTGGACCCCGTGGACATCCTGCCAGCGCTGGAGCAGGCGTTCGCACTGGACATGCGTGCTTTGCAGGAGACGCACCTGTTCGAGGGTGGCGTGGACGCTTTCGAGATGGGTGGTTTCCATGCTCGGTACGTCCGTGGCGAGGTCGTTGCCCAGCGCGTTGAAAAGGAAATCCATCGCCTTGCCGAAGCCCACATCGCCGTATTTCTCGTGGATGTGGGCGAAGGCGGCGTTGACGTCCGTAAAGTCGCAGACGGTCTGGCGGTACAGGTCGCGCAGGCCGTCCGCGCTGTCCAGTTCGGGATATCCGGCAGCGGCGAGCGCGCCTTGGATGCCCGAACGGATCTGCGGGCCGTGTTCGGCTTCGAGTTCGGCGAGCCCTTGCCGGATATCTTCAATAACGGAAGGATCAACGGACGGATCATCCGAAAAGGCGTCAAGCGCCTCGGAAAGGGCGGCATAGGCGTCGCTCGGGTCCGGAAAGCGGTAAAGCGCCTCCCGTGAGGCCTTTTCCCGGCCTTCGCGGGCGCGCAGGCTGTCCTTCAGGCGATCGATGTTCTGCGACTTGCCCGCCTCATGCATGAGATCCTGATAGAGCTTGACGCGCTCGGCATAGGCGCTTTCAGCGCGTTCCCGCTCCTTGCGGTCCTCAAGTTCGTATTCGTCAGTGGTGTCAGCCGCAAAGGTCAGTTCTTCGGCCGCATCGGCGAGCAGCGACATGGGGTCTTCCACCTGCGCGGCGGCGTTCCCCATGAGTGAGCCCGTGGCGAGAGAACTCGCCGCCGACGCGGTTGCGCCTCCGGCCATCTGGCTCATAGTGGTGACGGAAAAATCTATGGACATGCCTCCTCCTGCCCGGCTCCCCGCCGGGAAATGAGTCGGCCCCCGTGCCTGGAGGCTGCGGGAACACGTGATTCCGGGAACCGATCCATACCGGCCCGCAAGAAATCATGCGAGAAATATGCCAATCATCGCCTAGCGAGTATCATAGGCCGCAACGTCTTACAAGCGCCTCCTTTTTGATTGATTTGGGTAATAGGCTGTAGTAGTTGTCAAAGAAGATTTATCAATGGATGAGAACAATGTTGGTAGGTGTAAAGGCGAAATAGTGCCAATATTGTTTGTTTTCTGCGCACGGAAAACCATGCAAAAAGGCTTGATGAGCCGAAATTCCCCGTATTTGTTTGTTTGGCACGGAACATGCTAAAAATGAAGCACCAACAACAGGAGCAACGACATGGCATTCACGGAAAAAGACATGCAGGCTCAGGAAGAACAGCTCAACGCCCTCAAGGACGAGCTGTCCCGCCTCAACCAGAAATTTGATGCGCAGCTCAAGGGCATGGGGCTCACGGAAGACGATCTCAAGCAACAGGAGGCGATGACGCCGGAAGTGGAAGCGCTCGTCGCCAAAGCGAAGGAAGAGGCCAAGCGCGCCGGGGAAGCCCGCAAGGCGCAAGCCTCCCTGGATAACCGTCCTTCCGGCAAAGCTCCCGGCGCGGGCCGCCGTGGAGTCGTCCGTCTTTAACCGTCAATCGTAAAGGGGAACATCATGAGCCAGATCAGCGGAGTCGGGAATTCGGGAAGCGTCGGCGGCGTAGACAGCCTCGGCACATGCACAAGCGTCAACTTCATTTTCGCCAAGCTGCAGATGGAACTGGCCGCGTCGGCCAAGGATTCGGCCCTCGGCTACATCGATCAGATCGAGCAGGCGCAGAAGGATCAGAAGGAAATCGCCGACATGCTCCAGCAGTGCCGCCAGCTTCAGGCCGATGCCAAGACCTCGGGCGGGTGCACGACGATGCCTGACAATATCGTGAAGTTCATGGATAAGAACGGCCTTGCCTATGACAAGACCGGAAACGACACCCTACACAACAAGGATGAATGGGACGTAGCCATCCAGTCTCTGCAAGCCTATCAGGAACAGATCGGCACGGATATCCAGACGCAGATGGTGTATGTGCAGGACTTCATGGGCCAGTACAATTCGTATACGCAGGGCGCGAACTCGGCTATCCAGTCCGGTATGCAGACGCTTACCGCCGTGGCTCGCGGCCAGTAAAGATCCCTTTCGCAGGGGCAGCCCCGTCTGGATGGTTCCCGTACCTGTGGGGATGCCCCTTCACCGGATGGCGGTTGCTTGGGGGGACCCGGATCTGCGGGCCGACCTTTCGCCAACACCCTTTTTCCCGCTGTTGCGGGGCGGTTCCCGAGGAGCTTTTCATGACAGAACAGAAACGTGCGGCGGTCGAATATACGCAGGAAGAGCTTGAGACGATGGTCAAGGCCGTCCTGAACGGCGCCACCATCGGGGACGTATGCAACGTCTCTCAGGATATGTTGGAATCACTGTATAGCCTTGGATATAACCTGTACACGTCCGGCAACTACAAGGACGCCGAAACCGTCTTTTCCGGGCTGTGCCTGTACGATCACAACGATCCCCGCTTCTGGATGGGGCTCGCCGGAAGCCGTCAGGCCAACGGCAAGTATCAGGAAGCCGTGGACGCCTACGGGCTTTGTTCGGCGATGGGCGCGCTCGCCAGCCCCGTGCCCCTGCTTCAGGCCGGAATGTGTTACCTCAAAATGGGGGATCGGGAAAAGGCCAAAGGCGCGTTCGTTGTAGCGCTCTCGATGGGCGAAGAAGGCAACCCCGAACACGATGCCGCGCGAGGCAAAGCCTCGGCCATGCTCGCCATTCTCGAACAAGCCGAGAAGTGAGGTTCCCATGCCTAACTCCATTGATTTTCAGGTCGGCTCGAAGTTCATGGAGCTTGCCGGCGGCGTTGAGGTAAACAACCTCCAGGAAGCCATCAAGAAGGCCCTGCAGGAAATCACGCTGCCGGATCTGCCGCCTTCCTCCCCTAATGCTTCATCCTCATCTTCAGACTTGCCGAGGCTGGCCCCGCCCACGGCGGGAGGGCTCTCGCTCGAAACGCTGGCCCAGATGATCAGCAACGAGACGCGCACGCAGGCCACCAAAGACGGCGTGGCCTCCATCGAAGCCAAGGGAAAGGAACGTGCCGAGATCAACGAGAAAAAGCTGGAAGAGATCATGGATCGTCTCGATTCCATGAAATCCAAGGGCATCCTTGATATTTTCAAGAAAATTTTCAGTGTTATCGGCGTGATCATCGGGGCGATCGCCAGCGTCGCCACGATCGCGGCCGGGGTGATGACCGGGAATCCGCTGCTCATTGTGGGCGGGGGCGTGATGTTCGCCATGTCCATCAACAGCGCCATGAGCTTGGCGACAGACGGAGAAGTGAGCATTAGCGCCGGGATTACCGCCGGGCTGAAGAAGCTCGGGGTTCCGGAAGACATCGCCGGATATATCGGCATGGGCGTTGAGCTTGCAATCACGCTTGTAGGCGTAGGGCTGACTATGGGCGGTTCCTTCGGCTCCGCCGCATCGACCGCCAAGCAGACGTTGTCGAAAGTGGCCGACATTGCCCTTAAGGCGACGAACATCGCCAGTGGCGTCGTGCAGATGGGAAGCGGCGCGACGGACGTCGCGGGTTCCGTGTACGATTACAAGATTTCCACCAGCTATGCGGATACCAAGGAATTGGAAGCCATTCTGGAGCGAATCCAGCAGGCGCAGGACATGGAGCTTGATTTTCTGAAGGGCATCATGGAGCGTGCGGAAAAGATGGTCGAAGACGTCAACAACATTATTGAAGGATGTACCGAATCGCAGACGGCTATCTTGACCAATGTCGCGCCGACGATGGCCTAGCGCGGTGGAAGGCGGTGCTCTCACGCCACACTCCGGTTTTTCCGGTTGATGGGCGCGGAGGAAGAGGCTTGTGCCGCGTGATGGATGCGGCGTTTCGTGAGTGGCTGAGAGGGCAGTCCGCGTTTTCCCGTACCGGGATGAGCGGTGGCCTGATCGTATACGGGAAGGCCGTAAGCAGTAAGAGGATACGCATATGTCAGGCATACAAGGGTTGTCATCCGATCAACAACAGGTTTACAATCAACTGATAAACGATGCGGGGACGGTCAATGTTTCCCGAGCTGCCGTGGACAAGGAGCTACAGGTTGCGATGGATGCGGGGCTTTCCTTTCAGGAGGCCGCCGCGCAGGTCCGCAACGATTTGCCGACGCTCACCCCGCCGAAAAGTTCTTCCGGAGCACTCGGCGCCTGGGTGGGCGTGGCCTCCCCGATGGCGAGCATCAATGCCCTCATTACGGAAATGAGCGCCGAACAGCGCAAGGAAAACCGTGAGGTCATGAAAGCGCAAACCGACAGCATCGCCATGTCGATGGAGCAGCAGGCCGATGAAATCCGCAAAAAGGCCGTGGCGCAGCTCGTCTGCGGCGTCGTGTCCGGGGCTATCAACATCGGCATGGGCGCTGTCCAGTTCGGCATGGGCATGAAGCAGCTGTCCGCAACCAAGGGACAGGCGAAGGGCCAGCAGGAACTGAATGAGAATCAGCTGAATAAAGAAACGCGGGCCCTTGAGAAACAGCAGCATACTCAACAGAAAGGGCTGAATAAAATTACGAAGGACATAGACAAGCATGGAGCCGCCAGAGGGGCGGAGAAGCTTCGGGCCGAAGATCAGCTACAGCAGACGACAGACAAGCTGAACAAGAGCCGTGCACAGCTGGACGACGCCCGTGCCGCCACAGCCAATCAGAGCGCTGCGGAGCGGAGGGCTTCGGGGACCTCACAAGCCTATGGCGTCATGGGGCAGTCCATGTCCCAGCTCGGGCAGGGGGTAAGCGGCATCGTCGGTTCCGTCGGGGATTTCATCGGGGCGCAGTACGACGCCGCCATGAAGGAGATGGAAGCCGATCAGGAGCGGATGCGGGCCAGCCGCGATGCGTTGAAGAGCATCAACGACAGCCTGTCCGAATTGATCCAGAAGTCGATTTCCACGCAGGACGCCATCCAGCAGAATATGAACCAGACCCGTTCACGGATTTTGGGATAGGAGGTCATATGGCTATCAACGGCATTTCCACGCAACAGGTTTCGGGAATTTCCCCCAATGCGGGCGTATCCGCCAACGGGGGCGCGTCGATCGAGAGCGTGTCGAACGCCATCAGCGCAGCGGCGAACAAGGGCATCACACCTGCGGGGCCCACGGTGACGGAACGGGACAGCCGGGGCTCCACCTATGGCTTCACGCCGTACCACGACCATAACGGCAATAAAATGGTCTATCTGGAAAGCCGCTCGGCGTCCGGAGTCGTTTCGCATATGCCGCTTAAATTCGAGCAGCTCGAATCCCTTTGCTCCAGAAGGGGCATAGCCGTCCCTTCGTTGCAGTATAATTAGGGGGAGGATCATGGTAACGAACAGCGAACCGCAAGATCGGCTTTTGGAAGAATTGAGCGCATGTTCGGCGGCGCTGTCGGCCATCGCGGAGAAGCTCGAAGCGGAAGGGCGTTCCTTGGAGGCCCTGACGGATGCCGAACAACGGGAAATCGAGGCTCTCGGCAAACGGGTGGAGCGTTGTGACCGCCAGCTTGACGAATGCCTGAAGGATATGCCTCCGTGCGGGAAGGGCCCCATGCCGCACGTTTGGGGTCTCCGCGTTTGATGATTGACAAGGCGTTGTGGAAGACCGCATAGTTCCCCCAAGGAGGCAACATGTCGCTTTTGCAGGAATCCGTTGACGCACTGACGGCGGCTGCAGGCTGGAAAAAGGCCTCTCCCGGCGCGGATGGCGTCTTCCGCTTTCGCCTTGAAGGCGATTTGGACATGGAGTTTTTTTCGCCTGATGGGCGGACGGGCATCCTGCGGGCCGATCTTGGCCCGCTTCCCGCTGCGGAACAGGATGCGGATGATCTCTTGCGGAAGTGCGCTTCCCGTATGGTCGCGGCCTCGCGCTCCCGGAGGACGGTCCTTTCGGTGGATGAGGGCAGGTTTTCGCTGCACCTTGTTGTGCCTTTGGCCGAGAGCGTTGCCTCCATGCCGGGGTATGCCAAGGATTTTTTGAATGATCTGGCATGGTGGAAAAGACAGGTGCAGGGCGGTGGCGCGTCGGCGTTTTCTTTCTTCTCCGGTATGCAAGCCTGGAATATGGGGCGCTGATGCATTGTCGTGGTGGCGTTTCGCTCTTGATGGTTTTTGCACTCGTTTTCGGAGTGCTTCTGGTTTCTTGCCCGGCGTTTGCCGTCCAAGGGGGATTTTCCCGTCCGTACACGCACTATGCGGACGATGAGGATCTGACAGTCATCCTCACGAACTTCGCCCGCTCGCAGGGGCTCGGCGCTTCGTTCTCTCCCGGCGTGGTCGGCAAGGTGAGCGGGCGCTTTGATGCCGTTCCCCCGGAAACCTTCCTGAAGGGGATGCAGGCCGCCTTTGGCGTGACATGGTATCGGCTCGGCTCCACCCTCTATTTTTACAGCGAATCGGAACTGTCGCGGACGTTCATCACCCCGCGGGCCATGACCGCGGAGCGTCTGTACCAGATGCTCAGGCAATCGGCGGTGTTCGCCCCGCAACTGCCCGCGACGCTCGCCCCCGGCGGCGCGATGATCGTCGTGTCCGGCCCGCCCACTTACCTTGCCCAGATTTCAGCCGCCGTCACCGCCTTTGAAGAGGCGCAGATCACCAATTTCGTGATGAAGGTCTTTCCGCTCAAATATGCGTGGGCGGAAGACATGTCCGTCAACAGCATGGACAAAACGGTGACCATCCCCGGAGTGGCGAGCATCCTCAGGGCCATGGTCACGGGTTCGCCCAATTCCGCGACCCGGGTGACGCAGGACACCGCCACCGTGGACAAGCTGTCCGGCACCGGGCTCATCGCGCAGGGACGGATGACGCCCGTGGCTCCCGATGCCCCCGCCCCCGCCGCGCAGCAGGGCGGACAGGCCGCTCCGCAGAATGCCACGCAAGTGAACATCATGGCCGATCCGCGCGTCAATGCGGTGCTGGTCAATGATGCCGAATACCGGATGCCGTACTACGCCAAGGTTATCGCGGATCTCGACAGGCCTGTGGAACTCGTGGAAATCCATGCCGCCATCGTGGACATCGATTCCGACTTCAAACGAGATCTCGGCGTTACGTATCAGGGCGCGAACAGCCGGGACAAGGGCTGGAGCACCGGAGGCGAGTTTTCCGGCACCGGAGACAAATTTTCGCCTCTGCCCACGATGGGCACCCCGTCCGGAACGGGCATGAACCTGTCCACCATCTATACGCACGGCGCGGACTTCTTCCTTGCCCGCATCCAGGCGCTGGAGGCGGAAGGCGAAGCCAGGATGCTCGGGCGGCCTTCTGTGCTGACAGTGGACAATGTGCAGGCCACGCTGGAAAACACCAGCACCTATTACATCCAGGTGGAAGGCTATCAGGCGGTGGACCTGTTCAAGGTCGAGGCGGGGACGGTCTTGCGCGTGACCCCGCACATCATCCGCAACGAACGCGGCCAAACCTCCATCAAGCTCGCGGTCAGCGTGCAGGACGACCAGAACGACAGCAAGGATGCGCCGGTCAGCGACAACAGCGTTCCGCCCATCAAGCAGACGAAGATCAACACGCAGGCCATCGTGGGCGCGGGGCAGAGCCTGCTCATCGGCGGGTACTACTACGAGCAGAAGTCCACGGATGCCAGCGGCATACCGATCCTCATGCACATCCCCGTGCTCGGAAACCTCTTCAAGACGACGAGCAAGGGGACCAAACGCATGGAGCGCCTGATCCTCATTACGCCGAAGGTCATCCATTTGGATGAGATCCCGACGACGCCCCCCCGCGTGGACGAACCCACATTCCACAGATCGCCGACGCAGGCCGATTATGAGGAACGGGTTCCGGCGGCCCCGCAGAGCGGCTGCTCCCGGAAACGGCCCGAACTGGAGACGGTGGCGCCCGCCACGGCGATCCCGTTGTCGCCGCCCGCGGCGCGGCAATCGCCCGGAGTACAGGCGCAGGCACGGCCTGCGGGAGCGCTATGAGTGCCTCCGGCTTGATTGTCTTTCGTCTTTTTTCCGGCCCCCACATGGGGGCGGAACTTGTCTTGCCCGCGGGGAATCAGCTTGTAGGGTCCGACGACTCTTGCGACATCATTCTTCAAGACAGTTCAGTCGCTTCCCGGCACGCGAACATCGTCATAGGCTTTTCCGGGGACGGCGCCCCGTCCGTGCGGGTGACGCCGCTCGACGGCGAGATACTGCTCAATGGCGCTCCCTTGCCGTCCGACGGTGCGGACATCCCCGCGCGTACGCCGTTTTTTCTGGGCTTGACCTGCATGGCATGGTCGGAGCCCGGCGAGCCAGCGGACGCATGGCGTCAGGTCGCGTCCGGCTTGCAGGAGCGGCGTTCGGTGCAGGAACGCCCGGAACCTGTGGAGCCGCAGCGCGAAGAGCCGGTCATGGATCTCGGTGATCCGGTGATACTGTTGGATGAAGGGACTTCTGTAGGCGCCAACGGCGTTGGCAAAACGCTTTGGGAGCGGTTGCGCTCCTTGCCGCCGCAGAGGTTGGCCTTGTCCTTTTTTCTTTTGCTGGGCCTGTGCGGGCTGACTTTTTCCTATGCGGGCAGAACCCCGGATGCGGAAACGAGAGTCAAGGAAATCCAAACCATTATTGACGAAAACGGTTTTCGCACATTGGTCGTATCTCCGCAGGATGAAGGCGTCGGCGTGCAGGGAGTCTTGCGCGACGATGCCGAAAGGGCCGATCTCCTGCGCTTGGCACAAGGTGTGCAGTACCCTGTTTATCTTGATGTGACGCTCCGCGGGGACAGGGTCGATGCCGTAACGTCAGCCTTCGCAAGCCGGGGATTCTCCCTCTCCGTGCAGGAGAAGACGGATAACCCGGACGACGGCCTGGACCTTGCCGGGTACATGAAGGACGGGCTCGTGGAAGAGCAGGCCTTTTCCGCCGTCCGCGAAGATGTCCCGGAACTGCGGGACCAGGCCGTCTGGAGCCGTTTGGACCGGACCATCCGTCACGCCGACGCGGTTGAAGCGGTCCTGTTGCCGCTCTTGAAGGAGGCGGATCTGGCGTTTGTGCAGGTCCGGTTCCTGCCCGGAAAGGTGGAGCTTGCGGGCCGGTTCGATGTGGCCCAGCGTATCCGTCTGGACGGCGTGCTGGACAAGGCCCGTGCGGAACTCGGCGTCCCGGTCGTGTTCGATGTGGTTGCGTCATTCGAGAAAAAGCGGCCTCAAGCCGAAGTCCGGCGTGAAGCCGCGGCGCCGCAGCAGGCGGAGGCGGGAGACGTTCCCGCACCGCAAGCCGATGATATGCCGGAGATCCGGGTGACCGGGGTAACATTGACGCCCATGCGTTTCATCAGTCTGGCTACGGGGCAGCGTGTCTTTGAGGGCGGTCTGCTCCCCGGCGGATATGTGCTCGAGTCCATCGGCGTGAAGGAGTTGAAGCTCCGTAAGGATGGGCGGATAATCGTGTATCGACTGAGAGGTTCCAATGAGTGACGCGATGGTTTCCGTGCTGGATGCCCTTGACGATCCCCGCGCCTTGCAGGGCATCCGGGATGAGGTTCTGGAAATGGATCTGGCTGTCAAACGGCATATGGATAGGGGGTTGACCCCCGACGAATGGGCTGTGGCGCAGGCCGTCCGGGAAGCGACGCAGGCTGCGTTGCATTCTATGGACAACATGGCGAAGTAAAAGGATTTCTAACCAAAGTGAGTTTGCCATGAATATCAACGGCACGAGTGGAACGCCGGGATTGAACGTCAATGAGCTGTTCAACAGCGGCTTGGATTCGATCAGCAGCAAGGGCAAGGATCTGCAGGCCAAGATGACCGAGATGCTGGGCAAGGACGAAGTCAGCCCCGAGGACATGATGGCCCTCCAGTTCGAAGTCGGGCAGTACAATGCCATGCTGGAATCGCTCTCGTCCGTCACGAAGAGCATGACGGATATGATGAAGAGCCTTGCCCAGCGTACCGGTTGAGTTTGTCTCCCGTCCGGAATCATGTTCCGGGACCGCACTCCGGATGCTTTTGCGTGGCTCCATCCCGCGCATGGCGCGTCGGACGGGATGACGGACAAGGAGAAGGGGCTGTCCCCTTCTCCCCTTTTTGCGTTTAGCCGGGGGTGCCCGGGCTGCCCGCATCTTTTTACGATTGGAGAAACGCCATGCTGTCCGATACCCAGATCAGCCGTTTGCTTGATGTCGCCAACGCTGCATGTCACGGAGGAAACGTGGTGGATGCGCGTGCCATGTACGCGGGGGTGCTCGCGCTCCGCCCGGGATTTGCGCCCGCTCTCATGGGCAAGGCCCTGAGCCATATTGTGGTGGATGATTTCGACGAGGCGGAACGGCTCCTGAAAGATGAAGTGCTGGCCGCCATGCCGGAAGATGAGGACGCGCAGGCGCTGCTTGGTCTGTGTTACACCTTGGCGAGACGGCAAGGCGAAGCCGAAGCTGTGCTTGCCCCGCTGGCCGCCGGCGAAGGCCCGAGAGCGGAGCTGGCCGCCGGGTTGCTTGAAAAACTCCGGCAAGAACCGTAGGCTGGTGTAATCCGGCGGAGGTAGACGTGGACATTTCCGGTCTTGGGGCTTCAAAGCTTTTGGAGGCGCTGGAAATGCTGGGCGTCTCCAAGGGGGCCGAACTGCGGAGCCTTGGCCCGCAGGGAGAACCTCCCGCCGAGCTGGTGCGTGCCTTCGAGGATGCGCTGCGCGCGCCGGATGGGCAGGGCGGCCCGTCCGTGCAGGGCGTTGCCGAAGGCTCGCGGGAGCACGGGCCTTTTGAGGAGGCCGGGCAAGATATCCCGGAAGTGACGCGTACGGATGAGGCAATCCCTCCGAACCCTTCCGAAGATCCCGTGTACGGCATCTCCGAGGGGAGCCGGATTGACGGCATCGGCGGTACGATGCGGATAGAATCGCCTTCCGGGCCGCAGGCCGTGGAAGGGCGGACGGATGCCGTTCAGACGGACGGCATGCAGGAGCTGGCCCGGCTGCTCGAGCGGGTCGGCGGCGGGAACGCTTCCGCGACGGAGTTGTACCAGCTGCAATTCCTTGTGGGGATGCTCCGGGTACAGGCCACGGGCGGGGCGAAGTTGTCGCAGCAGGTCAATCAGGGTTTTGAATCGTTGTTGAAGCAGCAGGGGTAGAATGTGACGGAAACGGGGCGTGGACATATGACGGAAGCACATGGGTCCGGGAAAAAAGGGATGCGCTGGCTCCCGTTTCTGCTGGTGTTGTCGCTCTGTGCGGCGCTTCTGGGCTGTCAGGTAGAAGTGTACCGCGGGCTGACCGAGGCGCAGGTCAATACGATGCTGTCCACGCTGCTCAAGCGCGGCATCCGGGCCGAGAAAACCGCCGCTGGAAAGGCTGGGTTCACCTTGTCCGTGGATGAGGATCAGCTCGTTCAGTCCCTTGAAATACTGAAAGAGAACAACCTCCCTCGGGCGGACTACGAAAACCTCGGCAAAGTTTTTTCCGGGCAGGGGATGATCTCATCCGCCTCGGAGGAACAGGCTCGCATGGCCTACGCCATCTCGCAGGAGCTGTCCGACACCTTTTCCCGTATCGACGGCGTGCTGACGGCCCGCGTCCATGTGGTGCTCGGAGGTACGGATCAGGCCACCGATACGCGTACCCTGCCTTCCGCCGCCGTTTTCCTTCGCCATACCCCGGATTCGCCTGTCGTCAACCTGGTCGCCAAAATCCGTGAGCTTACGTCCAAGGCCGTGCCGGATCTCGACTATGAACGTGTTTCCGTCATGCTCGTTCCGGTTCGGGAACAGGTTTCCGTACCCATGGAGCCAACCCCGAAATTCCTCGGATTGCCGCTCGCGCCGCAGAATGGGCCGCCATATGCCTTGATCGGCGCGGGGATCGTCTTTTTGGCGGCGCTCGCCGGACTTGCGCTGTTGGCGCTTTCCCTGCGTGATGCCCTGCGGAAGCGCAAAGAGGCGGCGAACGCCTCGGAAGATCAGTCGTCGTAACGCTGGCACGGCCGGACAGGTATGCACACCTCGTTTTTTTCGGACATCATCGCACGGAAACCTGCGCTGTTTCGGGCTATGCTGGCCTTCAACGGCCGCTTGGGCTCCGTTGTGCCGGACTGTCCCGAAGCATGGCGCGTTCCCGGTTTGAACACGGCGATTGTGGCGGCGGAGCTCTCGCGGCGTGGCTCGCCCGTATTGGCGTGGCCTGTCGCGCCGCCGGGAGAAGGGTTCTGGGATTTCACCGACGAGTCACGGCGTTTGGCCTTCCTGAGTGCGGAAGAGTTGGAGCGTCTGGGCAAAGTGTTCGGCGTGTGTGTCCACGCTGCGGAGCTGGCTCGCATTATCACCCGGGAGCCGGTCTTGGCCCTGCGTGAAGCCCTGGGGGAACCGCTGTACCGCTATGGCATCCAGCGCGGGCAGTATCAGCTCGGCAGTGTGCGGCAGTTTTTTCTGAGCCGCGACGTCCGGGAGCCGTTGCTGGAACGTATGCAGCGCCACGGCCGTCTGGCGATTGCCATTTGCCGCGCTCCTTGGCCCGCCGCCTTGAAGGAACGGGCCGCCGAGAATATTGAGGATGCTCCGCCGTCGGTGTCGCCTGCGGTTCAGCGGGCGGTATGGTTTGGTCTGAAGAAGCTGTTGCTGAAGGAGGTTGCACCGCAATGGGCTCCCTGTTTCGATTGACCGGGGACACGGTAACCCCGTCCGCCGGGACGCGTGTGCTCAAAGCCTCTGAGGCCGCCGTCCTTCTGGAGGCCAATGCCGTGCTCGACGCGGCCCGTGAGCGTGTGGCCGACATGGAGCGCAAGGCCGGGGAGGCCTATGAGCGGCGGCGCGAGGAAGGTTACCGCGACGGCGTGGAGGAAGGCCGCCTCGAACATGCCGAGAAGGTGATGGAAACCGTGCTGTCGTCGGTCGAGTACATCGAAGGCATTGAGGCCACGTTGGTGAATGTGGTTGCTGTGGCCGTGCGCAAGGTCATCGGCGAGATTGACGAAAACGAACGCATCGTCCGTATCGTCCGCAATGCGCTGGTGACGGTCCGCAATCAGCAGCACGTGACGATCCGCGTGGCGCCCGCTGATGAAAAGGCCGTCCGGGAGGGGTTGGCATCCATGCTGGCCTCTGTGCCGGGCGGGGCCAGTTTTCTGGATGTCGTGCCGGATGCGCGTCTTGAGCGGGGGGCGTGCCTTTTGGAAAGCGAGCTCGGCGTGGTCGATGCCAGCCTCGAGACACAGCTCAAGGCGCTGGAAAACGCCCTGCGCTCCAAAATCGCTTCATAGCGCGTACCGATTGCGGGGACAACGCCGACAACCGCTTCAGCCGTCTGCCCCATATGCGATCGCGGCCCGATTCATTGGTATACACGTTTTCCCCATTATAGAGCGGTGTGTGCCGTTGCACGGCACGGCTTGAGAAAGGACGTTTTGGGGCCACGCCCGCATTTTCGGCCCTTGCGGAGGGGCGATTGGGCGAACGCCTGCTTGGATATCGCGGATATGGTTTGACAAAGGGATGGATGCCCTATGGCCTTTGAATATATCGGAGCGCTTCTTGAGGAAGCGGTGCAGTCGACCGCCTCGGTGGAGGTGCGGGGCCGCGTGGAGCAGGTCGTGGGGACCATCATCCGGGCCGTGGTGCCGGGGGTGAAGGTCGGCGAACTGTGCATCCTGCGGAACCCGTGGGAAGACTGGACGCTCCGGGCCGAGGTCGTGGGCTTCGTGAAGCAGGTGGCCCTGTTGACGCCGCTCGGCGATTTGCAGGGCATTTCGCCCGCAACCGAAGTCATCCCGACGGGGGAAATCCATTCCGTGCCCGTGGGCGAAGATCTCCTCGGGCGCGTCCTGAACGGGCTCGGCGATCCCATCGACGGCGGGCCGCCGCTCAAGCCCCGGACCCACTATCCGGTTTACGCCGATCCCCCGAACCCCATGCTCCGCAAGATCATCGACAGGCCGATTTCTCTGGGCCTGCGCGTGCTCGACGGGGTGCTTACCTGCGGCGAGGGGCAGCGCATGGGTATTTTCGCGGCGGCTGGCGGCGGTAAAAGTACGCTCTTGTCCAGCATCATCAAAGGCTGTTCCGCCGATGTGTGCGTGTTGGCGCTGATTGGCGAGCGCGGCCGCGAAGTGCGTGAGTTCATTGAGAACGACCTTGGCCCGGAAGGGCGGAAAAAGGCCGTGCTGGTCGTCTCCACATCCGACCGCTCGTCGATGGAGCGCCTCAAGGCCGCGTACACGGCCACGGCGGTGGCGGAATATTTCCGGGATCAGCACAAGAGCGTTCTGCTCATGATGGACTCGGTGACCCGTTTCGGGCGCGCACAGCGCGAGATCGGCCTTGCCGCGGGCGAACCCCCGACCCGGCGCGGTTTCCCTCCGTCCGTGTTTTCGACGCTTCCCAAGCTGATGGAACGGGCGGGCAATTCGGATAAGGGCTCCATCACGGCGCTGTATACCGTACTGGTGGAGGGCGACGATATGACGGAGCCCATTGCGGACGAAACCCGCTCCATCCTCGACGGGCACATCATCCTGTCCCGCAAGTTGGCGGCGGCGAACCACTATCCCGCCATCGACGTACAGGCCAGCGTCAGCCGCGTTATGAACGCCATCGTTACGAAGGAGCACAAGAAAGCCGCGCAGGCGCTCCGTAAGGTGCTGGCGAAGTTCGCCGAGGTGGAATTGCTCGTGCAGATCGGCGAATACAAGAAAGGATCGGATAAGGAAGCCGACGACGCGCTGGCCCGGATCAACGCCGTAAACGCGTTCCTCAGGCAAGGTTTGGACGAAAAAAGCACTTTTGAGGAAACGTTGCAGGCGCTGTATAAGGTGGTGGCCTGAGCGTGGAAAAGTATCCGCTGGCTCCATTGCTTAAGGTGCGCAAATACCGGGAGGATGCGGCCAAGAATGCCCTCAGTGCCGCCGAGCGCGCCGTGGTTGAGGCGCAGGAGGCGGTGGAGCGGTGCCGCGGGGAGCTGGAGCGCTACAAGGTCTGGCGTCAGGAAGAGGTCGAGCGCCGCTATGACGCGATCATGGGCAAGGGCCTGAGCCTCAAGGAATTGGATGTGTTCAAGGCCGGGCTCGGTGCGCTGGCCGATGGCGAGTTGAAGCTGGAAGAAGCCATCGCCCAAGCGCTTGAGAACGTAAAAAAGCGTCAGGAGGACGTACGCAAGGCCCGGGAGGCCGCGCGGCAGGCTCAGCACGAGACGGCCAAAATCGTGACGCATCGGGACATCTGGCTCGTCGAGGCCAAACGCGAGGCCGAGCGTCTGGAAGATTTGGAAATGGAAGAATTCAAACCGCTGCCGCCTCAGGGGACCGAAGGCGAGCTCTAGGGGCGTTTCACCCTCGAAAGGGCAGGAAGCATTGGGGAAAGGAAGGGAAACCTTTCTGGAGAGACGTTTTTCCCATCCGGCTTCCTCAAATCTGCCGATACGGAAGCTATCCCGCTCTTTCCAATGCCTTTTGCGTCCATTATGCCCTTACAGCATTTTCGGGAATTGAGCGTCGGTTGAAGCGATAGCCCTTTCAAAATAAAGAAACCCGTCCACAAGCGGAGGAATGCGGGAGGTGTCGTATGGCTGACTTTATGAAGGTGGATATGTCCCGGCTCGGGCAGGCTGAAGGCCGATCTGCGGATTCCGGCATGGCCGCGCCGTCAGGTGCGGACGTGGATACCTTTCAGCAAGCCATGCGGCGGCGTCCGCTTGACGAACGGCAGGGTTCCGGAGGAAATGAGTCCGACGGGGGGCGTGGGGCTTCCCATGCTCCTGGCGAGGATACCTCAGCCGAAGCCGAAGCGCTTTCCAGCATGTTTTCCCGGATGGCCGGGCCGTTGGATACGCTTTTTGCCGGACGTACGGCGCAGACGGCTGAAACGGCGGCTCCGTCCGGAGATGCTCCGGATTTGGGTGCGCTGGCGGAAAAGCTCGTGGAGCGGATTCTGGTTTCCGGGCCCGACGGGGGCCATGAGATACGCCTCACCCTTGGCAAGGATGTCCTCCCCGGAACCGAAATCCGGCTCCAGCGCGGGAGCGACGGCGTGCTGTCGGTACATTTGGCGACGGACAACGCGGCATCCTTTCAGACCCTCGTCGGCGCACAGGAATCCTTGAAGGCGCGGCTTGAGTCGTTTGAGAAGGATGTTCGCGTCGAAGTGGTTTCTGAACGGGGCGGGGCCGAAGCCGAGAACGGCGATGGGCGTCGGCAGTCGCGCGGCGAGTATGTCGCTCCGGACGAACGGGATGCCTGACCCCGGCGCACGGGGAGGGATGCCGCGCCAGCCGTCTGAAGAGGCGCAGCCCGAAACTTTTTGTAACAGCCCTCCATTGCCGGGGGCGGAGAAGTACATGGAGATACTGCCTTTCCGGGCTCCGGCGCTTTCGCCGCTTGAAGCGCATGTCTTCAACCTGCTGTGTACGCGGGCGCAGCCGTGGCCCATTGATGTGGCCGGTACGCCGTGCGTGTTGGAGGCCGGGGGCCTTGCGGCTCCGGTCCCTCCGGTGTGCGCTTTTGACGTCGTTTGCGGCGAACGGACATGGCGCGTGGAACTCGGCAGCCTGCGCTTGCTGGCTTTGCATCCGGCAGTGGCGGATGTGCCGCCGAACGCCGCACTGCCCGGGGCGCTGCAGTTGGCGGTTCTCGACTTGCTGGCCGCTCCTTTGGCGGAACTGGCGCAAACGTTTTTGCATGTGCCGCTGGCTGTCCGCAACGTCCGGATGATCGAAGCGGCGGAACCGGCCGTTTGTGCGCTTCCCCTGACGCTGCACGTGCCGGTGGGGGCGGGGGCCTCCGCAGAGGCGTATCCGATCCCTGTCAGGCTGTGCCTCCCGGATCGGGAGAGCGCGCTCGAACTGGTGGAACGTCTGGACGCCTTGCCGCGCCGCCGCGCACTGGGGCTTGCCGGGGACGTGCCGGTTCCGGTCAGCCTCGAAGCGGGGCGTATGCGGCTTTCCGTCAACGAGCTGTCTTCCCTTGAACCAGACGATGTGCTGCTGCCGGAAACCTATCCGGCGCGTGAGGGGCGCGTTACGCTCCGCCTCTGCGCCACGTCGCGTTCCCTTGCGTTCGCCTGCTCCCTCGCGGAGGGCTGCGCGACCATCCTTTCTGTCTTGAATCCCGAGGAGGGGCCCATGTCCGACGAAAACAATACGGCTGCCGGGGCCGCGCCGTCCGAAGGCGTCGATACCGGCGAACTGGAAGTGACGCTGACCTTTGAACTGGAACGCCGCCTCATGACGGTGCGGGACGTGGAGACGCTTGCCCCCGGCTATACTTTCGCGTTCGGCGGCGATGCGCTCGCCCCGGTCACGCTGTACGCCAACGGAAAATCCGTCGGCAAGGGGCGCCTTGTGGATTTGAACGGGACGCTCGGCGTACAGGTCGTCAGCCTCGGCAAGGTGGGAGAGTAGGCATGACGGGCGTCAATCCGTTATATTTCATTGTGGGCATGGCTTTGTTGGGCCTTGCTCCGTTTTTCCTGATGATGGTCACGTCCTACGTGAAGATCGTGGTGGTCACGTCGCTTGTCCGCAACGCCCTCGGCGTGCAGCAGGTCCCGCCCGCGATGGTCATGAACGGCCTTGCCATCATATTGAGCCTGTTCATTATGGCCCCCATGATGATGAGTACGATGGACATCGCCGGGAAACTCCAGATCAGCGCGGAGCCTTCGCCGAAGGAAGTTATCGGCATCGTCGACAAGCTGTCGCCGCCGCTGCGCAAGTTCCTTTCGGACAATACGGAGGACGGCGTGCTCCGGGCCTTCATGAGCACGGCGAAGCGTATCTGGCCCAAAGAACAGCATGATCAGATTTCCAAAGACAACATGCTGATCCTCGTGCCCGCGTTTACCATTTCCGAATTGACCAAGGCGTTTCAGGTGGGGTTCCTGCTGTATTTGCCGTTTATCGCCATCGACCTTATCATTTCCAATATCCTGTTGGCGATGGGCATGATGATGGTATCTCCCATGACCATTTCCCTGCCCTTCAAACTCCTGCTTTTCGTGACCCTTGACGGGTGGCTTAAGATCAGTCAAGGATTGCTCTTAAGCTACAAATAGCAACAACATCAGGAAGAACGTGTATGCAAGTTATCACATCGGAACAGGGTTGCGTCGGTATCATTGCGCTTACCGGAAGGATCGACGCAACCACGGCGAGCAGTTTTGAAACCTCCTGCCGTGAGCTTCTGGATTCCGGGGCCAAAAAGGTCGTGGTGGATCTTGGTGGTGTCGAATACATCAGTTCCGCAGGGTTACGGGTCATTTTGACGATGGTTAAGGCGAGTAAGGCCGCCGCGGCGACGCTGGCGTTCTGTTCCATGCAGTCGATGGTGGCGGAAGTTTTCAAAATTTCGGGATTCAGCTCCATGCTCCCCATTTACGCCACGCGCGACGAGGCCGTCAGCGCCCTTTCCTGAGGAGGCGATCATGGCGACGCTCAGCGTTCCGGCCAGTCTTGAGCAGCTGGCGAATGTCAATGCCTTTATCCACGAGACCATCCCTTCTTCATACAGGCCGCTGATCCCGCAGGTGGAGCTTGCCGCTGAGGAACTTTTGGTCAACGTATTCAGCTATGCCTATCCGGATGTCCCGGGTGAGGCGCAGGTCGCCTGCCGGGAAGTGCGGCTCGACAACGTGCCGTACTTCTGCTTCAAGGTGCAGGACTGGGGAGCCCCTTTCGATCCTTTCCTTGAAGCGCCGGTCCCGGACGTATCGCTCGGCGTGGACGAGCGGCCCGTGGGCGGGCTCGGCATCCATTTGATCAAGTCCGTAGTGGCCCACTATACCTATGCCTACTACGAACAGTCGAATATCATCGAACTCTATTTCGCGCTGCCCGAGTGATCCGCGTCCTGAGTTTTTGCCTGGCGGCGGGGATGTTCGTATCCGGCACGGCTTCGGCGGGGGTCATCCTGCATGAGGAGCTCTCGACGGACGAGCGCCCGGCCCAACGCCTGCGCCCCGTGCATCCCGGCGGCCAATCCGAAAGCCCCTTGCCGCCGCGTCCCTCCATCCCTACTGAAAACCTGCTCGACCAGATGGACATTTACGCGCTGTCGCCCCATGCGGCGGCGCTGTCCCTGCCGCGCATGGTGTCGCCGCAACTGGTTCTCCGCGCCCATGCCGGAAAAGGGACGCTCCCTCCGCCCGCCGTGTGGCGGGAACTCGTGGCCAAGGCCAGCGGCCGCTACGGGCTCGATCCCCGGCTTATCGCGGCGGTGATCAAGGTGGAGTCCAATTTCGAAACCATCGCTGAATCGGAGAAGGGCGCACAGGGGCTCATGCAGCTTATGCCGGGGACGCAACAGATGCTCGGTGTTATCGATCCTTTCGATCCCGAGGCCAATGTGGACGCGGGGAGCCGCTATCTGCGCCAGCAGATTGACCGCTTCGGCAGGCTTGATCTCGCGCTCGCCGCCTATAATGCCGGGCCGGGCAACGTCCTGCGCTACGGGGGCATCCCGCCTTTCGCAGAAACACAAGCCTACGTGAGCAAGGTGCTGTCACTGCTGGATGCCGACAACTGAGCGATCCGGCTATTCTTTTCAAGGAAAAGACTCTCTCGAAAACGTCCCCGCCGTATTCATCCTCGCTCCCTCTTCTTTTCCCCTTTCCCTGCAGAGCCCGCCGCCAGACAAAGAAAATCCCTCGCAGCACGGAAAAGCCGCCGCGAGGGATTCAATAAGGGTGGAAAGCCTTTGGTGGAGGTAGGTGGGGGGAGGAGGCCCCTTTCTGGAAAAAGGGGCCTCCTCCCCCCACCTACCTGCTTACCATCGTTACTCATCAAACGTGGGCCGGTTCTCCGCCTTGATGGCTTTGCGGACATCGACGAATTCGGGCTCGCCCCACGGAAGGGCGGGGGTGCGCTTGGGCGCCACATTGACGAAGGTGCTCTCGCCGTTGATCTGAACGCGCACGGCTATGGTCCCGTCGGGAGACGCCTCGGCGGCCCGGACGCCTTTGGGCGAGTAGGAGGCCACGAGGCTGGCCGCGTCCTGAAGCGTTTCGTTATCCCACGGGGTGAGCTGGCGGGCAAGTGCGAAAGGGCTCGGAAAGTCACGCACGCGGAGGATGGCGTCGCCGGGACGGACCAGACGCTCCAGCGCCGAGTTGTCCGCTTCGTTGCGGCCCATCGACAGCCAGTGATCACCGAACCAGTACTGACGCCCGATGTTGGACAATTCGAAGTCTTCAACCGTCGGCTCTTTGAGGCGCGTCAGGACCGGCCAATAGCGCCGGGAGTTTTCCTTTTCCGCCAGTTTGCACCCTCCGGCGGGCGTGGGGATCTCTTTCAGGCCCATTTGATCGGCCAACGCCATTTGGGACTTCCGGCCGCGTCCGAAGATACCGAGCAGCTTGTTGCGATCCACCAAGCCCGAGATTTCAGGGGCGGTCGGATCGAGCAGTTGGGCGCTGAGCGGACGGAGGAGGGACTCCTTAACCTCTGCGTCGCGGCGGATGACATTGAGGGTGTCGCGGCGCTGGGACATGGGGCGCTGCCCGAGCACTTCACCGGAGATAAGGAATGACGCTCCCCATTTTTTCATGAGTTCCCGCGCCTTGCGCATCATGAGGATTTTGCAGTCGACACAGGGGTTCATGACTTTGCCGAAACCGTGGGCGGGGCGTTCCCTCAGGAGGCGCACGAACGCTTCACCGACGTCCACGGCTTCCACCTCAAGGCCGTACACCTTCTCCCAGTGGGGGATCAATTGCGGCTTGCCGAAAAAGGGGGTGACAAAATGCAGGCAACGGACAACCAGCCCTTGTTCCATGATCAGGCGGGCAGCGAGGATGCTGTCCAGCCCGCCGGAAAACAGGGCAAATGCATGCGGAGTGGAGGTATTCATAAAGCTATTCTACTGCGCCGGATACATGAACACAAGCGTCTGTTGTGTTGGCGCACAAGGGAAAAGGGCATGGCGTCGGCGTTTGCCGGATCGCACATGCCCTTTTTTATGGGGGCATCGTCCGATGCCCCGAATGAGGTGTGGGAGAACCGCGGGACGCATACGGGTTCTCTTGACCCCCTTAGACAGCGGAAAAGCTGACTTTAGGGATGATCTTTGAACTTGTTCATCAGGTGTTCGTTGCCGCTGTGGCAGGGCGTACAGTCCATGACGCTCTTCATGTTGTCGGCTTCCTTGCCCTTGGCGTGGCATTCGCCGCAGGTGGTGACGGATTGCGGAGCAGCGAGAGCGGGCTTGAAGGTTCCGTCGATTTTAGCGTTCATGATTTCGACGGCCTTGTAGGTGACGTCGGCGGTGAGGCGGCCGCAGCGTTCGCTGCGCGCCTTGGAGTTTGCCTCAACCTTGTTTTCGAAGCACCATCGGCTCAGGGAGACGTGACACAGTACGGAATCGGCTACGCTGGTGGGAAGATCGCCCTTCACGCCCTTGGCGGCTTCGCCGGGGTTGAAGATGGGCAGTTTCGCCGTTTCGTACCAGCGGTAGAGTTCCGACACCATCGCATTGCGTTCCTTTCTTCCCCAGAAAAGGGCGTAAGCCGAAGCGGGGCCGAGCAGCGCGCCGCAGATGGTGCCCCAGTCGGAGATGCCGCCCTTGCCGACTTCGAGCATGGCAAAGGGGAACTGATTGTACGGGGCGCCGTATTTTTCGCCCATAAGGCCCACGATGGCGTAGAATGCGCCGTACGCGCATCCCAAGCCCTTGTGCCAGTAGCCGTCATAGGCCACGGCGGCGCATTCCTTCGGATCAAGCTTATGGGGCTTCCAACCGAAGTCCCCGTTGATTTGCTCAAAGCGTTTGGTCTTGGGATCCGCCGCAATACTGGTCCCCACAACGGATGCGACGGTACCGCCGACGGCGAGTCCGCCCAATGCCCCAAGCATCGCTCTTCTGGTCAGTTCCATAGCCACTCCTCCTTGCAAGCTCGTTTGTTCTTTTCTGCTCAATATCGTTTTTGTCCGTCACAGAGGACGTCCGTTCGGCATTTTTACCGATATTGGGTGATAAAAAGAGCCTTCTAAGCTTTTGTCCGCGGCGCATGGCCTGCGTACAGACGTTTATCGAACGGGTTGTTCGACAATTCACGTGAAGGATGCCTCCAATCCATTATCCTGTCAATGGGGATTAACGGAAAAAGAGGACAGCTCCGTATGAGAGTTTTGCGTTTCTGAGCGGTTAGAGGGCAAAAAAAGTGCCCCGGGCGATTACGCCGAGGGGCACCTTTTTCATCTGGGGAAAACTACTTGGTTTCGTGGAGCCACGCCTTCATCTTTTCCAGCTGGCGCGCCACGGACAACGGGCCGGTGCCGCCGGGGGCGTTCCTGCGGGCGACGGCGGCGCGGTATTCGAGCACGTCGAACACATCGGGGCCGATGCGATCGCACAGGCCCTGAAGCGCGTCAAGCGGCAGGGCTTCGAGCGAGAGGTTCTTCCCTTCGGCCAGCGCCACGGCGGAACCCGTGATGTGGTGGGCTTCGCGGAAGGGAATGCCCTTTGTGACCAGATAGTCCGCAAGCTCGGTCGCGTTGAGGAAACCGGCGGTGAGGGCGCGGGCCATGCGGACTTCATCGAAGCGCAGGGCCTTCATCATGCCCGCCATAAGCTCCAGGGACGTGCTCAGGGTGTGGTCGGCGTCAAGGAAAGGCTCCTTGTCTTCCTGGAGGTCACGGTTGTAGGTCAGGGGGAGGCCCTTCAGGATGGTGAGCATGGCGGTCAAATCGCCGTACACCCGGCCCACCTTGCCGCGCATGATTTCGGCGACGTCGGGGTTTTTCTTCTGGGGCATGATGGAGGAGCCCGTGGCATAGGCGTCGGGCAGCTTCACGAAGCCGAAGGCCGGGTTCGACCACAGGATGATCTCCTCGCAGCAGCGGGAGAGGTGCATCATGGCCGTGCTGGCGCAGAACAGGGCTTCGATGACGAAATCCCGGTCGGACACGGCGTCCATGCTGTTGTCGAATGTGCCGTACATGTCCAGCTCGCGGGCCACGGATGCGGGATCGAGCGGGTAAGTCGTCCCGGCGAGGGCGGCCGCGCCGAGGGGGCTGATGCGGGTGCGCTTTTCGCAGTCGGCCATGCGCTGGACGTCGCGGCGGAGCATCCAGGCATAGGCGAGCAGGTGATGGGCGAGACTGACGGGCTGCGCGGGCTGGAGGTGGGTACAGCCGGGGAGGATGGTGTCCTGATGTTCTTCGGCGCGGGCCATGTATACGGCGGCCAGTTCGCGGGCGAGGCGCTGCCATTCGCGGAGCCGGTCGGAGACGAACAGGCGGAAGTCGAGCGCGACCTGATCGTTGCGGCTGCGGCCCGTGTGGAGCTTCTTGCCCACGTCGCCCACGAGTTCGGTGAGGCGGCTTTCGATGTTCATGTGAACGTCTTCCAGTTCTTTTTTCCACTGGAAGGTGCCGTCCTCGATTTCCGCGCGCACGGCGGCGAGGCCGGCGACGAGCTGATCGGCTTCCTCGGCGCTGATGACGCCCTGCCGGGCCAGCATACGCGCGTGGGCGCACGAGCCGGCGATATCCTGCTTGTACAGGGCCCAGTCGTAGGAAATGGACTGCGTATAGGCTTCGACGGAAGCGGCGGTGCCTTCGTGGAACCGTCCGCCCCAGAGTTTTTCTTTCGCCATAGGTGTCTCCGTGTTTGCCTCCGGCGGCAAGGGGCTGCCGCCCCTTGACCCTGCTTGGGGGGCATGATGCCCCCCAAACCCCCTCGGCGCGGAACGGCTCCCCGCACGGCTGCGCCGCACGGGGAGCCGTTCCGCTTTGAGAGGCTTTGAGAGACACCCCAGTCAACACAGGCCAAAACCTGCCGGGGGACGTATGCTCGTGTTTGCCTAGTATGTTTCCCCGTCCTTCATCGACCCTTGCAAAAGTCTTGGGAAGGGGTGGGGAGGGTTTGGGAGGGGCGGGGAGAACCTTTCTTCAGAAAGGTTTCCCCGCCCCTCCCAATCTTCACAGTCAACTCATCTTACTTGATGAGGTCTTTGCGGTAGCCGCGGATGCGGAGGCTGTTCAGCTTGATGAAGCCGGCGGCGTCCTTGTGGTCGTAGGTGGCGCATTCCTCGAAGGTGGCGAGGTCGGCGCAGTACAGGGTGTTTTTGGATTCGCGGCCGACGGGCCATGCGTTGCCCTTGTAGAGCTTCAGGCGCACGGTGCCGGAAACGCGTTCCTGCGACTTGTCGATGAAGGCCTGCATGGCCTCGCGCTCGGGGGAATACCAGAAACCGTTGTAGATGGCTCCGGCGTAGGAGGGCATCATCATGTCGCGGATGTGCATGGTTTCGCGTTCCATCGTGATGCCTTCGAGGTCCTTGTGGGCCACGTAGATGATGGTGCCGCCGGGGGTCTCGTACACGCCGCGGGACTTGATGCCCACAAAGCGGTTTTCGACCATGTCCACGCGGCCGATGCCGTGCTTGCGGCCAAGTTCGTTCAGCTTCACCATGATCTGGGCGGGCGACAGGGCTTCGCCGTTCACCGCGACCGGGTCGCCGTGTTCGAAGGTGATGGTGACGTATTCGGCTTCATCAGGGGCCTTCTCGAACGGGACGGCCATGATATGGGAGGCTTCGAGGGGTTCTTCCCACGGATCTTCAAGCTCGCCGCCTTCGAAGCTGCAATGGAGCATGTTGCGGTCCATGCTGTAGTGCTTCGCACCGGAGGAGATCGGAATGTTGTGCTGTTCGGCAAAGAAGTTCAGGGCGGTACGGGACATCAGATCCCATTCGCGCCAGGGGGCGATCACGCGCAGATCGGGCGCGAGGGCGGCAGCGGACAGCTCGAAGCGGACCTGGTCGTTGCCCTTGCCGGTCGCGCCGTGGGCGAGGGCGTCGGCGCCTTCGGCACGGGCGATTTCCACGAGGCGCTTGGTGATCAGCGGGCGGGCCACGGAGGTGCCGAGCAGGTAGCGGCCTTCATACAGAGCGCCGGAGCGGAGCATGGGGAAGATGAAGTCCTTGGCGAACTCTTCGCGCAGGTCTTCGATATAGGCCTTGGTCGCGCCGGTCCTGAGGGCTTTTTCGTCCACGCCGTTCAGGTCGTCTTCCTGCCCCACGTCGGCGGTCATGGTGATCACTTCGCAGCCGTAGTTCACCTGAAGCCACTTGAGGATAACGGAGGTGTCCAGCCCGCCGGAATAGGCGAGCACCACTTTCTTGATGTTTCTCTGCTGAGCCATGAAATCTCTCCAATGAGATGAGGAATATGCTTTCGGAGCCGCGGACCGGGGAGGAGGGCGGTTCCGTTAGAGCCAGAGGTACGGGTTGTTGGCGAGTTCTTCGCCTACGTTGGTGTTGGGGCCGTGGCCCGGATACACCGCGGTTTCCTGCGGAAGGATGAAGATCTTTTTGTGCAGCGACTTGCGCAGGGCTTCCTGGCTGCTGCCGGGGAAGTCCGTGCGGCCCACGGAGTGGTAGAAGAGCAAGTCGCCGGTCATGATGCTGTTCAGTTCCGGGAAATAGATGGAAAGGCTGCCGGGCGTGTGTCCGGGCGTAGTCAGCACTTCACACTTGATCGAACCGAAGGTGTGCGGGCCTTCCTTCAAATCTTCCCATTTGAACGTCGTCACCGGAGGGAAACCCCATGCGCCGCTGCCGCCGAGCTCGGTGCCGAGCAGGGAGGCATCCCCGGCGGGGCCGTAGACCGGAGCGCCGGTCGCTTCATGCAGGGCCGCCACGCCATACAGGTGATCGAAGTGGAAATGCGTGCACAGGATGGCCCGGAGCGTGAGGTTCTGTTCCTTGAGCAAGGCGAGGACTTCGCCGAGGCCGCTGTTCAAATCCCCGCCCGGATCGACGGCGACGGCGTCCGAGCCGCTGATGACGATGTGGCAGTTGGTTTCAAGCGGCCCGATGGGAAATGTTTCGATGGGCATATTGAAATCTCCCTCTCTATGACAAGCGGCTGCCGACGCTCAAATAAACGGCTGCTCCGTTCCGCATGGGAAAAGAGAGCCGGAACAGGGCAGGCCGGTTGCGGCTGTAGGTTTGGCATATCCTTGGTGATCAGGATAAACTGCATGACTATAGCCCGAACCCGCCATTCGTGCAAATACCGCTCAATGGCGGAAAAACGGTCCCCGAAAAGCGCTTTCGCGGGACATTTCGCCAGTAATATATGTTATTCTTTGAATAAAAGGCGGAATGGCGAGGTCCGGAGCGATACAACCGATGGTCAGCGGCTCAGCAAAGTTTTTGCGCATAAGGGCGTATTCCGACAAAGGCCGGGGTGAAAGCGCTGCAACGCCCGTCACCCCGGCCCTGATTTCCCGTCAAACGGAAACTATTCCGCGTCGTCCTCGCTGCCGCCTTCGAGGGGGCGCGTGTATTTGCAGGTCTTTTCGGGGCAGGCGATGAACTTGCCCTTGGCCTTGGTATTTTTCAGCACCAGCAGCGGAGAGCCGCATTCCGGGCAGGGCTCGGCGATGGGCCAGTCCCACAGGGCATAATCGCACTGGGGATAGTTGCTGCACGAGTAGAATATCTTGCCGCGCTTGGAACTTTTTTCCACAAGCACGCCGTTGCAGCCTTCGCGGGGGCAGGGGACGCCGGTGGAATAGGGTTCGGCGTGCTTGCAGTCCGGATATCCGGAGCAGGCAATAAACCGGCTGCCGGTGCGGGAACGCTTGAGCACGAGATCCTTGCCGCACTCGGGGCAGGTCCCGACCTTTTCGAACTCCGGCTTGACCTTTTCCTGAAGGTGGATCTGCCCTTGCTCGTCGCGGGTGTAGTTCGAGGTATATCGGCACGCGGGGTAGCCGGTACACGCGAGGAACTGCCCGGTTTTGCCGAACTTCACGGCCAGCGGCTTGCCGCACTCGGGGCAGGGGATATCGGTCACCGTATCGGTTTTGGCCTTGCCCATGCTCTTGGCGGCTTCGAGCAGCGTGGGATCGAAATCGTTGTTGAAGTTGCGGAGCAGGGCCACCCAGTCCTGCTGGCCTTCGGCCACCTTGTCGAGCAGTTCTTCCATGTGCGCGGTGAAGCCCACGTCCATGAGCGTCTTGAAGTGCTCGCGCAGCCGGTCGCACACCACGCGGCCCAAGTCCGTGGGCGCGAAATGCTTTTCCTCCAGCGTCACGTAGTCGCGGTCCTGAAGGGTGGAGATGATCGAGGCATAAGTGGAAGGGCGGCCGATGCCGAGCTCTTCCAGTTCGCGCACCAGCGAGGCTTCGGTGAAGCGCGGGGAAGGCTGCGTGAACTTCTGTTCCTTGGTCAGGCTGTTGAGCTTGAGCGTTTCGCCCTTGGTGAGGGCGGGCAGTTCCACGCCTTCCTCGTCCTTGCCGCGCGGCATGACCGCGAGGAAGCCGGGGAACAACATGCGCTCGCCCTTGGAACGCCACTGGACCGGGCCGTTGTCGATGGTCACGGTCGTATCGTGGAAGCGGGCCGCCGCCATCTGGGAAGCGACGAAGCGCGCCCAGATGAGCCTGTAAACCTGATACTGGTCCGGGGCGAGGTAGGGCTTGACGTCCTCGGGCGTGAGGGTCACGTCGACGGGCCGGATGGCTTCGTGGGCGTCCTGAGCGTCGGACTTGGTCTTGAAATTCCGCTTGCCGCCGGGGGCAAGGTAGTCCTTGCCGAAACGGTTTTCGATGAAATCCGCCGCCGCTTTCTGCGCTTCGTCCGCGATGCGCACGGAGTCGGTACGCATGTAGGTGATGAGGGCGGTCGTGCCGCGATCGCCGAGCTCAAGGCCTTCATAGAGGCGCTGGGCGATGTTCATCGTGCGCTTGGCGGGATAGCTGAGGCGCTGGTTGGCGGCCTGCTGGAGCGTGGACGTGATGAACGGAGGCATGGGCGCGCGGCTGCGTTCCTTTTCTTCAATGGCGGAAACCGTGAACGGAGCGCCTTTCATCGCCTTTTCGAGCGCGTCGGCGGTTTCGGCGTTGGGGACGACCGGCTTCTTGCCTTCTACTTTCCAAAGCTCGGCCTTGAACGGCGGCGGGATGCTGCCTTCAAGGATCGCCTTGAACAGCCAGTATTCTTCGGGCACGAAAGCCTGCCGTTCCTCTTCGCGTTCGACGATGAGGCGCAGGGCCACGGACTGGACGCGTCCGGCGGAGATGCCGCGTTTGACGTTTTTCCAGAGGAGCGGGGAGATCTTGTATCCCACGAGGCGGTCGAGTACGCGGCGGGCCTGCTGGGCGTCGAACAGGTTGACGTTGAGGTCGCGCGGGTGATCCAGCGCCTCATGTACGGCACGGGAGGTGATTTCGTTGAACTGGATACGCTTGATATTCGGATTTTTGTCCTTCAAGAGCTCGGCGACGTGCCACGCGATGGCTTCCCCTTCGCGGTCGGGGTCGGGGGCGAGGAAGACGGTGTCCACCTTGGAAGCCGCATCGCGCAGGGACTGCACGACCTTTTCCTTGCCTTGGATGATTTCGTATTCCGGGGCGAAATCGTTGGCTTCATCCACGCCGATGTTGCTTTTGGGAAGATCCCGGATATGGCCCACGCTGGCTTGCACCAGATAGCCGGGGCCCAGAAATTTTTTGATGGTCTTCACCTTGGCGGGAGATTCGACGATAATGAGACTTTTGCCCATGTGCGCATCCTTTTGACTGAATCCGCCACGGAAAATGACCCGTGGCGCAGCACAACATACGACACTGGCGCGTAACGTCAAGCCGCAAAGAGCAAGAAATCGGTTGCGGAGAACGTTCGGGGGAGGGAGCTTTCTGTAGAAAGCTCCCTCCCCCGGACCCCGCCCGTAAACGTATTGACGGGCGGGGCGGCTGCGCGGAAGACGTTTGTTCCAGCCGGAATGAATACCGTTTTTTGCGGAAAGCTTACGGGAAGGCCGGATCGCCTTGGACCGGAAAACCCAAACACGGTATTGGATAAAAATCTAGCTATACAAAAGAGATAGAAGTATCAGAATGTCTGCTTCCAGAAAAAGCCCCTTCCTCACTCCCCGATATCTTCCTATGCTTTCTGATCGTTGAGGCGTTTCAGGGCGGCGGCACATTCGGCGCTGCCGAGATCCGCGCCCTTCTTGTACCAGACGGCGGCCTGTGCCGGATCGGCCTTGACGTCCTTACCCTGTTCGTACATTTGGCCGAGGTGCAGACAAGCGCCGGCGTCGCCGGCGGTAGCGGCTTTCTTATAGTAGTCGAGGGCCTTGCCCTTATCTTGCCCCACGCCGTAGCCTTGGGCGTACAGATCGCCGATGGCGCTGTAGGCGAGGGCATAGCCCTGATCGGCCGCTTTCTGGAACCAGCTCATGGCTGAGGCGTAATCTTTTTTACCTTCCATATGGAGCTGTCCAAGCTTGGCCTGAGCGGCGGCATAGCCCTGATTGGCGGCGGAGGTGAACAGCGTGAGGGCTTGTTCCGTATCCTTCTTTACCCCGCGGCCCAGTTCGTACATCTGGCCGAGCAGGTATTCGGCGTCGGGGTGCTCCAATTTAGCGAGCGGTTCCACAATAATGAATGCTTCTTCGTAGCTGCCGTTGTCATAGGCTTTTTGGGCCTGCTCAACTGAGGGGGCCGGGGTTTCTTTAGCCGGATCCGTGGCAGCCGGAGCCTGTGTCTTTACGTCGGCCTTGGCGTCCGTTTTGGTATCCGTCTTGGCTTCAGCGGGTTTGGCCGCCGCTGGCTTATCCGCAGCCACAGCGGCAGGTTTGGCGGCTTGCGCATGTTCTTCTATGGCCAGGGCTTCCGCCGCCGGAGCCAGAGAAAGCAGCGTGACGGCGACGAGGGCGGGGACAACCTGTTTCGTATTGATCATGATCAGAACCTCCTGTCGGAATAGAGGGCGAACGACCGGAATCTCCGGCCTATTGAGGCGGAGGCGTTTCGACCCTTGGGGATCATAGAAAAACGGCTCCCACGCTAGAGGTCAATGATTTACCGTAACGATATGGCTGTGGCGAAGAAAACCGGGGGAAGGGGGAGGGAAACTTTCTACAGAAAGTTTCCCTC
>ENA-UERZ01000490-UERZ01000490.1-human-gut-metagenome-genome-assembly--contig:-NODE-490-length-40643-cov-15.136888_pt1 | contig 40643 bp, 63 predicted proteins | sample MGYA00242997_ERZ507998 | MGnify/ENA primary metagenome ERZ507998 (study PRJEB26167, sample SAMN06115470) | human gut metagenome | host: Homo sapiens | place: China:Henan | collected 2016-06-23... | reverse complement strand
AAGAAGCATATCTATTGGAAAATATTATGTCCCTACTTATGAAAGAATGATTTCATCCGCAGTTAATAAAGCCAAAGAGATGGGCGCAAATGGGATTATTTCGTTTAGTATTGAAAAAATAGAAAAGGGTAGGTCTAATTTACCGGTATATATAATCAGTGGAAATGCAGTGATATACTAATTGTATTCTTAAGATTATTTCCAAATAATAAAGCCAGATGTAATGTCTGGCTTTTTCTTTTTCTCTTCCCTTTTATGATTTTCATTTTTGCCTTTCTTATTTAGAAAATTATAAATAATTTAATATCTTTGTATCACCATGTGATGTTGCATGGCACTCAAAATTAGGACTTATGGCAAACGAGTTTGTAATTACCGATGTAGTAAGCGATAAAGCTTTAAATCAACTAACCAGCCTGACTAATAAATTTACGGAAGTTAAAAAAGCATATGCGGAGTTAGGGAAAGAACTGGCTAAATCTTATAGTATTCCGGTTTCTAATTATGACGACTTGACTAATAAGGCAAGATTATTTGAAGAGATTCAAAAAAAGTTAATTACAACAGAGAAAGAACTTGCTAACATCCAAAATGAATATAAGGCTCTTTTAAAAAACATTGCAGAGGAGACCCAAAAAGCCACAAAAGAAGCTTTGGAGCAGGCTAAAGCAAATGATTTAAATGCGCAAGCAGAGTTAAAAGCGGCTAAAGTAGAAACGGAAAGATTAAAGCAGCAAAAGATGCTTAATCAAGAAAAGAAGAAACTTAAAATTACCACGCAAGAAGCTATTGCTTTGACAAATAAAGAGGTTCATTCTATTAATGAGGCAAAAGAGCAAAATAAACTGCTTCGCATTGCAGTTTCCCAAGTTACTGATGCAGAAGATAAAGACAACAAAGTGCGTCAGCAATTAAATAATCAGATAGCTAAGAATACAGAGTATATACGCAGAAATACTGATTCATATACTAAGCAAAAGATGGCTATTGGGGCATATAAGAACGAAATAAAGGCTGCAATAGTCGAATTACAAAACGGAAATAAGACGTTTAAAAATTTAGGAATTGTCGCCAAAGGATATGGAAATATCTTAAGGTCAAATGTAGCAGGCGGACTCAATGAAGTTAGAATTGGGGTAGGTTCTATGGTAAAGGGAATGGTTGGAGCACAAGCTGTTATCAGTGGGTTTCAAAAGCTCATAGGTTTATTTAAGTCAGGTGCTCAATCTATTGTTGATTTTGAAGCTGCAAATAGCAAATTAGCAGCAATTTTAGGTACTACATCTAAAAATATAAAAGACTTGACAACTGATGCTCAACGATTAGGTGCGGCAACTAAATATACAGCATCACAAGCTACTGCCTTACAAATAGAACTGGCTAAATTGGGATTTTCTAAAAATGAAATTCTGCAATCAACGGAGGGTATTTTAAAATTTGCCCAAGCTACTGGCGCAGAGTTGCCAGAAGCAGCAGCTCTTGCAGGTGCTGCACTTAGAATGTTTAATGCAGACACATCAGAAACGGAACGATATGTATCTGCAATGGCTGTTGCTACAACCAAGAGCGCTTTGTCTTTTTCTTATTTGCAAACAGCGATGCCTATTGTGGGTCCAGTGGCAAAAGCTTTCAATTTTCAGATAGAAGATACTTTAGCCTTATTAGGGAAATTGGCAGACTCTGGATTTGATGCGTCTATGGCCGCGACAGCTTTAAGAAATATATTCCTTAATCTTGCTGATAGTAATGGACTATTGGCTAAATCATTAGGTGGAGCGGTAAAAACATTGCCTGAACTTGTGAATGGGTTGAAGAAGTTAAAAGAGCAAGGTGTGGATTTAAATACTACGCTTGAACTCACTGATAAAAGAAGTGTGGCTCAATTCAATACATTGCTTACTAATATTGATGCGCTTATCCCTTTAAGAGAACAGATAACAGGAGTTGAAGAAGAACTTGGGAACATGGCAAATACTATGGGGGATAATGTACAAGGAGCAATTCTTGGATTGTCTTCGGCATGGGAAGCATTTATGTTATCTTTCAAAAAATCCACTGGGCCAGCAAAGAATGTTATTGATTTTTTTGCAAGAGGTATTAGGAATGTAGCTAATCAATTAAAGGACGCCAATCAGCTACAAGATGATTATAACAATAGAGCAGTTGCTATGGCTCAAAATGAAATGGCTAAATCCAATATTCTTGAAAAGAATGCAAGAAACATGCAAAATTTGTATCAAGAATATGTACAATCTGGTATGAAAGCCGATGAAGCCGCCATAAAAGCTAAAGAAGAATACATTGAAACTTTGAAATCAAGACTTGAGTTTGAAAATACTGATTATCAATTAGCTATTGCCAACCGCAATAAATTGGAAGATGAATTAAAAAATAGAGGTTTTTTTACTATTCTAACTTCATGGAAAAGAACAAATAGTGTTATTAAGGAGGAAATTGATGTTGCAACTAAAGCCGCTGCCGGTAAAAAAGCAATATCGTCTATTACAGAATCATTGATAAACCAACTTAATAAAATTGATTTAGCAGGGAGTAACGCGTCCGATGCTGGCAATAATGGAATATTAACGGATAAAGAAAAGAAAGCTTTGGAAAAAGCCGCTAAAGAGCGTATTCGCATTCGTGAAGCTTTACAACAATCCGAACTGGATTTAATGGATGAGGGATTAGAGAAAGAACTTGCTAAAATATCATTGAATTATAACAAGCGAATTGCAGCTATTAGAGGCAGTTCTAAGGAAGAACAAGCAACCAGAGAAAATCTTGCAAAAGCAATGCAAGAAGCTTTGGAAGATAAACAATTATCCTATGGACTTGATAAAGAAAAGTCTCAAATTGAACATAAATTAGACATTGTAAAAAAAGGGAGCGAAGAAGAATATAGATTAAGATTGGAATTGCTCGATAACGAAAGGGAACAAGCTATAAATGCTGCTATAAAAAACGGAGAAGATGTTTTTCTTGTTGATGAGAAGTACAAAAGAAAACGATTAGATTTAGAAGAAAAGTACGCCTCTGAAAAGAATAAGAAAATACAAGAATCTTATTCTTTTCAATCGGTTATTATAAATGCTGCAATGTCTAAAGAATTAGATGAAGCAGCTGCACAATATTCTCAAGGTTTAATAAATAAAGAAGATTATGAAAGGAAGAAGCAGGAAATAACAGAAAAATATGCTATAAAGCAAGCACAATTAGCCATTGATTTAGCCAAAGAACAACTAAATACACCAGGTCTATCGGAAGAAGATAGATTAAAATTGAAAGAAAAGATAGCACAAGCTGAAATTGCCCTTGCAGAAAAGGTTAGGGATGCAAAAATAAACGCAGCCGATGATGCCTCAGAAGCATATAAAAAGAAAATGGATAAAATAGCAGAAGCTATTCAAGCTATATCTGATTTACTGGGAGGATTTGCAGATTTGGGAACTGCTATTTTTGAAAGAAAGATGGAAGAAGTGGAAGCTGAACAAGATGCTAATGATGAAGCATATGATAGAGAAGTCGAAAGAATAGAAAAACTTGAAGAAGATGGTGCAATCTCCACCGAAGAAGCGGAAAATCGTAAACGTGCCGCGAAGGATAAAACAGCAAAGAAAAATGCGGAGCTTGAAAAGAAAAAAGCCGCATTGCAGGAGAAGCAAGCAAAGTTTGACAAGGCTAACAATATTATACAAACGATAATGGCTACATCTTTAGCTATAATGAAAGCATGGACTAATCCATTCGCTGCTCCTGGGATAATCCCATTAATTATAGCACAAGGAGCAGTTAGCTTGGCGACCATAATAGCCCAGCCCATTCCCAAATACGCCAAAGGGACAAAAGACCATCCCGGCGGTTTGGCAATAGTAGGTGATGGCGGCAAGAAAGAGGGTATCGTAACTAATAACGGGCTTTTTATCACTCCTGATAAGCCGACATTGGTAGACCTTCCGGCGCATGCGCAGGTAATCCCTGATTTGTCATATATCTATGACCGTAGAGGACTTACATCGGATTATGGTTTATTGGAACAAAAGCTAAAGAATATGAGAGAAGAGGGGATTGTTGTTAATGTAAACAACGATTACAGCCGACTTGAAAGAAAGATGGAAAGCAATACCAAACAATTGCAGAACATTGGTCGGATTATGAAGAAAGCCAACCATATTGCGGATTACAATTGGATTTCAAGCAGAGTATAAGATATGATATATAATGACTTAAACAAAATATGCCTTTCCCGCTTTATAAACATATTCCTGGGGGATATTGATAAGGTTGTTCAAGGCGGAAGATATAGTATCAGAGAAAAGGCTTTGGCGGCCGAGAAGCTATGCAATGAATACTTATCAATAATAGGGGGAAAGTCTGTTTCCGCTCAAATAAACCGGAAAAATGAAGTGCTGAAAATTCAAATCCGATTAAATTGTCTTGCCATATGTCAGGAACTCATTTCTTCCGGAAACTGGAGTGATGCTGTAGAAGTCATGTCTGCTTTGGGTTATAAATTCAGAGAGGACGAACATGATAAGATAAAGAACCGGATAAGCAGCGTTTCCGCTTCTGACAATTACCGCCTTGCAAAATTGCAGGAAACATCTCCGGATATAGGGAAAATAAAAATGGATAGGGAATATTTTACCAAAGAACGCGTTTCTTTAATGTCCCATGTAAAAATGCACATTGATGAAAACACGTTCTCCGCCAAAGAATATGCCTATATGGTCAGGCGTATGTGTGATGACATAGATGCCATGATACGTTCAACTTCAAAAAAGAAATAGATATGTATTACAGATGTGAACTGTTGATAGGCGGAATGACATATGACGCCACAAATGAGCTTGTTAATTGGGACGATGTAGAGATGTCTTTCAAGAGAGGGGATTATGACGGAGTTGTTCGTAGTTTTTCCACAAAATTTGAGTTTGCCAACGGCGCTTATTCGCTATTGCTGAAAGAATATTTGTCGAATTACCTGAACTCATCCGCAACACTCGTGTTTTATACCCGGAATAACTCATGGCTGTTAAATGAAAAGTTCAGATGTGCTTTGGACTACTCCACATTTTCCTACAATGATACGACGTGCGAAATAAATGCCGTCGACAACAGTCTCGCAAGCTTGATTAAGGCAAAGAAAGGCACGCAGTATGAATACCCGGTAAAAGAAATAAAGGAGTCCCAACCTTTGGATTATGACAGATTGTTAATGAACAGTGATATAAAATGGTCTATACCAAGTGACGCAGAGGAGCCTAATGTTTCCCATGTAATGACTGCTTATCCTAATGCTTATTATACTATTCCTTTTTATATGTTAGGACAACCGGAAATTGCAACAAAGGACATTGTAGAGGTTTTTGATACGGCTGAAAACCGATTTGAAAGTACGGAAAGTCTATTCGGAGAATATCTGTTCAAAAATATATCTGACAGGGATTTGACCATACGGATAAAAGTAAAATTCAGTGTATTCATTACGTATCAGAGACCAGGCGTATCCTTCCCGATATATATACGGCTTTCCTCTTATAATGAAAATAGTAAAGAGCTTAAAATATATTATCAATCCGCTACAATTCAAACATTTAATACATACACTGTCGATATTGATGAGAATTTGACAATATCTCCAGGTGAGATGATTAATTTCAATATAGCACTTGCAAAATCTGACCCTATATATCAAAATTTTCCCGTTAATTTTAAATTCAACAGTCTTGACACACCGTTAAATATAAGTTTTTCCGAGCGTGGAAAATCTGTAAAAATAGATTGTATCAGTCCTAAAGTATTGCTTAACCGTTTACTGAGGTCTATAACTGATAAGAACAATGTAACGGGTGAAATCGCCACCGGAGTAGATGAGCGTTTAGACATGGCGATGATAGTTCCGGCAGAAAGCATACGAGGACTTCCCAATGCCAAAATATATACATCTTATACCAAATTCGCCAATTGGATGAGCGCGGAATTTGGGTTTGTCCCTGTAATCGGTGACGAGAAGGTGACATTTGTTCATCGTGATACTTTATTCCAAGATACAGAAATAAAGGACTTGCAGGACAGCACTTCCGATTTGGAATACAATGTGAATGCCGGACTGGTTTATTCGGGGGTAAAAGTCGGGTATGACAAACAGGATTACGACAGTGTAAATGGTCGCGATGAATTCCGCTTTACCAATGAATACACCACCGGCATTACATTGACAGATAACGTATTGGAATTAGTTAGCCCATATAGAGCCGATGCTTATGGTATGGAATTTCTTGCGGAAAAAAGAGGTGAAGATACGACTGATAGCGACAGTGATAATGATATATTCTTTGTTGGAGCATCACTTGACGGAGAAAAATACAAGCTTGTAAGGGATGGATATACAATATCCGGTGTCATATCTCCTTCTACTATGTTCAATGCCATGTATTCCCAAAGGCTTATGATTGAAGCAAACGCAAGGTATATAGGTGCTTTTGCCAACGCGTTGGAGTTTACATCATCTGACGGTAACAGTGATGTGACAATCAATGGAGTTAGCGAAAGGTCGAGTATTGTATTGGGAAACAAACTGTTCACAGTAGGAGAACTTTCCGTCAAGACCGGAGATTTGGAAATACCGTCAGACTTGACGGGTTACATTCGGGTGGAAAAGAACGGGCGTATCTATAAAGGCTACGTAAAAAGTGCAAGCTATAATTATGGACGACCGGAAGCGGTAAAATATTCTTTGATAGTCAAGAGTGTGGATTAATAGATGAGGAGATTTCATATAAGTCTATCAGGCACTCGTTATTTTACAATGTATTATTTGGAATTGGTCTAAATAGTATGTATATTTGCGCATGATGTGTGAAGTTGCACATCACTATAAAAGGACGAAAAGACATGGTAAAAGTTGGTGATGTTTGCCCTCTTTTTTTCTCACCTGTAAAAGATAAGTTTGGGCTTGATATGGACTATATTCAGAAGTTCCACGCTTCTGATAAAATCCATATACAGGTATTCACTAATGCTTCTGAGGAAGTTTCAGCGAGCCTGAACAATCTTGCCGCAGGAAATTCTACACCAATATCACTTTCCACATATAATCATAATGACAATGTAGTGATGTATTACGCCATTCTTCGAGACTTGGAGGATGCCGTATATACGGTTACAATCAACGAAGATACATCAGAACCTTTTATCGTATGCTCCTCTGATGACTTGTTAGAGGAAACTGTGCTTATCCGTTATTCCCATAAAAGCAATAACTCCGCTTTTGATAACATATTTTGGGTAGATGATATTCAGCAAGTATTTAATTTTCGTGTGGAAGCAGGATTTAAACCTGGAGGATATTCCCCTCGAATAGATAATGAGCAATATCGCAACCAAATGCAAGAGATAGAAGAATTATACGCAGTACCTTATGATGTATATAATCTTACAATAGGAAATTCAAACGGCGTCCCTTATTGGTTTGCAAAACACATAAACCGCATTTTATGCCTTTCTATGGTGGAAATTGACGGGACAAGATATGTCCGTTCGGAAAGTTCTGTTCCGGAAATGACGCAAGTTATTGAAGATAGCCAGTTGTTCCATATAAATATGGCTCTTGAATTACAGAATAACGATATTGCAGGTATTGGCGGCTCTCCGGAAGCTGGCTCTTCCGCCTCTTTCCCTGCATTCCTGATAGACCACGCCAAAGATGGAGAGATGTTGCAATTCAGCGCAGAAAAAGCTGCATTTACTAATGTTGATAAGGTTGAGGTATGAAAAAAAAGCTTAGTAAAATATTATGGTTTGGTGATGCTCTTAATGAAAACAATCAGGCAGCTCCCCCTGCTTTATCTCCGAGTGATGAAGAGCATTTACAAGGTCTGAATCTCGGGGAAATATATATATGCGTCGCAGATGCCGACCCAGCACTGTTCATCAGGACTTCCGCCGACCGAATTGTCTACTTTAAGGCTCTTGATATAGAGGCTTTATCCAAGTTCTTTATAAGAAAAGACAGACCGGACGAAGCTGGATTTTTAATAAAGTTCTTAGGTGGATTGTTTTCAGACTACATCCAGTCCATGAACTTTTCTTCCGGTGCTCTCGGTGAAGGCTTTGTTATTAAAGTAGACAGCAAGACGGGTAAATCCTACATTGAAGTGGACGAACTCTTTGTGCGTATCAAAGCGATGTTCTCCGAACTAGAGATAAAGAAACTCTCTTATGCAGGCGGGAACTACATGTTCACCGCTGCCGGAATGAAATGCGGAAAGGTTGAGGAACACGAGGATTTTTGGCGGTGCTATCTGCTGGTTGATGATGGGGAGACGGCTATCGAGAACCCGTTCAAGGAAGGTGACCAGATACGTTTTCAAGACTTCAATATCAAGCCGGGTATCTACGAGAATGTATCCAACCGTTATTATTGGCGCTTATGTGTAGGTGTTGGTGAGGATTATATAGACCTCAGCAAAACAGACTGTGACGCCAACAGTGGCACACCGCAGGAAGGCGACAGTCTTGTACAGCTCGGTAACCGCACAGACAAGAAGCGTCAGAACGCAATCACCTTGTCTGTGTATGGCGATGATGCACCGAGTATCCACCAGTATGCAGGAATAAATTCTTATTCTTTAGCTGGTAAGGAAGTGACGGTTATCAGTCCGCAAGGCAACAAGTTCATGGGAGACTTTATCTTGAAAACGGGAATAAACATTATGACCCAGTTTAAGATATTGGAAGATTTGATTTACTCTGAAATCTCCAAAGTGCTTGACGAGGTGCAGGCAAAGGATAATTACCTGTACAATGCGGCATTTGCAAGCAATACGAACGGTTGGGAGACAAAGAACGATGTTCGCTTCTTTACTGTAAACGGAAAATTCTTATTAGTGAATGGGGAGTTCTATTCCCGTAAGGACGCTATGGCTGCCATTATCAGAGATGGGGATAGAAACGTGCTTCGTATCCTTTCTTCCGGAATTAAACAGTCAAATGCTGATTTAGCCAATAAGCCTACCTATGAGGAAGGGGAAGAACCGAAGAAGTTCTTTATCTCTTTCCGGTATAAGGTAGCTACAGCCGGAACGCTGACAATAGGATTTTCCGGTCAGAACCTGCATTTCACCGAACGTCTTGAACCAGGTGAGGAATACGCAATGAAGGAGTATTCCGGCACATGGGACGGAACGGGCGACTTTGAATTGAAGTTTACGGGGGATATATACATACATTCGCTGGCTCTTGCCGAAAACGCATTCGAGGATTTGTATACTAAATTGAGTTCCGAAATAAAGCAGACAGCGGAAAGTATCAGGTTGGAAGTAAAGGAGCTTTCTGAAAGTAATAATCAGAAGTTCTCACAGATTGAGCAGACAGCGGAAAACCTCAAATTGTCTGTTACAAAAATAGAGGAAGATGTAACGCAGTTGGGGCTGGACATCAATGGGGTTACCGATGAACTTAAATTATATGTCAAAAAAGACGGATTAGGTTCAGAAATCAATGTGGCACTTGATAATATTTCCGTGGTTTCCAAAAATATATACTTTACCGGAAATATATCCGCCAACGGGAATGTGTCTATTCAGGCAGACGGGACAATAAAGGCTATTGGTGGATATTTTGAAGGAGAGATAAATGCAAACAGCGGGGTGTTTAAAAATGTAAGAACTCCTAACAACTCTTTGGTGGTAGACGAAAATGGGAATGTTAGCATTGTCGGCAAAATATCAACCGCTTCGTCAGGTACAAAAATAGAAATAGACCCAAATTCAAACAGTCTAAAGTTTTATAATTCAAAAGGATATGATGTGGGTGGAATTTCATTCCTTGATAGTGGAGCCGGAGGTACTTCTGTTACTTACCCAAGATTAAAATTAGACAATATAGCAAGTGATGGCAACTTAACTGCGTCTACCACCCTTTTTGCAGGGTCATTGTCAATGATTTCAAATTTAAGTGGTTCAAGATACCAAGTGTCTCTTGGCATCAGCGGACTTTCTTTTTATAAAGATGGAAGATTAACTAAATCATACCCAAGCTCATGAAAAAGATAAATTTTAAACAATTACTGATTGCTACGGACATTACCCGTAAGCATTGTGAAAATATAGATTGTAGAGAGAATTTTGCGAATGTATTATACCGGAACGGTAACGGTATCGCATCGCATGCACTCGCTTTGAAGATATACAACTCCAATGAAGAGACAGAGTATAGTGATGAAGAAGTGTCCCTGATACAAGAGCATGCAAATGCTTTTTGCAAACCTTTCTTCATTGACGCGCTCAATCGTGCTATCAACAATCAACCGGAAGAAGTAACCGATAAACAGGAATAATTATGGCTTGGACAGAACAGGATTATCAAGAAATAGTTGCCCGCCTTATGGCTAACTCCATAGGGGTTAATGAAGTACCGAATGCGGACAAAGCGGATGATGTAACATCATTGCCTGCATTTAAACCTTCAGGAAGCAACAGTAAAGCTTCTGTGGTCAATTATCCTTTAGAATTTTTGAAAGGAGAACAAGGCGAGCCAGGTATACAAGGCGAACCTGGGAAGTCATTTAAGGTAGCCGGCGAATACGCCACCCTTGAAGCCTTGAAATCCGCTGTTCCCGACGGTTCGGCAGTTGACGGGTTCATGGCTGTAGGTACGGAAGCCCCTTATGATTACTACGCATGGGTGAACGGTGAATGGGTAAGTCAGGGGAAGATAGGCGGCATAGAAGAAGCGCCAACTGATGGAAAGGCATACGGTCGTAAAAATGGGAATTGGGCGGAAGTTCCTGAAAAATCCGACGTCCTCACCAAAACCAACAGTGAAAGTTTCACCCCAACCTCGGACTATCAGCCTGCAACGAAGAAGTATGCGGATAATATCAATTATGGTAAGGTTATTAACGTTTCTGTGGGCACTTATCTTGTTACCAATAAAAACGAAAAAGACAGGGAAGCAATAGACCTTATAAACACCATCTTTGGTTCGGTTGATAATCTGAAAGAAATAATCCAGGATATTATAGCGAACCACACCAAGTATTATTTTCACAGTTATAATAGCAAAGATAATTGTATTGAACTTAGTAGCATTTACTCTTTTCACAACCCTAAAACTGAAGAATATAACTTGCAATGCAATATCAGTTATTATATTAATAACGGTCCTGTTTCCAAGCGTATGGGATTTAAACTAATGCCCAATGATGAAGACTGCGCTGCCTCTATAGAAGATATACTCACTTCCGATAATCTACAAAGAGTTGTTAAACGTACTAAATCTGAATATGATAGTATCGGTACTAAAAACGAATATACAATGTATGCTACAACAGATGCTTGATATGAGAGATAAGAATTTAGAGCGGAAATATAAACCCTGATATTAAAAAATGGAGATAGTTAGATATGGTTAAAATTGGAGCTACATCTATTAGTAATCTTGCTGTTGGAAATAAAAATATTGATTTGCTTAATATCGGCAATGCCATTTTTTATGCTGGCTATACTTATCCTTGTGTTGGTGAGAATAATTTAACCCCCATTACTCTTCAGCAATACATTGAGTTGCCTTATTTTGGAGACCCGCAAAATTTTCAAGTAGCCCTATATTTTTCAAAATATATAGAAAGTTTTGAATATAGAATTGTATTAGCTGGAATAGATAGCGGTTTTAAAGTTTGTCCTCTTAATGAGCGAGTAATTCCTGATGTTTACGGTTCTGTCACGAATTACGGTAATTATGCTGTTCTATTAGGTATGTGTGCTCCTCGTTATATTGCCAACGAAACGAGCGCTCCAACGATGCTTACTGAATTTAAAATTGATGGTAAATTATACAGCTATAATTATATAAGAAAGTAATTATAAGAATTGAATTTAACTTATTTGATTATGAGAGTAAAAGTATTTTATGAAAACTGGTTTGCGAAACTCATCCTCTTTGGCGGCTACACAACTATAATGCTCTTCGGCTTCATCCTTACGAAGCTGAAAGAACTGTCCGAAGCAACCATACGCCATGAACGGATACATCAGAAACAGTTCTTCGAGTGCATGGAGATAGCGGCTATCCCGTCCGTATTGCTGGCATTCCATGTCAGTGCATGGTGGTTGTTACTTATCCCGCTATTCTACTACATTCTTTATTTGGCAGAATGGTTTGTGAGCTTCGTGTATCACTTGTTCACAGACAACAAGATTGGGGACGGAGAGGTCAATAAAAACGCTTACCGTGCGAGCGCATTTGAAATGGAAGCCAAACTCAACCAGGATAATCCGAACTATCTGAAAGAACGTAAATGGGGTGCGTGGTTCCGCTATTACGGTAAGATATGAAAATCCCGTCCTACTCTCACGAGCAAAACGGAATGACAGTAGTTCGCTTATTTGATAAGAGACACAAAGATAGGAATAATTGACAAATAACGATAAGATGAAGAATAACATTATTACCCAAAGCATACCGGGTGGTTTCTCGGTAATAGCAAGCAGTTTTATTGCACAGTCATTGGAACACATGATACCGTGGCTGATAGTAACATTTTCAGTCGTTGTATGCGATTTGATGTTCGGGATAAGGAAATGCCTGCTATTGGGTGAAGAATTTCGGTTTTCAAGTGCTGTGCGCCGTACTATGGGTAAAATGGTGACATACTTTGCCTTTGTTTGTATGGTGGTGATGATAAATATTGCTTCCGGCAATAAATGGAATATTGATGTGTATTCATGCTTGTTTGTCTGCTTCATAGAGTTCTGCTCTATCATAAGCAATATCTTGAAGCCAAAGGGATATAATTTTAACTTGCTGAAAGCGTTGGGATTGTTCGGAAAGAAAGTGCTCGATGTCGAGAAAGAAGATATGAGTGAAATAATAACTAAAGATAAGGAGTAACAAAATGAAAAAGAAACTGATTATCGCAGCGATTGTTATCGCTATCATCGTGGGAGTTATGCTGTACATGCACTACACACCGTTTTGGGTGAACCTGACTACTGTTGTATCATTCGGTGTCGGTGTTGTTGCCGGATGGGTGGCTCGTTTAGTTTATGACAAATATTTCAAGGAGGACGCGCAGAATGAAAGTATTGATTGACAACGGACACGGAAGTAACACTCCGGGCAAGTGTTCACCGGACGGAAGATTGAAAGAGTATGCGTATGCCCGTGAGATTGCCATACGTTTGGAAGCCGAATTGCGCAAACAAGGTGTTGACGCAGAACGTATCGTCAAAGAGGAAATAGACGTTCCCTTATCGGAGCGTTGCCGTAGGGCGAACGAATACAAGGCAAGTGACACAATCCTCGTATCTATCCACTGTAATGCAGCGGGAAGCGGCTCTGAATGGATGCAGGCACGTGGTTGGGAAGCGTGGACTTCGGCAGGTCAGACGAAAGCCGATAAATTAGCTGACAGCTTATATGCGGCAGCCGAACGACTTTTGCCGGGTATGAAGATACGCAAGGATATGACGGATGGCGACCCTGATAAGGAAAGCGGGTTCTACATCTTGAAGCACACGAAGTGCCCGGCAGTCCTTACAGAGAACCTATTCCAAGACAATAAGGAAGATGTTGATTTCCTATTATCGGAAGAGGGCAAACGGGCAATAGTGGACTTGCATGTGCAGGGAATTGTGAACTATTTGAATAACTCTAAAAAGTAAACATCATGGCAGCAGAAGTTTTATCATTTCAAAAAGAAGAAGGCAAAACAGCGTATTACGCAACGTTTGTCAGTGACGGTAATCCCGTTACCATACAGATAAAGAACAAGGGCGGAATGGTGACTGTATTTGCCAATATCGAGGGCATGAATCCTATCCCGCTTTCCCCAAATGCCAATCAAGCCTTAGGTCCTTCCAATGTGATATTTCGTCTTATTGGTATAGCGGCAGGTATGGAAATTACAATAAGAAGTGCTACGAAAGTGTCAGAAGCGAAAATGATTAAAGAGGGATAGCCTTATGAAACCAATCACTATCCTCAACATCAGCATTCCTATAATCGGCATTCCCGTAATCAGCATACTTACCATAGGGTTTCCCGGTGCTGGCGGGAATAAACCACACCCATTTCCTGACGGAGGGGCTTTATTATTAGCCAATGACGCCCCATTGTTGTTGACTAACGGAAAGCCGATATTGCTTACAAGTAAAAATAAATAGTAGTATGGAAGAGAAAACAGAAAAAGGACAACAAATTGGACAACTCCCCAAAAGAGACGTTTTGACGGGTAATGAGCAGTTTCCATTTCAAGAAGACAGAGAAAACGGTTCTATCACCCCTAACGCCCTAAAGAGTTTCATTAGTTCCGGTCTTGCGGATGACGAAGACCTTGTGTCTGTAGACAAAGGGGAAAACTTAAGTGTTTTAAAATTTGCCGACCGCCCTTTTAGTCCTGACAGATTCAGCGGCAAGGGGTATAAGATATTGCGTAGGAATATTGTTGGTGGAAAGAATATTCTTACCCAGGAAATGATAAATCAGCCTGATACTATATACGAAATCAGGTATGATTTTGATTTGGATGGCGCTGAGATAAGCATTCCTGAAGGGTGTATTCTAAAATTTAATGGGGGGCGTTTTTTAAATGCGTTGAATATCAAAGGGAATGTAGAAAACAAATACTTAATGCCGGAATGGTTTGGCGCGTCCAACGACGGTAAAACAGACAGCTCTGATGCATTTAATGCAATCGTGCGGATATGTCGCAGTATAAGATGTTCCAATAAGAAGACTTATCTGTTTACCAAAGACATAGATGCAAAGATTTTGAATGAATTGTCGATTGACATGAATATGTCTTCTTTCATAGATTTCCATATTGTCATAAACATGAATGATGGAATAAATGATTGGAGATCGGCATACTCTTCTATCGGGCTTTCAATCAAAGAAGGATTTATCATGTCTAAAGGCAGCGATACGAAATACCGTAATTGGCAAATTCCTGTCATAATCAGTGGGGCTCCTGTACGTTTGGACAATATTAGCATAAGGCGGGCTCCTTATATACTGGCATTGGCTGATAGATATATTGATGTTATGCGTTGGCATAATGTCATTTATTATTCATGGGAGGATACCTATTCAGATGTAACATACCGGCTTGATGCTATAAATGTGGTGTTAAGAGACGGTACTATATCCAAAATGAATGAGGGACAGGAGTTAGCGGGAGATGCTTGGATATTTAACTCGGTAAATGAATTCAGAGGGTATAACGAAAAAAGGACTTTTGATTATAAGTTAGGTACATTCAGAGGAGGACTGTATACTAACTTCATTAATTGCATACAAAGCAATATAACATTAACTCAAAAAATCAAAGCTAATTTTACCGGCTGTCACTGGGAAGCCAGCGGAGTTACAATTGAAGGTGGTGGAGGTCTCATTCAAGCCAACTTTATAGGCTGCTATTTTTATATGAATAGCAGGATATTAAGTGAAAATCAAGGCGTAACATATATTGGTTGTTATTTTAGAGGGCTATGGGATAAAGCCGGAGATATGACAATGCCTGAGTTTTTGAATAATACTGATATTGTGGATATGAATTGCGTATTTCTCAACTGTAGAATAGGAGGAACATTGGTTGATACAAATTGGTATAAAGCCTGTTATTATAATTATAATAGAACGACTACATTAGGAATGCGTCAGTATGTTATGGACGCTTTTAACAAAGGAAATATTGAATTAAGGAATATCGGTAATATTATTAATAATAGGGAAAATGGAAGTTATAAATATACAATATATCTGTTGTGTGGAGAAAATATACCTATTGCCAAACGTGTTCTTAATATAGATATTACCGATAGTGATAAAGAGAAAACGCCATATTTCTATATAAACCCGGGTAAGAACTATGGGTTTGAGGTATACAGAGAGTCACCTAACGGGAAAAAAGAAGTTGTTGTTGGATTCAGTTCGGTTAATGACGTTGAAACCTTATCGTTTCAGGATTTTTCAGACTGTGCGCTAATCGGTGAACATGATTCTACCTGGTCGAGCATGAAGACATCGGTATTGCTGTGGAAACCTGTAAAGGACGATATACCGGACAAAACTTTATACCCGCATTTCTTTTACAATCAGGGAGTCTTGGTCTCAACGAGTGGGAATTTAAAAAGTCCGCTTACTGATTTTCTCGCAATTCCATATTTAAATGTAGGAGTTACTTCACAACGTCCTGGCAATGCAGATAATGGTTTTCAATTTTTTGATGTGACCCTGCGTAAACCTATATGGTGGAACGGTTCTTCATGGGTAGATGCCAATGGAGCTACGGTATAGTGTTTTACTAATTATTTATGGTATGAAAAATAACATCTTAGGTGCGGTGGTCTATCTATCCACCGCCATAGTATTCGGTGGCAGCACTGCACTGCTGATGCTCTTTATCAAGGAGAACAGCGACCGTTGCCACTACTATAACGGTAAGTGGAGCAAAAAAGACTTGCTGTGTGGAGCTGTTGCAATATGTGCAGGCGTGGTGGTTAATCATTATTTGTTGAGGTTATGAAAAAACTACCCTGGCTATTAGTTGTATTGCTGGCCATCGCTTGTGTGGCGGCTTGTTTCCGTCCGCTCGAGCCTTTGCCGGCAGAAATACGTACCGAAACAAAGATACAGACGGTTGTCAAACTTGACACGGTTCTTATCTCCGCACCGATAGCGGTCTTTTGGCAGATATTGCCGAATGACACTGTACGTATAGGTGATACCTTGCTTCATCGCAGAAAGGTTGTGTATGAAGATAGCCTGTACCGTGCAGTGGTGAGCGGATATGTAGACCCGCGGCTGGATAGTATGACTGTGTATCCGAAGACGGTTTATCAGACGGTAACGAATGACATCTATCATCCGGTTCCCATCAAGCCGAAGAAAAAGCGTTGGGGATTAGGGTTGCAGGCTGGATATGGGTATCCGGGCGGCATGTACGTAGGCGCAGGAATAAGTTATAATCTATTTGTATGGTAAGAAAGAAATTAACGATGTAGAAGTTGGCTTGTAGCTGACACTCTTTCGGGGGCTTAGAGTAAAAAGAAAGCCCCCAACGTTTCACGTTAATATTGCCACATAAAAACATGATAAGCATAAGACACCGCACGTTGGAGGCTTTAATATCTTCAACACGGTATCTTATGCTTTGTTCGTATATAATCAAATATTTTATGTGGCAGGGCAAAGATAAATATAAAATTCAGAAAAACTATGTGTAAGTCAGAAATCTTTGCCGAAACAATTAATCTCGTGGTGCAGGAGACCGAAATACCCGCCAGCCGAATACTATCTTCGGATAAGGATACGGAAACCGTAGACGCCCGCTATTTGCTTGTACAGTTGCTTGTCGAAAGGGGAATGTATCCTTCACAGATAGCTCCTAAAATTCACAAGACCAAACGCGCGATAAACTACATGATTTCCAATTTCCAAGAACGCATGGAAGGCGGGAAAATGTTGAGAATATATTGGGAAAACATTAGGAAAGCGTTGGGAAACAACTGATTTCATGGCAGATTGCGTATTTATACTTTTGTGATGCGGTTGATTTTGACCGTAATACAAAATATAAATCTCTATGGAAAGAACGTATGTCTTCAACCAAGACGGGAACAACGGAAATGGTGGCGGAAGCAAATTTGACATCATGGCTATGTTGCCCAACTTGATGGGAAGCAAGGGTGTAGACCCCGGACTTCTCGCTTTACTGAACCAGGGACGTGGCAGCCAAGACCAATGGGGCGGCTCGTGGTGGTTCATCTGGATTATCCTTTTGTGGTTCTGTTGGGGCGGCAACGGCTTCGGCAACCGCTTTGGCAATGGTGGAGGTCTGCCTGCCGAGCTTAACGGTGATGTCGGTCGTGAATACCTGATGTCAGCCATTCAGGGCAATGGCAATGCCATCAACCAGCTTGCTTCTTCTTTGAACTGCTCTACCCAACAGTTACAGAGCGCCCTGTGCAACATCCAGGGACTTATCGCCAATGTAGGAAATCAGGTGGGCATGTCAAGCCAGCAAATCATCAACGCATTCCAGTCCGGAAATCAGGCTGTTCTTACTCAGATTGCAGATTGTTGCTGCAAGACTCAGAACGCCATTACCACAATGGGCTATGAGAACCAGCTTGCGATGTGCAATCAGACCAACGCGCTTGTCAACACAGCCAATCAGAATGCACTTTCATTGCGTGACGGTGCGACCGCCAATACCAATGCTATCCTTGCAAAGTTGGACGCTATGCAGAACCAAGCATTGCAGGACAAGATTGCGGCTCTTACAGCAGAAAAAGCCACTTTGACCGCTGAAATCTCCCAACGTAACCAGAATGCTACTATCCTGAATTCAGTAGGACAACAGATTGCTCCTTTGGCAGCAGGCTTGCAGGCATTGCAGTCCGATGTCGATGGAATAAAATGCAAGATGCCTAACACCGTTCCGGTTGTTTACCCTAATATTCAAGCCATCAACACAGATTGTTTCCGTGCTGCGGCTTTCGGTGCTTACGCCGGTGATGCAATGTATGGACGTGGCGGTTGTGGTTGTAACAACTACTGGGGTTAATTCCGGTAAGAAAGGGGGTAATTATGTGGCCTAACTTTTTTACAGGATTTCCTTTCTTGTTCCCTACTATTGGAAGGGCTAATTTCAATACCCTTCCTACGGTAGCCGTAACGGTCGGCACGGAGAACGTGACTTTAGAGCTGCCTAACCATGCGTTCCGTAACAGAAGCTATGTAGGCGGTTTCTATGTCAGTCTCCGCCAGGCAATACCTGCCGGTACGACTGCTACACTCCCGATACTGATAGGGACTAACGGGGATACAAGACCGTTGCTGGCTTACAACAATGAGCCGGTGACTGTCGGCAACCTTGCTGGAACGGGTATCTACGAAATCCACTATAACAAGTACACCAACGAACTGTTCCTTGTTAACGGTGGGTATCGTCCGACAACCGCATCGGCACCGACTCCGACAGCAGAAGCAACCGCTCAAAAGAGCAAGTAGTTAACATGGGGCTTTGTGGTTGTTTCCAAAATGGGAATAGCCACACCCCTTTAAAATCAAACCAATATGTTTCAATCACTTCGTACCAATAACCAGTTGTATATACTTCATAAGGATGCTAACCCGTTTATCGAATACGGTCCGGTAGTCAGCGTTTCCGCTCCCAAGCCGAAATATCCTATGGCACCCCCTATGGGACAGTTGCCCCAAATGGAAATGGTTGTGGATGTCGTTGTCTGTATCAACGGGCAGAACACTACTTTCCAAAATCTACCTGCCGGCATGGATATAGCCGACTTTGGACAGAACGGTAATATCGTAGTGTCATGTTCTCGTGATGCGATGAACAACGAGGTCGCTTCTATGAAACAGAAAAGCATAGACATTATCAACAGCATGGACTTCCACAATTCCGTCATTGCGGGATGTGATAAGATGCTGACGCTCTTGAACCCCGAATTTGCAGAGAAACAACGTCAGGAACAGGAAATATCCTCTCTGAAAGGGCAAATGGCAGAAATGAGCAAGAACATGTCCGACCTTATGGAATTGAACAAACGGCTTATGGAACAGCTCGGAGTGGCTGAAACATCTAAAACAAAGAAATAATATGGGAATGTGGGAAATATTGGAAGAAGGGCGCGGAGAATATGACCGTGACTTCGGTATGAGAGGCGGTAATCCTATGGAAGAAGCCTATAGAGAGGGTTGCCGTCATGGTTACGAGAGAGCCATGCGTGAGATGCAGGGCGGTGAAATGGGCTATCGTAACAGCGGTGGTTCACGCGGTGGAAGCTATAGCGGCGGCTCAGATATGGGCGAACGCCGTATGCCGGGTTACTTCCCGGAATATCCGGTTTACAACGAACGCCGCGATTCACAGCCTTACGGTGATGATATGGGCGAACGCAGACGCAGACGCGCCAACGGAGAGTTCATGTAATGGAGAGGGGATTATTCCCCTCTTTTGCCAATCACTTAAAATCAGGAAAATATGAAACAAAGATTAGATACATACGACAGAATACCGCCTGCAATGGCTGACTATCTCAGCCAGTACGGATGGCATTTCAGCAAGAAGATGTGCCTATGGGCTGTTTCCCGCATGAAGATGGAAAACAAATCTACGGGCAAGGAGGAAAAACTTGAACCAATCAGCAAAGAGCAGGTAGAGGAGCTTCTGAAAAAGTACAGTGTAAACCTGGAGAAGGATGCAGGGTACGACAGTGTTTACGTGGCAAACATGGCGAAGTCGGATTACTACAAAAGTTCTATCACTGACGAAGCCCATCTCGCATTGTTCATTAAGGATTACATAGATGATGTGGACACTTACAATGGAATGCCTTTCACTCGGTTCTATGCCGATTGTATAGGCTCCGGCAATCCTATCATGTGGGAACAGATGATGTAGCCTATGATAATACAGGAATTTTACATACCGGATTATGATTGGGAAGTGCGTGTATATTATGCGGTGGACTGCTATTATACCGACCGCATCATCGCCGACCTTCAGCGGGTAGGATGCAGGGGGATGGATTTGGCGAATGCCTATAAGAACATGCGCTCCTGCAATCTGAATACGGGTATCACTTACTCCAATATCCGAAACAGGCAGACCGTAATGGTTATAGCCCTTACTTCTTCCCCGGCAGAGTTTCAAAACTCTTTCGACCATGAAAAGGGGCATCTATGCCGGCATATCTCACGGGCGTTCGGCATCGACCCGTATGGAGAAGAAGCGCAGTACCTTAGCGGATATGTGGGACAGAAGATGTTCCCGGTAGCGAAGAAATTTTTGTGTGAACATTGCAGACGTAGCTTATGTGGAAAATAGTACAAGCCATTTTATCAGGCAAATCACGGGAAGAAGTATATAACATGCTTTCTCCCGAACAGAAAGATACGCTGAACAGTCTTGCCATAGCAAATGGTATAAACCGCCAACAACGTAGAAAACTTGAACGTGATGCGAAAAAGGGATTACATAGATGAACTGCTTGAATTGGCGGACAATGTCCTTTACATGGACTATTGCCGCCTTTTCCGGGTTATCCAATGGAACGTTTAGAACGCTTTGAACGGGTTCTCCATTGGGTTATACCGCTTGCTGTTTTGGTGAGGGTATTAGCTTGGTGTCTCTAATTCTTTTGCTTTAACCGTATGATTTCTGCCCCACATTACTGCGTTATACAGCGAAGTGGCATACATCTTAATCTCATCCTTGCTTTCAAGGAAATCAACCTTAGAGGCTGCTATCATAGCCTCTGCATAAATCTCTTTGTTTAAAATATTATTCTCTTTCATGTTATCTGCATTTCACTTTTGTAAGTCCATACTTAGCCAATCTTAGATATATCGTCCTTACACTTACATCCAACATTTCAGCCATTCTGCGGGGCGGCATGTTTTCTTCCTTGTATAGCTTGGTAATGTTTTCTTCCGAAAGCGGGTCAACGAAAGGTTTCTTCGGCTCTGCTATCCCCATCCGTTTACGTGCCTTCGCTGCATATGCTTCATTTTGTTTGTCTTTTGTGACGTAAATAACAGTGGTCTTGTTAAGGCGTAGAGGGAATAGCCTTCTTTCCACTTCCTTGTGTTGTTCGGCAAGGCTTTCTACATCCCCGTTGACCGTAGTGTCAATCTTCTTGTATTTGTCCGGGATGCGGGAATGTCTGTCTCTGATTATTCTGTCTGCTCTTCTCATTGGTTCAATATATTATACTAAATTTATGATACCACTTGTCCGCATGGCTGAACCATCCTATAATGAATGATTTACCGAAGAGGGTTGCTTTGTATAGTTTACTCATGTGTTTCTTTGTTCTTTAATTTATCAAGGAACTTGCTATCTCCCGAATAATTCACACCGATAGCCTTTTTACTTTCAACAATCTGTTCCAAAAGGGTTATAGCTTCCTTTTTCACTTCTTCCACTTCATTATAACCGCAGGCTTTATCAACCAACTGCTCCATAGTCGATTTAGGCTTGGAAAGAGCCTCATTCAACTTTCCCAATCGCCAGTAGCAGTAATCAATTGTGGCGATGTGCTCTAATTTAGTCATGGTTGTTTTCTTTCAACAAATTCGAGGCGTCGTGAATATTACTAACGACTGTCATAGCATGCCATTCTCCTAAAGGTCTCATGCCAACTTTTTTTTCAAAATCGAATTGTAATGCGAATGTAGCAAGTTCTTTGTTCCACAATACAAGAGCTATATGTTGCTCACACATAAGTATGTCGCCTTCATAGATTTCCTTTTCATCCTTATCGCATAAGCCCGTGAACTGACCTAACGTCTCTGGACGTACAACTGAAACCTCATCATCGAATAATTCGATAGCTACACCTGTCTTATTGGTAATTTCATAATCACTTTGTGAGCCTTGATATATAATACATCCATTTCCAATATGAATTAAATCGCCATACACCCATTCATTATTATCAACACTTTTCCCTCTGAACTTTATTTCACGCTTCATAATCAATATCTTTTCTCGTTTTTAATCAATCAGTTCAAATTCATAAACGAATACATAGGGATTGGATTCCCATGTACCTTTGCCGGAGACTTTATCTATGAGGGCGGCAAAGGCTTCACGAGGGGTATCAAAGTCGGTGCAGCCAATCGCTCGCCAATGTCCCAATCCACAGACGCAATATTTTTTTGTTCCATCATATTCATATTGGCGAGTGTTCAGTTCAACGCCCTCACGCAGGCAATCTTCATCGGAAATGTCTTGCAACCGTTCTATCTTGATGTTGGTAATACGGATGTGATGGGGCATGAGGTCAGCTTTTGTAAACATAGCATTACTCCATCCTTTTGTATGTGTCAATTTGTCTAATTCGTATTTGTCACAATACGCAGAACTTAATATATCTTTGTACGGCTGGGATATTGCCACTACATCACCAATATGCCATTTCGATTTATTGGCGGTGGGGTTAATTGGGTCTAAACAAATACGCCTTGTTTGCGTTTTATGACGTTTCAAAACAGCATCTAATAACCCAAATTTACGATTAAATAATATTCTTTTCATCTGACCTTGTATTCTTTATGTTTCCTTACTGGTGTAGAAAGTGCTTTTTCATAAGTCCATCCACACATTCTAACCCTTGTATTAACAGCACTTCTCTTAATTCCTATTTTATCACACCATTGTTGCAAATCTAATGTTGTTCCGTTAATGGTTATAAGAATGTTGCATCGTTTATTGTCATTTTGCTCTTTTGGAGTAGCCCAACGACAATTAGATGGCTCATAGTTGCCATTGTGATTTATTCGGTCTATGGATAGCTCTTTTGAATATCCATTGTCCATAGACCAATTATAAAATGCAGTAAAATCTTTCTTCCATTGTTGGCACATTGATATACCACGACCGCCATATCTATCGTATGCAGGATTGCTTTTTGTATAGCATCTTGACTTCATCCCAGACCAAATACGATATAGCCTTGTATTTTTCAATCCATGCTTAATGTTTTTGCTCTCATTAATAAGACACCCACAAGATTTCGTATTACCTGTAGTTAAGGCATTAGAACGAACAACGCAATGAGTTCCACAATCGCAAATACAATCGTAATAGTATTTCCTATCATTCCCTTTGTGATTGATTCCTATCACTGTTAATTTTCCAAATTTTGTTCCTTGTTGTATCATATTGTTTGAGTATTTTCCCTTTCCAATACAGCCTGGGTTAGGCTATATTTATCATTGAACATTATCTTCTTCATTGCTGTTTCTCCTCTACTTTAAAAGATAATTTCTCAAGTTTCTCCATCTGCTTACGAAGAGAAGCGATTTTCCTAATCTTCATTTCTTCCGCCTTTTTCAACGCTTCGGATTTATCGGTGAATGCGTTTTCCCCTATACGGAAGTAAGAACATAAACCATCCCTTACATATTCTCTATCTTCAAATCTACTTCTAATAATATCTGTTTCTATCTCTTTAATACCTTCTGTTAAGGCATACTTTGTTATAAATACTTTTGCCATAGTTGTAATCATTTATAAGGTTAAAGTGAATTAAGAGAGGCAGCGGACACGGGGCGAACCCAATCGTCACTGTCCTGAATGTTGTCGTATCTAAAACCGTCGCCCCAACTGAGAATAAAATTGCGTTTGTTTCCTTTTCTCGTAGAACACCAATACCAGTCATCTTTCACTGGTTGTTTTCCGCAGATAGCTAAGGCTGCATTCAGCATAACCTTATGTTCATACCCTAAGACACTCTCTTGTAGTGTAGGAATGCGCCAACTTAATCCACATAAGTCCAATGCTATGACTTTCTCAGCAATTTCGCTTCCGGATGCAGCCAATGCTTTGGTATTGCCTATTCCATCGGTATCCTTCATGCCTTCTTCTGTGGTTGGATATATCTTTCCTGTTTGCTCTTTCTCCCAATCAAGAAGAATATGGGTATCATTATCCATATCTTCCGGATAGAAGAATAAAGCATTGCCATCATGGATAATAACTACACATTGTGCCTGTTCGTTTTCTTCATGCAGTCCCCAAAATTTAGGTTCTACAAAATTCTTATTGACGGTAAAGATAAATACACCATTACCTACATTTTCTTTTGTGTAAATTCCTTTGTTCATAATGGTTATATAAGTTTTAATACTTCTTGTATTCCGGCTTCAAGTGCTTCCTCGTAGGTATTCCACTGTCCACCATCATTAGGACCTTTTAATACCCCATCAGTTATATGAGTTCCATTATCAGCCTTGCATATATCATAGCCATAGCCGCAAGCGTTTCTAATGATGGAAATATGTAGGTCCTTGGTTTCACGTATCCATTTTTGGGCGATGGATTGTGGCGGTTGGGTACATACTTTTATCGGTAACTCACTATTTGTTCTACTAGTCGTATATTGTCTGCTATCTTCAACATTAATAGCAAGCGAATATGGCTCATTAAACCCTTTCTCTTTCAGAATCTTTGCTGTCTCTAATGTTACAAATTCTTCGGTCATGACTATTCATTTTTAAGTTCTTTCAATACCTTTTTCGCTATCTCATAGTGAGATAACTGCCAATCAGAACAAATATCATCCGCTTCATCATCGTAATGATTGGCGTATACGTATGAGTCCAATTCTTCCCTAAACTGTTCTCCGCATAATCCATTGTCATCACAATCATCGTACATTCTCAATTCATGGGCAACTTCCTTACATTCTTGATGTGTGATAAAGTCATACACGACTCCGTCATATACATTTGTCTGGCGAACATATTTTTGTCCCGGCTGTATCTTATAGCCACAAAACTCACATATATGCTCTTTCTTGGCTGTTGGATAAGTTTCTTTTAGTATTGTTGGCATGGTTATTCCTCCTTTTCTTTAAATTGTTCGATTAAATACTTAACAATCCAATTCTCTTCAATTTCTTTCTAAAATTCTTTTCATTCAAGGCTTGGTCGTAATAGCAATCAGGTTCTATAACCGTTTCAGCTTTGGTTACAGGAAGCCCATTAAAGCCAATAGCAACCTTGTGTATAATAGAAGCTCTCTTGATTTCCCCTGTTTTTCGATTAAAAGAGAACAAGATATGTCCCGGATTCTTCTTAATCCTATTGATTAATTTATATTCTGTTTGCTGCTTTTGCAGATATTCTATCTGTTCCTTAGAAAGATTATCTTTTGTTATAATAGGTACTATATCCATTTTAATTATTCCTCCTTATCTATTTTTACTTTGCCATGAATGACAAATCCATCAGCGCTAAACATCGCGCATCTTTCATCAAAACCTCCGTGGCAGAAGCTATATAAAGAGCAATCCTCACAATAAAATTCATTGTCAAGTTCGCTTTTAATTATAGCTTCATGCAGCACTCCGTCTATTATTATTCCGTTCTTTACTTCCATGATTATTCTCCTTTCGTTATTTGTTTTCCTTCCTTTTTTTTGCATTCTTCACAATGCAATTTATAAGCATAAGCAAACACATTCAAAGTAATATCATCAAAATGAAAGTCCGCCTGCTTGCCTTCTACTACAACAGAAACACATAAGCTTCCATTACAAAAATTAATATATGCTTCACCACCTCCATCTCCCTGAATGGAAAGGGTTTGTGTCTGTACACTATCCATGATTCACCTCCTTCTCTGATATTCGTTTTAATGGATCAAAACTCATATTTATTCGTTGTACCCCATCTATAACGTCTCTTATATTGAAACATTGTAAACTGCCCAAAACGTTTGTCATTCTAAATACAGGATTTGCCATACAAATATCAGTAAGAGCGTCTATCAACAGTTCTTTACTTAGATGTCGCAACTGAATCTTGATTAAATTCCGTATTTCTTCATCATTCATAGTTATTCTCCTTTCCGATATATCCATTTTCAACGCACCAGCAAAGCGTCTCGTAGGCTGCATCAATAATATTTTCAGACTTTTTCGAGATAAGTTCTGTAGCATCAGATTTATAGTAATATATATCCCAATATCCACAAGACGGTTCAATGCAAATCTTATAAAAATCGGAACTTATAATTATAAGTGTCGGCAACTTGTCGAGAATGTCCTGCAAAGTGTAAGTGGAAATTATTTCCCAAAATGCACTATCTCGTTTTTGATTAATTACATCTTCATATATTTCAAGTTCCCATTTTGCATTTTTATAAGAAAGAGCGTAGCACCAACACATGCTTCCATCGCTTGTGTCCAGCCCAAGCTCCTTCAAATGCTTCATCTGTTCGACTGATAATACTTGTTTTGATTTCATAATTCCTCCTCCAATTTTTCCAAAAGTTCCTTGGATAACATTTCACAATAATAAATATTATCTATCATTGTGTCATCAGAACTTATATCTGCCTTAAACCTCTTAACAAGTACCCAGCCATACCATTTTTTCACTTGAACGTCAAAAATGTGGTCAAAAAGTCCGTATCTGTATATTCTGTATCTTTTCATTTGTCTAAGTTTTTTTTCATCCATATTAGTCCGCTTCTTTCTTGGCAACATTCACAGTAGTTATATCCTAATCGTTCATACCATTTCTCTTGCCAACTACCTTTCTTTGCCTCAAGAAATACACGGACACATCCTAATCCTTTGGCTATTTGTTCTGCACGAAGCATTAAATTGATTTCGTTTCCATTTCGTCTTTGTTTTCTTACAAACAGGGATGACAATATTATTTCACTTGGATTGTCACTGTATCTATGCAATGATATATGACCATTATCCAATATTATATTTATTATTTCATTGGGCTGCATGTCTGTATTCGGTCTCCTTTCTCTTTAATCCGTTCCAGTACATCCTTGTTGGCTTCGAGTATCTCATCGAAAGAGGGGATGGGAAACCATGCCACAGGCTCCCATAATGGAGGTATACTGCTCATTGAAGTATAAATAGGACTGTCTTTGTATATATCATTGATATAACCGTCCATACAGAACCATACTCCATTACAGTATGTGCCATTAAATATTGCGCCATGCTTGCACATGATAATGATATTCTCATTTTCTTCCGGTAGCTGTTCCTCAACGCTTATCCAAGGTGATTGCCTTGACTGCCAGTCTGCACCTTCCTTAAATGCTCGTAATGCAATCGCTTTTGCCAATGCCTTGATAGCTATACAGTCTCTTTCATCATAGGCAAGCTCTGCATCTTTATTATATGTACTTTCACTCCAATGAGTGCGGGCTGCTTCTTCTGCTGTCTGTTTCATCATTGTTAGTTTTAATTATTTATTAATAACCACCGCCATCGTACTTATAGATGTCCCACTTTCCTTGAATTCTCCGGCGCCGATTTCAAATACTTCTCCACGTACATCTTCCAACCATTGGCGGAAGTCGACACATTTTTATGGTTTACTTGTGGTAGATTTTTTCTATTTTCTATAAACGCTTTCGCGACAAGCCTATGCACCAAACAAGTCTTCTTTTTCCCTCTTAATATTAAATTAACTTTTAAATATCCATTTGTCGCTATTGTGGGAGATAAAACCTTTCCATGATATATATGATTCCCTAAAAACATGCTGACGCTTCTAATACGTCCATGACTACTGACTTCATATCTTCCATCATAACCTTCAATAGTTTTCCATTCTTCCATTTTCTACAATATTTATTGCTCTAAAAATTTCATATATAACCTGTGGTGAAATCGCATTGCCGTATGCCTTTATCGATTCCTGCCGCCACTTTGAAAAGGCAATACCGTCCAATCTGGTGGAAATCCCATCATCTCGGCTACAAACAGGGGATTGAGTAGGGAAGTTTTCCCAATCAGGCGGGCACACAAATGATTCAGTTCTGATGTCCGGGGACTGCCGTCTTTCCGGTCCTTTGCCGTTCCGGGATTGTGGCAACTTGCCGTTGGTGTAGGTAACATTCCGTGAAAATCCATTAGTCCATTCGGACGATTGCTTCCGTTTCTTCGACTCGCCATCGTTTTTGCACCTGCATTTTTCAAGTCCTTCACCCGCTTTGCATGGTGTATGTCGCTCGCCATGGGTGTCGGAAGCAGCCCCATCTTCGCGGAAAGTGCCAATGTTGGCCGTTCCTTTGCGTTCGGCGATAGTGACTTGTTGATTCTTCCCGTCCCTCCATCTATGGCTGTCGGTGTCGGAAGCAGCTCTACCGGATAGAATGTCTTCTTCCCATTTTCGTTGCATACCTTCAACCCCTGCATCTGCACGGTGGGCAATAAAGAAGACACGGTCTCTTCTGTGCGGCGCTCCGACGGCACAAGCCGGAATAACAACCGGTTGGACGGAATATCCTTCACGTTCAAGGTTGTTACACACTGTTTCGACGACGTATTCCTGCCGATGCAATATTCTTTTTCGGTCAACCTCTCCGAATAGAGATTCTTCACGTCCCAACGCAGTTTCACTACCGGGTTGTACCATCGAGAGGATTCCAGCAACGTTTTCACCAACAACCCAATCGGGCTGAATCTCCCGTATCGCTCGTAGCATTTCCGGCCAGAGGTAGCGGTCATCTTCCGCTCCCTTTCGCTGTCCGGCACAAGAAAAGGGCTGGCAGGGGAAACCTCCGGTGAGGACATTGATTTTTCCCCGCCACTCTGTAAAATCTGTTTTCGTGATGTCTTCATAACTTTTGCTGTTTGGAAACCAATAATCAAGTATTTTTCTCCCGAACGGGTTTATTTCACAATGGAACACGTTTTTCCAGCCCATTATCTCGGCAGCTATTTCCGGTCCACCGATGCCGCTGAACAGAGAGCCGTGTGTCAATTCGCTTTTCTTCATTTCCATAATTCAGAACCACTCTTCATCCACTCCGACCTCTACCGAAAGCCAGTCCATGAGGAGGGTTATAAGGTTATAAATAGGTTTCATCTCACTAAACTTTTATTGCGTTGGCAATATTATCCGCATCCGATAGCTTTCTTACCAGCACATCAAACGCTGCTGTACACCGCTCTGTGTTCATATTGACCGTTTTCCCGATTTTCAAACAGTCGGAAGCAAGGTTCATCACCCTTGCTACATTGGAAAGCTTCAAATATTCCAACGTGAACCCGTTGAACCGTGCGTCTTTCTTCCGAAGTTCTTTAATCCTTTCGTCAAACTGGATGCAGGCGTAATCACACAATGTTCTTGCAAGTTCGAACCTTGCAATCTCTGCGGAATGGGATATGCCGTTATCGTCAAGAGTCTGCTGAACTGCCAATACAGCATATCCACGTGCTTGTTCACTTCTTCCGTATACTTGTCGTTGCAGTCGGCGAAAAACTCGCTCCGGTCTGAACCGATAACGCTGTTTACAGTACGCTCGTATTCCTTTCTTGCCTTATCGGCATCATTCAAATACCGCTTGAATGCCTGTTTGTAATAAGGCGTTCTCTTCATCGCATGCAGACACTCGATAACCTGCCCACAACAGATGTCGTTCGTGAGCAATATGTTGTAGGTGCACAGAACTACAAGACTCTCATATTTGCTGATTATCTGATTTGCCGTGTCGGTAGTCATTGCCTTGCCTGTTCTGCCTTGTTCATATTCTTGTTTCTGCTCTCTTTTGCAAGTTCATCAATCATGCGCTGATACTTCCTTGCCACCAACGGGCAGCGTATGCGCATTGCATTGTCACGCTGCCACTCCAATTGTTCGATTTTCTTTTCAATCTCTATGTCCATGATTATTTACCGTTTGTTTCTTATTTGGATAAACCCTCGTTTTTCGCATTCCTTCAACAGTTTCATATCTTCATCCCTTATATCGCATGGCGTCTCATGATTAACACTCATGTAATCCGATATGCCAAACTTTTTGCATATATCATAGTAAAAGCGTCTTTGCCTGCCTCTTGTCGTCCAACATATTGTAAGTCTCATACTTTATTGTCAAATTTATGCTTTCGCCAATACTTATAACTGGCATACTCTCCACGTCTATCAAACATTATACGCTCGAATGTACCAACACGCCGCAATGCTTCGTTTGCGTACAGGTCTCCACCGGCTATCTTAGCTTTCAACATCTCAATGTACTCTTCTCGGCTATACTCTTCTCCAGTAAAAACATTAATTTTTTCTTCCGGCATTGAGTGTATCACTTCATCCCGCTCCTTATCGTAAGTGGCAAACCAGCTCATGATGACAGAACCGTCTATTTTGCCATAAAATCCACCGTATGATGAGTTTTCCCTTGCCCGTTTAAAACAAAGGCAAACGTCCTCAATTCTGAAATAATAATACTTGTCAAGGATAGAGTTTACAATGGATGCTACTTGATAGTCATTCATATCCTCGCGGCTACGGCCGTAAAACAACAGAGTACCTTCTATGAACTTTACAAGAACCGCCTTTATGCAGGTTTCGTTATCTTTCCTCCATTGTAATAATTGTATGGGAGGTGCGTTTATCGCTTGGCTTATGGAAGTTATCTCATTACTGATGTTCTTGCAGATAGCAATCAGCTGCCTGGAAGATAGAACCGCTATTTCCTTGCTTGTTAGTGTGATTTCTGTTCCCATTGTCTTTTAGTGGAAATAACCCTTGGTAATTATTACTCATGCTTTGCTCTATTATTGCAATCATCATCTGCTTGTCACCTCCCGAAAGAGTTAATAGCTTCCGGTAACATGCCTCTGCTCCGGTCTGCTTGTATGGCTGCCCCCTCTCTTTTTTGTAGTTGAGCCAGTATATGAATATATCCTTGTATTCTTCCTCTACGAAATAGAGGTCAAGTACATCTTTCTTCCTTATTGAGTTTCTCCCGTCTATCCATGCTTTCGCTATTTCATTTCGGATTTCGGAAGGATATTTCAACGCATACTCTTCTGATTGCTGCTTTATTGTTTTCATATTAAAAAGTGAAATCCGGTATTTTATCTTCAAAATTATCGCACTCTTCAACCTCATTAGGCATAGGCTTTTGGGATATGCTAAATATCAGCTCTCTTTTCTCTTTTCTGAACGTTCTGACTTTTGGATGATACATTACCTTGTTGTCTATATCGCATATAAATCTGCGGCGAGGTCTTACACTTGGAGAGAACTCATCATAATCACATTTATCAGGTTTATCGTTATATTCTATATCCTCTACTGTGAGGTGCTTGCATCCTATACAATAAGACCTATTAACGGGGTTTCTCTTACATTTATCCTCATGTAACGTCATAGCTCCTTTATTGAGTGATATTTTATTGCAGTGTTCGCAATGGTACACTGTTCTTACGTCTGTTTTCATTTTTAGTATAATTAATTAATGTTAGCATGATATATTAGCCTCACGAACTAAGTTTGACGCAATGTTGAATACTTTGTCAAGGAAATGGTTTCTTTCTGCAATTTCAAGCTTTGATTCGTCACGCCTTACTTTCTTATAGTTGTTTATTGATATGTGATATAGGTAATACAATTGGTTATATATCTTGTGATACACATCCCGAGTAGAAGTATTTGTCGCCTCTGCGTATCTATTTACCAATTGTCGGATATTGTCTCGTATCGACAACTGAGGTATTACCTCCGGTGATAACGATAAAGATAAAAGCAGTTTCCCGTTTTCTTCTCGCTCTTTCTTCATCGCCGCAATCTCGTTCTCTACATTCCCTATCCGTTTCTCGTATTCGAGGTTTATATTCGCCTGCATTGCGAACATCTGTGCGGAAGAAAGATGCCGTTTCAGTGCCTCTTCCATTGTATTAAAAGCTTCGATGTATTCCAATTTGAATTTTAGGGCTTTCTTACCAGTGAACCCCATTGCTAAAAGAGTGAATCCATCTCGGTTCATTATAAATCGCCTTGCGGATTTTACACCTCCATTGGGCTGTGGAACATCTTCTGTATATTCCACGAACATGTCCCGAACTTTTGCGTCACATTCATTATCAGCGTTTTGCAATAAATTATCTATTGCTCTTACTACATCGTTTGGCTCTTTGCAGAACTTTTCAGCAACCAAAATACTATTGGTTGGCACTTGGTCATTTTGACCTTTAAAAACTAATTCACTCATAAATATTATTGTTTATTTTTTTTAGATTTTACTCAATAGAAAAGTTTCTCTCCCTTTTTTCGGAAAGTGAGGTAGCCCGATAAAAGACTACCCAACACGATAAGTATTTCAATCATGGCTTTACGGTTTGATTATACCCGTTCTTCTGTATTCCGCCCACTTATCGTACTGCTTCGTCTTTACTAAGAAAGAGAAGCACGAGCATTTGAGCTCAATCTCCCTGCGTTCACTCCACCTTGTCCATTCGAGAAGTTTTTTCGTAAACTCCAATTCCTTTTCAAGCTTTGCGATTTTCCGTTTGTCGGCTGCGCTTGATTTGGCAACCTTTGGTGCAATCTCGTTCACCTTGTGAAAGACTTCACGGTACACGTCAAATACGGGGCGAACTTTGCGGGCGATGAAGTATTCAAGGCATGAAACGGAGAGGTAGTATTCTATTGATGGTCTGCCGCATTTTGAGTTTTCGCCATTTTGGGCTAAAAATTGATAATCAACACTTTCTATAAAATTTTCCTTTAAAGCTCGCACTGCTTTTTCTTTTGCAGAATAGCACAGCATCCAGCAACTATCAAGGTTAACGGGATAGGGAATATCCAGTTTTGAAAGTTCCAAAATGGCTTTAAAATAACGTTTGATTTCTTCGGTTGAAGAAGATAAGGATAGAGTTGTTGCTTTCTCGTTAGCAACTAACGTAGATTGTGGGGTACATATTATTCGCCCATTCTCTAATTCTAAGTTTCTTGGCATTGTAGTTAGAATTTGAGTTATAGATATAAAGAAAGCTGTTCGCCCTCTGTTTTCCGCCAAGAAACACTACATCAGTGAATGAAGTAGCCTACAAGAGTAGCGAACAGCCTTTTATCTTTGCAGATATAAGCAGTCAAATGGATATAAAAAATCCACCTCAATCACTAATATGTAAATGTTTTCTTGGCGGGAAAACGTTGCAAAGATACACACTCAAATCAAAATGCCAAAGGAAAACGCCAAATAATTATAGTTCCCGTGAACAAACCCAATCATTCACGGGATTTCTTAACTTTGTGTCGTCAATTCAAAAATTAAGAATAATGAAAACTAAAGAATTTTACATCGAAAAAGCAAAAGAGCTTATTGAAAAGGCAAAATTAGTCAAAGGAGAATATGATGAAAACGATATTTTTAGCTATCCTGAAATGAAAGACCTTTCAAGAGAACTTATCCACCTTATATACTCTTATGACAAGACGCTTCCGCTATTGGATGAAGCAAAAGAACTTATGGAACTTTCTTTTTCGGGAATTTCATTTGATAATCATAAGTGTAAAGTTGACTTCCAAAAGTATCACACTATTTGTAAATATTTCATTCATTACATTGAGGAGCTTGCACCGGAGCGAGCGGTGCATTCTTAATTCCGTCTATGCAATTAATAAATCTGTCAGAAACAGAATTGTTTGTCAATAATTCTACGCTGTCAATAAACGATTGCCTTATTTTATCGGGGAGTGTTTTCAATGCTTCCCGATTTTTAATAGGCATTCCCACTATAGAGAGTGAAAAGGTTGATTTATCAATAATATTATTCCCTTCTTCTGGGATGTTGATTTTTATTTCTATTTCCATAACACTTGTATTTTTATTTTTCATTAAACATTACATTTCTTTCAAATAGTCTGTTACCACTTCTATAAACTCATCAAGTGACCGAACAACGACATATTTGGCGCCGATACTCTCAAACTCCTTCTGATAGGCTTTCTGATTCTCCGACTGCCTGCCTGTTTTAGTCTTTAATTCTACCCCACAGAAAGGATAAAACTTATTCGGTATAAGAAGTATCAAATCGGGGAATCCTGCACGAACGCCCATCTGCTTGAACTTTGCAGCTTCAATGGAATTACGTTTTCCGCCATTTGGAGAGTGATGGAGAGTTAGTCTATATTTGGGATATGTGTAATCAAACCACTTCACGCAAGCTTTTTGGAGTTTGTCTTCTAAATGTCTCATGCAAATTATGGTAGTTTTAATTTTATTTCATTGATAAGTTCTTCATTGGATATGCAATAGCCTACATTAACTATGTCGCATAAATGCCTTTTCAAATCGGTCGGATTGTTAAATTCAATTTGAAGTAAGGATGCTGTTTCGTAAACAACAAACTCTCTGTCCTCAAGCTCTTTAATTAACTCTTCGTCTGACAATTTTTCAAGAATATCATCTATATAATCTTCCATGTCAAATTCCACCTCTGCCGTAACTGTAACATAATTGCTCATATATGTTTGATTTTAAGTTCCACATCCACCGGCTTATCTTTCATCATGGAGAAAGCATCAAGTATCCTCTCCTTAGTCAACTGGATGGGTCGGGTTATTATTTCACTCTCTATGTTTTCCAACGGTATCTTCTTTCCGTCATAGGTAATAAGAACCGCAGAAGTTATTACGTAAGGACTCATGTCTTGTATTGTTTCTTTATCTGCCTTGCAATCTTCTTGTTCAACTTACTTAGACGCTCTGCCTGCTTGCTGTCACCTCCAATATTATGAATGTCTGACTTTCGGTCTGCGATAAGCTTCTGAATGATTGCACCTTCGGATTTGGTTACTGTAAGTTTCATTCAAGTTTTTATTTGAATCCCCATTCTTCCATGTAGTCAATGTTTTCAGGAAATCCTTCTACCGATTTGGGACTAAGGAATATTTTCTCACTCTTCAATGGAGTGCCTCCCCAAACAGTAGCAGGGCATTCTTCATATTCTTCTTTAGAAACTTCACTTACATTAAAATGGGGTTGGAAGCCATATCCCATTACGCTTTCCCCTAAGTAAGTACCAAACTTCTTTAAAGCCCATTGAAATGCAATATCTTTATATAGGTAATGTTTAGAAAACACAGCCACATATATTTTATGAGAGAAATTTCCTGTTTCTGTTAAGTCAGGATTACATCTGATACAGAAATACTTAATACGTGAAAGTATTTCTTCAACAAACCTTTCATGCTTTTCGCAATCTTCTTTCGTTAAGAACTCTTTCCCGTCATTTGCAATGTAAATAGTCTTGGTAATTTCTTTTGTTTCCATGCTGTTTTTTATTAAAGTCCCGAAGCGTATTCTTCGGGGCACAACCATTATTTACTAACCCTTGCCATTTATGTGTGGCTCACATTTATGAGGGGCGTGACAGAATCGAACTGCCCTCCTCTACAATGCTGCGCATTACATTAGTCACACCAGCCAAACGCCCCATGTTCACCCGCCCCATCTTCGCAGACCGGACAGGCAGGTTAACAAATAGTTCCCGGATAGGCGGTCAAGCCACACCGGGATAGTTAACTGTTAGCTGAAATTAAATCACTTAACCCGAACCTTTCACGGGACTTCTGCATGAGCAGAGGGCGTTTAGTTAATAATTATGGTTATTTGTTAGGGATATACCAATCCGGGATATAATCATTCATTTTTAGCCTCACTTTCTATACTGTCGTTCGGAATGACTTTTGGTTTATTTCCGGTCTTATCTATAATAACCGATTTACCGCCAATTGTGACCTCTGTACACTGTCCCTCTGGGAATCTATTGATAAATCGGGATACTTCTGTATTACTATCATCCTCAGTCTCGTTTGGCTCATACGGATATACATCCATGATGGCGGTTTCCGCTACCGATGCAATTTGGTAGTCGGCCATTGTGCCTTTCATGCCTTCATCCAGATTCTTTACCGCATCACGCAAGTCGGCTGCCTGCACCAATACCTGGGTAGACGTTTTTTTCTCAGCACCGCTTTTCTCGTCCAATGTGATGAAAACCAGCTTGCATTTGAACCAACGGTCGGCGGCTTCCTCTTCGCATGGAAACAGTTCGCTATAGTTGGCACGTTTGATGTCCGATACCGTGAATTCTCCTGAAATAAACGGTGCCATCTCTTCGATGATACGTGCTTCTGCTTCCGTAAAACTGAGTGTATCTACCAGATAAGGTTCGGTAACTTTTTTGTTCATTCCGTTTTCCATTGTTTTTTCATAACGGATTTTACACTCAAACCATGTGTGCATAATTTTTTATTTTAAATAAATGTTTTGTTTCTGTCTATTTCAATCTCTATTAATTGCAATAACCTCTCTTCATCAGGACTTGGAAGATAAACGCCGCATTCAGCACTCGCCCAATTACGAAAACGCTCAATGCTCGTCGTCATTTCCGCTGTATCTAAATCAGTGGAGCTACGTAAAACTTCCACTTCTCCCAAAAACTTATCATTAATCTTACGGGTGAATATTGTAGGATTTACTAACTTTTTGTAATAGTTCTGTTTTACGTATTCCAGCGTGTTCCCCGTCTCACAAGCGAAGAAGCCTAAAAGGGTGTGCAGGTATTTGTTCTGCTGCGTTGTCCTCTTAGGCTTCTTTTCCGTCAGTTCCACAATGCAACCCTTTGAGAAGAGATAGTTACATCGTATTTTGAACTGCTCTTTGTGGAGTGGGTTGGATAGGTCGTATTGCATAATATTTTAGAATGGCAAATCATCTTGCGGGGATAATCCCGGAGCTTCCGCAATCTGTTCCGGTGTGGGGCTGCTCTGAACGGGCTTATATTCCTTGAAATCTCCAAAAATATACTGTATGCCTTCTTTGCGTTCTTCTTGTTTTGGGGCACAAGTAATAAAATGGGTATGCCCAAACTGTGAAGGTTCCTTGCGTTCGATAACCGCCACATTTAAATAAATTTTCTCTTTCCCGTCTTTGCAGATTACTTTCTTCATTTGCTCACGGGGAATGTCACTAAGACAAATACTTCCTGTTAAAATCATAATACTATTCTATTGTTTCTTTAAGTAAATACTTGGTCAAATCTCTGTATTCAGCCCATTCAAGAAAGGAGCGAAGCAGATTATAATTATCCTGCTCCATACCATCGTAGCGATAGCATGTTATTGCAGGACCATAACGTTTCAACGGAATACCTCTGACATCATATCCATGCTTTTCTTTATCATATCCTTCAAATATGAACAAATCAAAATGAAATATATCTGCATTGAATAATTGGAGATAAAATTTCCATTGGCAAGAATTTATGTAATCGGCATCAGTGGGATGAGAATATTTGGTTTTAATATCTCTTATTTCTATACCATCTATCATATCGGCACATCCTGTTATAATAGCATCTCCAAAATCCTTATATAACCGTATCTCATGGAAGGCATTCGGATATTCGCCTCGGTAAGCAAGTGCGGTTTTACATTGCGGAATATCCATAATAACTTTATCGCCTTCTATATCAAATGACCTTCCGCAAGGTACAGGTTCTTTTTGTTCTTTACCGTAATATAGAAAGGTGCGTTCCCCAGCGTCAACCTTTTCGCATTTCGGCGCACCCTCTTCTATAATTTTATGGAAAGCCTTCCCGATTTTCGTATAGAAATTTCCAGTGAAAACACCAGTTATACTGTCAATAACAGACTGCTCTGTTATCTCATAACTGGCGTAATCGCTTTGCTCTATGTATTTTCGAAATGCTTCCAGTTGTGTTACCCTAATAAGAGGAAGTTTATTATTCATATTCATATCTGAATCCCTTATATTTTGTTCCATGCTTTAGAGACCTCCAAACATCACGCTTGTTCAAACCATATCTTTCTGCTTCACGTAAAGAGCTAAACCTATTAACTGCTATTCCGTTACCGTCTATCTGTATAATAGGAATACTTGTTGCGTTTCTATTCTTTTGGTGTATATTGCCATATTTCATGTTATATTTTTGAGTACACCATTCAAGGTTTGAATATTTATTATTTCTTTTGTTCTCATCTTTATGGTTGATGACATTATACTCGGATGGATTAGGATTGTGAACAAATTGCAATGCTACCAAACGATGTGTTTTAGCATGTTTCTTCCTACCTAATTGAAAGGTCTCATATCCATGTGTATCAATTACAGGATTAAGAACGCGACCTTTATAAAATCGTCTTCTACCATCTTTATAAACCAACCACCTATCCAATGATTTTACTCTACCAAGGTTTGATACTTTGTAAAGCCCTTCAAACCCAACTACATCTTTCCAAACTTCCTCCTCTTCTTTCATGCTTTAATAAACATTTTTTTGTCCTTGTCGAATGCGTATCCTTTTGTAGCAAGATTTTTTTGCATTTCAGAGAAGAACGGTAATTGCATGATTTTAGGCAGTGTCTTGGTTGCTTCCATCAATGAGATAATATCTTCATCAGTCATTGCAGCCGCAAGTTGCTCTCGTATTGCTGCAAGCTGCTCGTTGGCTTTTGCTTGTGCTTCTCCTTTTCCTTGAATAGATATTTTGACTTTTGAAACAATGTCAGACATGCAAGTATCAAATTGGGTTGTGCCATAATCAGGAATAGTAACAGTTTCAAGCCCGGCAACATTTTTCCCTACAAAATTATCTAACGGAGCAAAAGACATACAGCGTTTTCCATTTTGGATAAATACATATCCCACTTGGTCTGCAATTCTAACAAGAAGGTCTTTAGATTGTCCGGTACAATCCGGAGAGTGCTTTATCACATCACCATCCGCAGTTTCTTTATCATGGCAGATAAATATAATATCAGAGCCATTTGAACGAAGAAAATTGACGAACTCTTTAAAATCTTCGCCCATCTGTCCGAAACGTTTTAAAGAATTTGTTTTTAACTTATAGTTGTTTTCAATGGCATACTGGCTCAAATAATCGTCAAGCATAGACTTTGCTGTATCAACCACAATTGTTTTATAGTCTTTCATTGCTCCCCGCTCACTATCTATGTCTTTCCAGTTTTTAGCCATTATAGTATCACAACGCTGTACTGCTCGGTCTGCACCTCTGTCGCAATCAATCAATAAGGGGGTATCGGCTGTTGTAGCAACACTTGTTTTCCCACTTCCCGGTACTCCATAAAGTACAATAATAACAGGACGTTCAGGTAGAACGTCATTCTTTTTTACGATTGGCATAATTTTATAATATTAAGTTTAGCAATATCTTGATAGCCCTTGACTAACGCAAAGAAACATCCTTTCGTCTTCGAGTTCGTCAGGTGTATAATCATATTGACTACATTCAAGTTCTGCGCGCAACTCCTCAATATCTTCCTCTATAAGCTGAATGATTTCTTCTTTTGAAGAATAGCCGTATTTGGGAAGATATTCCAAATCACAAGCTTTGACTTCGTTCAGCTCCTTGTACAGTTCTTCAAGTTCATTTTCCATTGTATTGTGTTTTTAAACCGCCCGTACAAGGTTAAAGGGAAGCGGTGCGCACTTCGCTTCTCTCACGGCTTTTAGTACGGTAATAGCACTACCTTTGATGCGGCTGGAATGAAATTGCTATTTCATTTCCACTGCTTCTCCATTTATTAAAGTATAGAATGTATCTTCTTTGATTGACTTACCGTCTACTTTGAACGCTTTGACTGAAATGATAGGATAAGTGTTCTCATCCCATTCTCCACGTTCTGTAAGCACAATCCAGCATCCTAATGCTCCCTTTGCCTTGCAATCCTTTCCGGCAGCAAGAGCTATGCTTTCTTTGCCGGTAGCTGATGCAGCGCCTTGGTTGCCGGTAGCTGATGCAGCGCCTTGATTGCCGGTAGCTGATGCAGCGCCTTGGTAGCCGGTAGCTGATGCAGCGCCTTGGTTGCCGGTAGCTGATGCAGCGCCTCGGTAGCCGGTAGCTGATGCAGCGCCTTGGTAGCCGGTAGCTGATGCAGCGCCTTGGTTGCCGGTAGCTGATGCAGCGCCTTGGTTGCCGGTAGCTGATGCAGCGCCTTGGTAGCCGGTAGCTGATGCAGCGCCTTGGTAGCCGGTAGCTGATGCAGCGCCTCGGTAGCCGGTAGCTGATGCAGCGCCTTGGTAGCCGGTAGCTGATGCAGCGCCTCGGTAGCCGGTAGCTGATGCAGCGCCTTGGTAGCCGGTAGCTGATGCAGCGCCTCGGTAGCCGGTAGCTGATGCAGCGCCTTGGTAGCCGGTAGCTGATGCAGCGCCTCGGTAGCCGGTAGCTGATGCAGCGCCTTGGTAGCCGGTAGCTGATGCAGCGCCTCGGTAGCCGGTAGCTGATGCAGCGCCTTGGTAGCCGGTAGCTGATGCAGCGCCTCGGTAGCCGGTAGCTGATGCAGCG